>Ga0160505_101484_pt1 | contig 11084 bp, 20 predicted proteins | sample DIDeMG_FD_108225 | JGI IMG/M metagenome (GOLD analysis project Ga0160505, IMG submission 108225) | Enriched chicken feces microbial communities from UW Madison campus, WI, USA - DID2874_E49_Stillage MG | ecosystem: Host-associated > Birds > Digestive system > Large intestine > Fecal ...
CCCGACCTCTACCCGCTGAGAGAAAAGTGGCTCGCCCGCGCCCGCTGCCGCCGCGCTGAGCGCGAGACCTGCAACGATCTCCACCTCAAGAGCAGTCTACGCTGGGAGCTAGTCGAGGCAGGGGAGCCCCTTCCGAGTGACGCTCTACATTATCAGCAGGGTACCGACTGTCCCCTGTACATCGCTCGTGGCGTGGCATGGCACGATGAGTCTCGGGGACCTGGGATGGTGGTGAATGGGTAAGTGGTGACCAGACCTACGAGTGACTAACGAGAAGCGTCTGCAGGAGCGAGGTGACGGGCGCGGTGTGGTCGCGGACTCTGGAGAGCTTGGGCCCCATACTGGCCCCGCCTTACGAGGTTCTGTGCGGACCCAAGGCAGCCGCCTACTTTCAATCTCCCAGTAACGAGTCCTCGCCGTCGTACGCGCCCACAATGCTCCTCGCCGAGGACAGCCTGGGTGACTACGGAACTGTCAGCATCATCGGGGAGGTGTGAGTTCTGCAGTAACGACAATTGTCTGACGGCCGAGGTCTTCCGGTTCAACGATGCAGACGATCCAAGGTGAGTTCCGCATAGCACGACCATTCTCGTCTAACAAGTGTACAGCATATCCTGTCGCTACGTGTCCGTCCACACGGACCCTCCATCTGAGGCGGGGCCTCACGGTTACAGACCCGGGGCTGTTGGTCCTTGGGGATCTTCCGTGTGTCCAGGTTAGTGCTCTTGCGGACAAGCATAATATCGCCTAACGCCCAACCCAGGACTTGCCCAAGAGAGCCAACGAGGTGTGCTATGAGGTCGATGGGCGTACCATTGCCTTCCTGTACGAGACTTAGGTGCCAGAGGATGCAATCGCTTGACAGCCCAGTCAATTGCACAATTGTCAGGGGTCAGTGTGGACGGGGGATCTGCCTCGTGCCCAGGTGGCGGAGAATCAGGATGTTAATCGCAGAGATCCCTGGAATGCAGGTCCGTGTCCTCTAGTGGAGAGGTGACTGCAGCTCCCGTGGAGCACAGAACCTGGGTGCGGGAGGCAAGAAAGTGGTGGGTTCAAGACGCGCTTCAACAGATACGAGGCGCGGTTGGTGGTATCCGTGAATAGGAATCAGTCTTACAGAACTCTGTCATCCCAGATGGGCTCTTCACCATCCTTTCCAATGGAAGTAGTGCGTTATCTGCTCGGAAGCTCCATCAAGTGTTTACCTTCGAGCACGAGCCACCGTGTCTCGAACGGAGGACAGACACGGCAGTTGCGCTCGGATCCCTCGCCTTGCGGCATTCCGCTGTTGTCCTGTCTCGGTATCTTTTGCCCGTACCCGTGGAGAGCTGCTTGTTTGCCTCCTGTGCAGATCTAGGACCCGTGGCCGTGGGCGGCCATCCTCGTGTCGCCTCGAGTCCAAAAGTAGCAGAAGACTGGAGGCCAAAGCTCAAGTGGCACCAGATCTCCTCTTTGTCCCCCATAATACCGAACAAAGCAAGAACAGTTCAGCTCCCATTCTACTCTGCGCTCCGGAGGCTGCCCCCAATGGTCTGACGTGGCCCCCACTCTTCCAGTATCTCATTCATGCGCTGTCAGCTGCCGTTGTTCTCTCCCCATTGTGGTCGCCCACTTGTTTCTCAACATTCTTTGTCACTACCCAAACCACGTCTTTTCGATCCAACATCAAGCATGCCGCCCCACGGCAGAGTCACGGCACTCATTGTCGCGCTTCTCGTCGTGGCCACCACTGCTGCTCCCCAGAACGCGAGCATGAGCGCAAACACGGGCTCAGGCTCCCAATCCGACGACGGCAAGACACTCACGGCCGATGGTCGCGCAGGCATCATCGTGGGAGTCACAGTGAGTCAACCCAATCTGCACAGCCGTGACTGACCATTCGTCGTCAGATGGGCGTCTTTGGCTTTGTCGGTTACGTGCTGTATGAAGCGCTCACGAAGCGCAAGTCAGTGTGGAGGAAATGGTTCACTAAACTGTTCAAGCAGCCCGCAGGCACACGCACACCCGAAGGCATGGTCATTCCCCGCCCACCCGCCGCACCCATGCCCAACACTCCAGGCTACGAAATACCCCGCATCCTCAATTACGAGCGTCCCAGCACGAACGGCTACTTCCTTTACCGTGAAGAGACTACCCAAGGTTACGAACTCACGCCGCAAACATCGAAACCTGATTCTTCGTCGATTGTGGTGGCAGACGCCCCACCGACCATTCCCCCCGTGACAACCACCAGCTCCGCCGCGACAACTACTGGCCTCTCCTCTAGTGCGGGTGCAGACGCCTCACCAGCCCCACCCGCCTTGACACCTGGCTCCTCTTCGAGTGCGACTGCGGACACGCCACCGGCCCGTCCTCCCGCCGTGACTGGCTCCGCCACAAGCACCACTGGCACCTCGTCTAATGTCTCTGCAGACACGCCACCAGCCCCACCGGCCATGATAGCTGGCTCCAGCGTGGGCGCAACCGGCTTTTCTTCGAGTGCGACCGCAGACGCTCCACCGGCTGCTCCCGCCGTGACTTCCACAGGCACCACTGGCACCTCCTCTAGCATGCCCGCAGACGCGCTATCCACCGCCGCCGCCGTAACAGCCGCCTCCTCATCGCTTGTGTCGACAGATGCGCGACCGGCAGCCTCCACGATGACCAGCACTGAAGACCATCCTGCACCAGCCAATGCGACTACTGTCGCATCTTCGAAGGTGTCCGCAGAAGCCTCACCTGCAGCTCCTTTGACGGACTCGACACCAGCACCTCCACAGCCTGAAAGAACAGCCACCCCACCCCCAACCACCATACAGGAGCCAGCCAATTGGCTCACCATAAGATCCGCCTTGGGAGAGACCGGATATCAAGACCTCCTCAGGATGAAGGGAAAGTGGTTCTCGCGCGCCCGGGAGCGTCGGGAAAAGCGCAGAGTCAGCGACAATCCCCTTGTGAAACACGGTCTTCGCTGGGAACTCGTCGAGACGAGCGAGGACCTTCCGAGTGACGCGCTTTCTTGCTGGGAGGAGCAGGGCATTAGACCTGTGTACGCCGCTCGCGGTATTGGCGTTAAATTTCGGGGAAGACTTTCAAAGCCTGGAATGATTGTAAATGGGTAAGTGGAGACCAACACTGCAAAATGTAGACAAAATAAATGATGACTTACGAGAAGGCTCCGCAAGAAAACAGGCGCGGTCGAATCGCAGCAGGGCCCCAATGGTTCGGAATGGCTGGGACCGCCCTATGAGGTGCTCTGTGGACCCAAGGGAGCCGTTGAGCTTATTCTTCAAGAGTCGGGCCAGTGGCGAACGCCATACTCTCCCACAATGCTTGTCGTGGAGGACACCTTTGATGACTTCCCGATTTTTAGCGGGATCCGCGAGCTGAGGTAGGTTTCCTTGCTTTTCACCCTAATGACGACCATTGACTGACTGCGAAGGCACGGTGGAATCAGGCTCATGGAGGGTGAGTCTCGTACAGCAGATTTTCCTACTGTTGTTCTAACAAGTGATCCAGCCAGCTCGGTGCGAGATCAGATCTACATGAATTACGATTATCTCCACCTTCGCGATGGTTTCGTGTCGAAAGACCCGGGGTTGCTGGTGCTCGGAGACCTCCCTCAAGTACAGGTTAGTGCTCTTGGCAAATATCAGTAACAGTTTCTGACGCATCACTCAGGGCCTACCAGAGGGAGTCGAGCACACGGTGTCCTATGAAGTCGGTGGGCGCCCTATAACCTTCCATTATCAAGCTTGATTCTTCATTAGCTCTGGAAAGGAGGACATCGTTGGATCGCATTTCATACCATACCGGCCATCATCTCTATCTTATCTTTGCTTACCCTCTAGTCAATAAATCCATGCACAGCGATATACCTGTGCCCGTTACCAATACAAGCAGTCGCAGGCTGTCCACCTCAGAGAACTGTGGAGACAAGAACTACGCCAAGGGCGGACACACCAGGTGGAGGTCCGAGTGGAGGTCTGTTCATGTGGACGGAACCAAACTCAGTGGCGATCGCCGCCTCACAAACCGCTGGCTGTCACTCGCCTCGTACCGATCTGCCCGGTGGCACTGGGATCTTTGGGGCGGACCAATCAATCCGCGTTTCCGCAGTGCCGGCGGCAAGTGACATGTGCCGCGGAATGTGGACAAAAACAATGGGAACTTTGGTAGTGTCGCTTGGTGTTTGCGACGTGGCGAGCACTGGCGCGTTCGCGAACTGCGTCCATCGTCGCGGTCCGACCAGGAATAGAAACTGTACAATAAACTGCATACTTCTTCTAATGAGCTCTCCTCTGTGCTATCTAGTCGTTATGTTGGTGTAAAATATGATACTGCGTGCGGACATTGTTCGTGCTGCCTACGAATGGCAGGGGCGGGGCGCTCGAGGCGGCGCCGTGGTTGGCGGGGGACGTTACATCTGGTCCATGACGCCGAGGTACGAGTACCAGTACGAGTCGGTGTCGACCTCGACGGGGGCAGTGGTGTTCTCAGTCTTCTGGTGTTAGTACGTTCAGCGATGGGAGACCTACGTTGTAGGACGCCATTGTGGTGATGTGGGCTGCTGTTGCGCTGGTGTCTTGAGAGTTGTGGTGGTAGCCGTAGCTAGATGCAGCGTTGAGGTGGTTGTTGTTGTTGAGACTTCTCATGCTCTTGAAGACCTTAAGTACTCGTCTCATCCACCTACAAACAACTACTCAACACTCCAGCGGTCCTCGCCGTTAGTTCTCGTTGGGGATCGAGACGACGGTATCTCACACACTCCCACGCCATCGCACCATGGCCACAATCGTGCAAAACTTATCTCAGAGTCACACACCGTAAACGTCACCCCCATCCCCAACGCGTGCCAGCCGCCCGCAGAGAGCGCCCAGAATCAGCGGCTATCTCTGAGGCCGTTCGGTGATTTCTAATCGCCAGCACCCTCGGTATACATCGCTTGCAGTACGCCTACGCGCCCAACTCAACCGTATCCCTCGCGTACTGTACGCCTCGATTCCAATTTCGATCCCCGTTCCCATGAATCATAACTCCCTCGTGGCATGCAGGATATCGCACGATAAACAGCCTGATAGCTCGATGAGAACAAAAGTTGGTGGGGACAGGGCGCCTCAACAACGTGGCTTCCCCATAGAAGTGGTGCGGCGGGTGCCGCCGCCTCACTGGTGGTGGAGGGTGGAGGTTGAGTGGGCGTTAGGTGTGGGCGGTTGCCGCCTCCACTCGTGTTGGAATCCGAGGGTATGTGGAATCGGTTAGATGGGAGCTGTTTACATGCATTCGCACGCGTGCATGTCCATGAGGGATCCACGTCCGCGCTCCGTCTCCGTGCTCCGTCTCCGTGCTCTGTTCCGGTATTGTACTTTGGTGACCAACGGTGCTCCCAACTCGCCGCTTCAACACATTATCATCGTGCCTCCACTGTGTCACGCCCAACCGCCTGCCCGTTGCAGCTCCAGACTGGTGGGTGACTCTCAACGCTAGCGTATGTACACAATTACATACCGCATACTGTACAGTTACAACTACGGTCTGGCGGAGCAGCTTGGTCGGTCGCATGTGGGTGGGTGGCGATTGCGTCATGTCTGCTCGCTTTTGTCATGGTATCGTGGCTGTGGTGTGATTGTGTGGGAGTGATCGACGAGACACGGCCCAGACCCGATCGCCACTACGCGTCCCGAGCCGCTCCACCACCGACCCTCACCCTCATACTCATACCCTCAATCCTCAAATCTCGGCAACTCTCCAACATCATCCGGACGAGCCGGCAGCATCGATGCGCACGACGCTATCGCCCTCCTGGATCTCAAATGGCGGGAAGGGCCCATACGTGATCGTCACGGTCGAGTCGCCCGTCGAGATCGTCACCGTGTCCTGATGTCAGCAACGAATGGCGCCGCACGTACTTGAGCAGGCATGCTGAGTCCAATTTGGTGTGCAGTGTCGAGGTCGGGCGTGGTGATTACTACTGCCGGAGGGGGGTTGGCGTGCTCGTGCTGCCCTCGCGCTCGTCCCTCCATTCCACTTGTCGTCGTCTCCACCTCGTCGTTTACTTGCTTTTCGTGTACGTGCTCGGCGGGGGGTCGTGCTGCGAGACGTTCGCTGCTACCCAAGAGTCGAGTCCAGAGTCAGGGAGCGAGGGGAGGAGCCGTGGTGGCCGCTGCGTGCAGTATCGGTGCTGCTTTTACTTATCGATGTCGGGGGACACACGAACCCTGAGTGGCCTTTATCTATGCAGAGCCGGGGGCGTGGTCAACCGGAGCGGAGACCGACGGGGGGTGTACGCCGCCTCGATGGCACGGCGTGGTGAAGCGGAGTCGTACAAAGTCTGGACCGATGCCGTAGGCTTACGCGGCGTGCTGTCGTCGAGGGCGGCGCAGGAATTATGGAATGTAATCGGGGCGACCGGGCCGGCGGTCGTGGATATCCAGTACGAGAATGATGAGAACGTAAACGTAAACGTAGACGATGAGGATGTATGAGTCTATGTGTATGTTGATGCTGATGTGGATGTTATCAAGAGCAAACGAGAAAACACCACATCTCGCCGCTTAAGATATCCAGACAGGCGTCCACTGTCGCACTTGTTCGCCGTTCACACACATCCTGATACCTGTTCCACCATGCATGCCTGGGCTCTGGCGGGCCAAGACCAGACCCGCCGAGAAGCCAGGCCAGACCCGGCAGGTCAGCCGCAGGCCAGTTACCCACTTACCTCAGTGGCGCTTCTGGAACGCACACTCAGGAATGACGAGCCAGGAATGTGTGCATTTCGCAGCTGACAACAGTCCAGATCTGGCAGCAGGCACGGAATGCCGACTTGGCGTGGACGCCGGCGGTGTCCTGCGGCCCGGCGAGGCGCGTGAGTGGATGCTTGTTGCGAGCTCTCGTGCTCACAAGCTTGTCATTAACAGGCGCCTGGATGAAGCTGGCGTCACCAAGGAGCCAAAGTCACAACGATATCCCGAGAATGTTGGCGTTGGCTTGCAACTGATCTCCCACTCCCCATGCCGAGGACCGCAAGCACCCCCGTTTACCGGCCCGCCGCAAGAGGGCCGAGCCAGGGCGACGACAAGAATGGTAAGGGCGGGGGTGTCTCGACACCCCTGTGCCCTGTGGCTGACGGGCAACGGGGCACGGTTCGGTGCGTGCCGAATCGGCACCGATGCTTTCTCCACTTGGGAGTGGATCTGGCTTGTGGGGTAGTCCCGTGAGGCGTGTGTGCTTGGCGCTTGGACGCGTTGAACAGTCTGGCTGGCGGTCGGCGGAGCCGAACCTGCGGATATCCACAATGACTCGTCTCGCTGACGGCTTTGTCCACTGCGCAAGTCTACAGACACAACATTCACCTCGGCTATCCCTATCTCGTCCCTGTTGTCTGAATCGTTTCAACAATAGCTGGCGCGACGGCGATGAGGTACGCGAGGCACGGGGGTGCTACCCCTCTCACTGGATCATTGGCATTTCCGAAGCGGACTCGGACTCGATGGCGGACTTGACGGAGGTGGTGAGGTCCGATGGATCGCGACACTCTCGGAATCGGCATTTCACCGAACATGACCCTATTGACTACTGAAAGACGTGTTGACCCTCGAGTTTGAATGAAGAAAGGGCTCGTGTTGTTGTCACCTCGTCAACGTCTGTGTGCTCGGAGACGTCATAGTCCTGCCAGAGCCAGTGGACGGACGATGGTGGGCAAAGGAGGACCCGGATCACGGACGACACGGCCGAGTCGATGGGGACGGAGTACACATTGATGGGGTCAATGGATCTGGTGGCGTCTGGTGACGTCGGGGGTACCACCGACACCCTGGCGTCGACGCAGGTATCACCTGCTCCGCAACTTCATACTTGCATTCGGACCGCAAGCTCTGCACTAGACACCAGATACAGTATCGGGTGGACGGGAAGACTAACAAGCATGCAATGTGTAACACCCAATGGTGAAACGAAGCCGAGGACGCAAGTGAAACGGACAAACATGATTCATGACGACACTGGCAGCTGCCCTGTCGGTCGGATGGCGCGGGAAGCGGTCAAGACGGCCGAGACGGGACCGGGAGAGGCTCTGCGTCAGTGATCACCGTCCATTGCGTCCACTGGGCCTCGACACGAGTGCATGAGCTACGACAGCTATTGATTCCTTTCCTTCCTTTCAACTGCTTTTCAAACGCGAACAGTGAGGGCGGCCATGACCTAGCGAGCTGCGCGAGGACGGACGCAGGACGACAGAGTTCGTCGCCTACAGACCCCGGGCCTACTTCTTGCCCGAGCCGTACGACTTGGTCGTGTTGCCCGACGACGACGTGTACTGCGAGTATCCGGCGCCTAAAGTCAGATAATGCCCCCACTTGGCGCTCCTGGGCGCACCGGTGTTGTAGTACGTCGAGCCGTTGGTGTTCTGGTAGTAATACGACCCGTTGGCGTTCGAGTAGTGGTATCCCTTGTCTCCCGAGTCCGAGACGCGCGTGTCGTAGCTGTTGCCCTGTCGTTAGTTGGGACGTGGGGTGTATGTACCTGGGAGTTGGTGCCGCGGCTGGTGATGTGGTCAGGCATTGTGACTAGTAAATTGGTGTAGGTAGGTAAGTGAAAGGGAGCGGGGGACGGTGAACAGAAAGAGCGACAGAGGGCGTCCTTTATACCTCTCATCTGCTGTCGCCGCGTCTCCACTTAGCAGTCCAGTCAACCATTAATGACGCCACGGTGGTCTGTGCCATGGAGCCGAGGATCCTCCGAGCACCGAGGGCTACATGCCTCGTGACTGATAGTGAAATCGAGGAATGAATTGAGAGTGTACGGCAGAATCATGATATCGATGAACAGCCGAGTGCGCGAGTGCCTGGCGACCATGATTCCCACGCTGGGCGCGAGGAATGCGAGAGCTTGGCGCGGTGTGGCGTGTGGCGCAGAAGGCTGCTGGTTCCAGAGGCGTTTGTGCTCGGCTTGGTGCCGGGCTACGCTGTCCGCTTTATGAGTCTTTTGGAACCATGAGGTTTCTGGTCAGGCATGACAGTGAGGCCGCACGCAGGGCGGACCAGTGTTGTGTGGCGGGCCCTTCTGCACTGCGCAGGTCGAATCGTCGCCTACGCTCGTATCCCACGTCCGCGCCACACTACCTCGTGATAGGGGTCCACTGCGCCGCGTCCAATATTCCGTTTTGTGCCTCCACGCGAGTGCATGAGCTACGAGAGCTATTGAATCCAAAATTCCTTTTTCATTTCCTTCAGACACGCATAGCTACGGAAACGGACCGGCTCCAGACAGGCGAGGGAAGGTGAACCTGTGGCCGGCGTACGTTCAGCCGCGAGCTGGCCCTCGGCCCGCGGCCTACTTCTTGCCCGAGTTGTACGACTTGAAAGTCGTGCCCGAGGGCGAGGTGTACTGGGTGTACCCGTTGCCTTGAGTGAGCGAGTGAATGTGCTTCGCTGCCATGAGACTCACCGTCGTTGTAGTACGTCGACCCGTCCGTGTTCTTGTAGTAGTACGAGTTGTCCTTGTTCGAGTAGTGGTACCCCTGTCCACCAGTGTCCGAGACGCGCGTGTCCCACTTGTTGCCCTGCTGTCAGTGCAGTTCGGACGCGGGACGCACCTCGGTGTTGGTGCCGCGGTTGGTGATGTAGTCGGGCATCGTGATCGTTGGTCCAGTGAAGTTGAGCGGTGGAGAGAGTGAACTGACGCCGGGGGAGAGAGTGAACTGACGCCGGGGCTGACGCTGAGGCTGCAAGTTGAAAGTGCGGTAGAGAACGAAGAAACGGGCGTGAGTTATTTATACCTTCCCTTCATGTTCTCACGCGCCCTCGCATCCTCGAGTCCTCTTGACAAGTAGTTCCGTCCACCGCCCACACTGACGCCACATCAGATCTGGCACCGTGGCTTGGTCGGCGCCCTATCGCTCGAGCCGAAGAGGCTGCCGGCCTCGTGGAATTGAGGAATGATCATGATATCGATTCACAGCCGAGTGCCTGTCGACCATAACTCCCACGCTGGGCGTGTCAATGTATGCCTGGAGCACGAGGCTATACTATTGAGTGAGACCGTCGATGACTACAGTTACTATGACGATCAGCCCAGCAAGATCTGGCGTTCAGGTAAGTTGCCTCCCTCTCCTCCCTTTCCCGCCGGACAAGCCACGAGTCTCGCTTACCCTCCCTCGAGCGACGCTTGGCACCCAAGCCACAGGTAGTGGGGATGCGAACGGGTGTAAGACCGAAAGTGGACGGTGGAACGATAACCAAGTCTGGTTCCGTGATGGCGTTAGATCGAGCTCATTATCCCCTCAGGCGCGTCGGGATCAACGCTCCCTATGTCTATCTTATCCTCGCGGGTTTATCATTCCCGGTCGCGCCATGACGAGTTTCCCATGCCCCGACGCACCTCTGGCCCCGGACTTGTGTGACGGTAGACTCTGGCCAACGCAGTGGCTTTCTCGAGCCGGGCGGGCGAAGAGGGGCCAGTCGCGTGACGAACGAGCAAAGCCGCTGCCTGGCTGCATTCTGCCTGAATGGCTTTCGGGTTCTGTTCGGTCCTCGTGCCAGTTGCGGGAGGCAGAAGCACAGAGCAAGGAAGCACGGGTTGTGGATATCAGTCTCGCCGCCCATTTTCCGTCCACTGCCAGTGTAAGCTGTCAGTAGTGTCAGTTGACGCCCAAGTCAGCTCTGCCCAAACTTTGCGAATCTTTGGGATGTTTGCACCCTCCAAAGATGGACCGGGACGTGTCTAGACTCCCAGCTCTCTTGAACCAAAATGCCACAGAGAAACTGGAGATACGAGTAAGCCGCCGCACGAGTGATATGCCGCCGGCAAGAGCCGCAAACCCGAACAGAGATGATACCTGCCGGCTAGTACACCGACCCTGTGGCCCAGACCGGCACGAGCATGCTCGTCTACCTCCCGCAGAATTGTATGCCAAGAAGGGTGAGAGCGACATTCCGTAAGCGTAGGGCGACGCGGATCGACATGGGTAACTGCCACACGCCCCTGGAATCCATGGCCTGGATTCCCATGCCCCATGCCCCGTGGCCACGCGCGCGTGCATCGGAGTCGGCTCGGAGCAAGACGCGGGGCGGGGGGGCGCACGCGTCCAGGTCTGCTTCTGCTTCTGC
>Ga0160505_101485_pt1 | contig 11071 bp, 3 predicted proteins | sample DIDeMG_FD_108225 | JGI IMG/M metagenome (GOLD analysis project Ga0160505, IMG submission 108225) | Enriched chicken feces microbial communities from UW Madison campus, WI, USA - DID2874_E49_Stillage MG | ecosystem: Host-associated > Birds > Digestive system > Large intestine > Fecal ...
AAAAAAAAAAAAAAAAAAAAAAAAAAAAAAAAAAAAAAAAAAAAAAAAAAAAAAAAAAAAATAAAAAAAAAATTTTTTTTTTTTTTTTTTTTTTTTTTTTTTTTTTTTTTTTTTTGCTTACCGATTATAATAATAAAAGTTTCAATGACTTTTTCACTTGATCACTGTCTTCATTCGCGATAAGAAACTCAATGGTCATCTCCACCTGGTTTTAGACTTTGGTACCAGAAGCTTAAACCTTTCTGACTTTTGTAACCTTTTCGTAGAAAAAAGAAAGGAAAGAGGTACAAGGTTAGCATGGGCGTATGTACCTTGGTTGGAGTTCGAATCCATTACAACACGAGAAAAAAAAAAAAAACCAAAAAATGTATATACTCTGTTATAAACTGCCTGAAGTTATAATGGTATACTAAACCAGTGGATACTAGCATCTGAGATAATTAAGGCAAATTGCCGATACTGACAAAAGACCAAAAAAATAAACCTTCTATTTAATAACAATAGTGTTTTCACTACCTACACATTAAAATTAATTATTTAGGCAGAAGCTTAATACGTGGTGTCAGACATGATGCCTTGATCGGAGAATGAGAAATGTTCAGCCAGCAAAAAAAAAAAAAAAACCAATTATGCGCGTATTTATTTTTATTTCTTTTTGCTTTATACTTAACATCAAATGTAAAAAGGGTCTGTCCTCTACAACTAACAGTCATTTAGAGCTAAAGATATGTGAAAAATTTTCAAGACTGAGACTCACTTGGCAGAACGTCTTTCTCCATTGAGTTTCACGTCAGCCGGTATAGGCAGCCCAAATAATATTTTTTTTTTTTAAAAAAGTTTTCGTCCAATACTGTCATGAGAATGTTTTGTTATTGTTCATGCCATATGTATTTCGGGTATGCAGTTTGCGATTGACTTAATTTAATTCTGTGCTATTTTGACCTGTGCCTGAAGGAAACCATACCATTATCATCGTACAGGACCAAAGTTACGAATTTTGAGATTTGAAATTTCAAGTTCTCACAGCTCATGTTGATGCTGCACAGACCTCAACTTTCAACACCAAGATCCAAAGAGCTAAGCCTGCAAGTTGCTACAAACTCTAGTGATACACCTGAATAGGGCTTAGACCAACTGGCTTATTTGATTATTAGAAATCGAACGTACGGCTCATATGTCAAAAGCATGTGGCTTAATGATATGCTGAAATATTAATTTTATTTTTATTTTTTCTTACCAGAGATCTGCTTCCCAACAATATTAATTTTTAGTCTTCGTGAAACAAGAGAAGTCATGTACACAAATTCATGAGAGACAAGAATAAATGACATTTGTGAATCCTAAAATTTCACGAAATGATGAGGTCTCTGTTATTTGAAGTCAGCAAACACAAAGTCACACGAATAGAATGTATGTCCTATATTTCTTTTAGATTATATGAGTCTCTGGGTAGCTGCATATTCACGAGCGATTGACCAACTGGCACAAGATCATCGGACGTCTAAGATCCTCGCTTAAATATACCCTCATTCTATAAAATAACTTGAAAAAGTGTCAGCCATGGATTCCACTTGGTTAGAATATCGTATCTAATGAAAATCTTCCTGTTTATGCATCACTTGTGATCGATTTATTTCGTATAACTAGTAGTTTGATTGCTTGGAGCTATGCACATGGCCCTTTTCAACAAAAAAAATGCCTTGATAATACTGGATCAGCTTAGCCACCTAATTCTGGTTTCCAACTTTGCAAAATCAATTTTCAAACGGTTTCTTAACCATCTGGAAGTTTAGCGGACTACTTAAAATCTAACTATTAACTACCAAAATCTTCGTGTACTAAATAATAACAATAATAAGTTAATGCTGTAGTGGCCGGCTACACGGAGCAAGATTTGAAGGTTGTATAAGCCGACAGTATTACCGAAAACATCGCTTCCTCACTAATAGAACTCCAAGACCCGGAAATAAGTAATGCTTATTGAACTCCTGTTGTTTGAATACCACATGATAGTTATTACTAAAAGAACATCCGCCTGGGTCATTGTACAATGATCAAGTAGAAGACATTGCATGTGTTAAACTAGGTCTTTACCACAAAAGAAAACACGGGCACCGTTTGTTATGCGTTCTAAGTGTTATTTATAGTACGAGTGTTGCCCATAAAACAAAATTTGGGATGATGGAGAACTATCTCATAGGCCGCTGGTACGTCAGTCTCATGGGGTCAGGGAAACTTGCTGCATATGTTGGTGCGGCAGGTGACTATATGCACATTGTGAGATGGTAAAACCTGACCCTGTGCTGCAGAATACTGCATAAAATTTCCTCGGCTAGTGCAGTCAACTTTTCTCAGGCCGTAGGATCATCTGCCTTTTTCTTAAAACCACCAAGTTTCCAACAAAAGAAAGGAATTGCTGACAGTGGAAAATCCAAACATTTTTACCCTTTCCAAAAAGTTTACACTCACAACCTATTGGAAAAATTAGTTACTGTCTTCCCTTCCATAAAAGATATGGTAAAACTAAAAAAGATATGGTAAAACTAAGCCTGGCTTACAATTTTGATACTTAAAATAGAAAAGTTCTAGAGCGGAAAACGTAATTCTGTTTTGCTTAATTGTTTAATGCTAATTTTGGACTTCACAGTTTGATACAAAAAATGCCAGATCAACATCGCAATTTACTAAACCTAAATATGAAAACGGAGGCCAGGACTAAGAAATAGAATCCTCCCGGCCCATATTGCTTAGATAATAACTTGCCATCTTCTTTTGACTAGAAGTCACGAGTAACCTCATTAGTTGAAGACGTCATTTGAAGGTTGCTTGATGTTTAAGCTTCCAAGCCCAAAATTTCCACTTGGGAAAACCCTATAGTTTTTGTTTTTTTTGAGAAACAAGAACCAATACAGATCCTAGGATTGTCTTCAATATCAAAAAGGAGGTTGACTATGACGACTAATTTAACATTTTAAAGTACTGTTTTCTCGTTTCTAACTTGATTGATCAGAGAAGTTCATATGAGATCTGTTTCAATCCCAACTTTGGTAGAGACCAAACTAGTCATACGTGCTCTAGAATTCTTTCTGCTCAGCAATCAACTTATGACTTACAGTCCATTTAATAATAATAATATTAATAATAATATATCCTTCATGAACCACTCTTTTGGATCAACTATAACTTTGTGACGCCTGGGTGGCTGAATGCTATTTAATATCACAATTACGACTACACTGTAATTTCTTAAACAGGAAATAACTAGCGTAAATGGTTGTTATGTTGGACAGAGGACAATTAAACAAGCGCCATTTTGATCAGTATTCAGTGAATATAAAGCTTTCTAATACTTGTTGGAATTCTATTAACTTATTTCTACATTGATAAAAGATATTTTACAATTTCCAATTAAACCTTTTCTTTTATTTTCTGGTCGATCTATTGCGTATGTCTCAGATAGCTAGTTGAAGCTAGATCTCTCATAAAATTCAGTTTTGTTTCAACAACTTGTATAAGAGGTATCGAAAAAAAAAAAGAGATATACAATAAAAGCCAAATTCCAAATTCTAGACATTAAAATCGATAACAATATCATCAAAGGAAGTTCTTTCAATAAGCGTTAAAGGTGAAGCATTTGATAGTGTTGACATTTTATAAACAGCTCAATGTGTTTAGAGAAAACCTGAAATCTATATCGCCTGGCAGATATACAAACTACTGATCCAGGGTCAAATTTTAACAGGTTGCTTTTGACATGCAAACATTCAGCAAAATAAAAATAAAAGCTCAAGTCATTTGCCACCACTTCAAAATTATTGTTTTGGGGGTAATGATCTCATAGTCTAACTCTCAGAAGAGAATATCCCAGGCAGTGGTGTCTTTAAAAAGTGATAGGCTTCTGTAAAACTTGTTAAATTTAATCTAATATGAAATAAATCTTACTAATAACTTTTGTTCTGGAGAAAATTGTGCCTGAAAATACTTTTTGGTATTAACTTATGCGTAGCTGGGACAGCTAGCCCCAGGTATGACAGGATACAATGGATAGATGAGAAATCTGTGTATTACCCTAGTATTTAGAAGTTATATAAGTGATATTCTTCATGAAATTAATTCTAATATTATTACTTCTGTGTGATAGAATAAAATAGGGTCTTTATTTTAAATATGAAAAAGAGAATACGCAAAAATTAGAGATTCAAATTAACTAAAATTTGCTGTATTTTCATAATTTGTTAGATTTCAAATAAATGTTTGGGATTAATGTTGGCTTGTAATCACTTGCTGCTCAGGTGTTTTGAAGGGTTAGGTTATAAATACTTCTTGCCATACCCTTTTCAAACTCCCAACGCCAGAATCAACCCTCAAAATTTCCATTCCCAAAAAAGCACTTTTCCATAACGAAAATAACAAACATGGCAAAGGCTGAAGTAGGTACGCCCAAGTATGTGGCAAACAAGATGAAATCCAAGGGTCTTCAGAGACTCCGCTGGTACTGTCAAGGTGAGTTTAATATCATTAATACTATTATGAAATCATGTATTAACAACCCATTACTTTAGTCTGTGAAAAGCAGTGTCGCGACGAAAATGGATTTAAGTGCCATACCCAGAGTGAATCACACATGCGGAATATGCTATCTATCAGTCAGGACTCACGGGGAAAAATTGAGGAATATTCAAAAATGTTCTCAAGTGACTTTGTTAGACTGCTACGTTCATCTCATGGCGAGAAGAAGATCAATGCAAACCGATTTTACCAAGAATACATTGCAAACAAAGATCACATTCACATGAACGCCACCAAATGGACTTCGCTATCAGACTTTGTAAGATATTTGGAAACAAGCAAGATGTGTGTCGTGGAGGAGTCAGAGAAAGATGGACTATGCATCGCCTACGTTGACAACTCGCCTGAAGCCATTGAGAGACGCGAGTACTTGAAACGGAAAAAGGAAGCTGAAGCAGATGATAACGAAATGGCAAACAAAATTCTGAGCAAGCAGATCCAGCAGGCCAACGAACAGGCTAAGAAGAATGCAATTGAGGAAACGACTGAGGATAAGGAAAAATACAACCTGAAACGGAATGCGGATTCGACAGAAGCGCCCATCAAGCTGGCTATTGCGCCAACAAAGAAACCACTTGCTATCGGTCTTTCAAACAAGAAGACACCGGGGAAAATCAAAAATGTTTTTGCATCATCTGCTTCAAAGGTGACAAAGACTTCAAAAACAGCATCAACAATTAAAAAGCCTACAAACATGCTTGAGAAAATTATGCTGAATGACCAACAACGGAGAAGATAAAAATTCTAGTAAACATTGTATCATATTTATTTTTATATATAATTGAAAGTAACATGCATATGCAGTTGATTTTATCCAAAGAATAGAATCCAAAGGTTTTCTTCAAACATAAACACATTCACCGCAATTCAATTGAATTATGGTAAAAGTAATCATGATAAAAGAAAAAGGGTTCCAAAAACTAACAAAAAGCATTAACAAAGTCGATACCCGGATTGCTCTGGTAAAAGGCAAGGGCAATGTACGAAGATACCGAACTTCTGCTTGTGGTGAGAAAAAAGAGGAAAAAAAAAAGAGAAAAAGGGAGACTTGATGTGAGAACGAACCAATTTATACTCAAAATAATGGGAAACGGGTAACTTTAGGGGGGTTTGGAATATTTTCAAGTTAGGGCTAGGAAAAGTCAAAGACAGGGTAAGTTGTTTCAATTGCAAATGTCAATGGCTTCCCGCCACAGTTTCATTTATGACGTAAATTTCAACACGTTCAGAACTTTGTTAGCAGCCTCGTTGCTTTCACGTGAAAGGGTTAACCACCAAAGCACGAGCTTATGGCAGAAACTGTCAGGAGTCTGCGCGATAACAACAGTATGAATGCATTTGGACAACGAAACAATTGCAACCCCGCGAAAGCGAAGCAAACTGAAATTACGGCTGCATAGTTGAATAATCTCAGGCAATTACTAAGGACATCGCTCATACTGACTTCTAGACAAATATTAAATCTCAACTCGTTTTCTAGTCTCTGTCTCTCTGACTACAAGGCCGCACATATGCTCTGTTTAATTGCCCAGATAGGGCAGTCAGCCTCGTGGCGGACTGCTGACGGCATTGCTGTTGGCTCTAAGCTTTTTTCCGATGATACAAACTGCCTACCTCTACTGTTTTGTTTTAGTTCAAAACCTTAAATTGCAACATGAGTATGTATGAGACGTAAACAGAAAGACTGTGGGGTATCGAGTATTTAATTTAAAGACACCTCGTTTTCTTTCAAAATATCTATTCTCTTATTCAACTTTTACAAGCATATATCTACTACAGGCATTCTACTTTACTGTTTTTTTCTTCTTTCCTTTTTTACTCGAAGACTATGGACTTACTTCAAGAAAAAAATTGCATCTCCCTTTTGCTCAACTTGTTTGGGTCTCGATCGAATGTACCGGGGGAAAAGAGCAATAACAATCCAATGAAATCTAACCAAACTGGCAATGATGAGGTGAATAGAAATAGAAATTTGCTAGACAGTGCTGAATCATATGACGAGTGGCAGGCCGCTGCATCCAATCTTGACAAGTTGCTTGGATATGAATCTTGGAAGCAGACACCAGACACTGACATCTACGATTTTGAATTGATAAAATTGAGGACCAAGCAACTTCAAGAATGCAGAGTTTCAGGGGATTTAGAACAACTTCTGTTTCTTGTTCGAACAACTTTAGAAAGAAACCTCGGAAATATGGGAGACCCGAGACTATACGCTGTGTCATATACTGGTACCAAGACCATTATTGAGGACTATATTTCAGAATGCGAGCAGTGCCTAGCAACACTATTGGAAGCCGGCGATGATGAGAACTGCCCTCTTACGACCACTCGCATTTTAGACACCCTTGTACAGACTAGAAAAGCTTTTGGTTGTACTGCGCTTGTTCTATCCGGCGGAAGTGTTCTGGGCATCATACATACCGGCGTTATGCGCGAGCTGCTTCGACAAAAGCTGCTACCTCGGATTATTTCTGGCTCTTCAGCGGGGTCTATTTTTGCAAGCGTTTTATGTGTGCATTTTGACTACGAAATTGAAGAGCTTTTTAGTACGCTGATAGAAGAAACGTTTGACATTTTCGAAGAGACTGGTAACGAAGAGTCAGCATTTGTCAGACTAGCTCGATTCTTCAAGCACGGGACAATACTGGATAACAAGTATTTGGCAGAAACTATGCAGTCTCTTTTAGGCAACATAAGTTTTCAAGAAGCTTATAATCGCACCAGAAAGATTCTAAATGTAACAGTCTCCCCTGCAAGCATTTACGAGTCAGCAAGATTGCTCAACTATCTGACAGCTCCCAACGTGCTTATTTGGTCGGCGGTATGCGCCTCTTGCTCAGTTCCTTTCGTGTTCTCCTCATACACGCTTCTGGCAAAAGACGCTATCACTGGAGAAGTGTACCCCTGGAGTCCATCGTCATTAAAGTACATTGATGGCTCAGTTGACAATGATCTCCCTCTGATTAGATTATCTGAGCTGTTCAACGTTGACCATTTCATTGCGTGCCAGGTTAATCCACATGTGGTGCCATTTATGAAACGAAACGTGCTATCAGAATTGACTAAGTTTTCAAGGTTCTTTCAACAAACACAAAATGTGCTAACGGAGGAATTTTCGCATTATTTACTAGTCGCTTCGGAGCTGGGCATTCTCAAGAATATTTCATCGAAACTGCGGTCATTATTGACTCAACAGTATACGGGTGATATCACGATTCTCCCAGATGTGAAAGTTTCTGAGCTAAAAGATCTCTTTAAAAACCCAACTAAGGCGACATTCTTAGACGCGCTCATGCGTGGCCAAAAATCGACATGGCCACAACTTGCCCTCATTAGAAACCATTGCGCAATTGAACTATGCTTAGACAAGACCATTCATAAGTTGCGTGGGAAAATGATTCCAGAGCAGCGCCGGGTTTGCGGAAAAGCTCTTGGGCTAAAGAATTACTACTCGTCCGTAAATATCAAAGCACTCACCAACCCATCCAGAATCCCTATTTGTCGACACAATAGTACATCAGTGACCACAAACGCTTCGATTCGGCTAGTGTCTACATCTAGCACAAAGGGGGTCTCTAGCAGTCACAATCATCACCCTCGCCACAAATCTGAGAGTTTCCAGATTAAACGCAAGTCTTCACAGGATCTGGCATCAATGTTCAACATTGACTCACCCACTCGCCGCATGTCCCCTAGCGTGTCGCGCAAAAATAGCTACAAGGGCATAAATAAGATGTTTGATAGTATTCCCGGAGCTACTGTGACTAAGACCGTTATAGCAGCTCAGTCACCTGAGTCCCCTCGCAGTATCCAATTTACGCTTACATCTTCTATGCGCGAAACCTCGCAGGGCCCATCTCGAAGTAGAAGAACAAGTATTACTGATAGATGCGAGTTATAAAAGCGATTATAATCAGTATAAGAAATAGCATCCATAATTAATAGCATAAAGTCACATGAACATGTTGAAAATAGAAAACAAAAAAAGTTGTTGCAGATTGTTACTATTTGCAATTAATCATTAAATCGACCACTGATGGTCCAAAGGACTTTTGTTGTTAAAGAAAACCGTTTGCAGTTCCATAAGCTGCTTAATCCTAATTGACTTGAGGTTCATTAATTCTTCTCCCGACTTTTTCAAGACATCGCTTGTCGGCTGGTCAAACCCTCTTGTCAGGAGCACCGACTTGAGGCCTGCGCTCATGGCTGGTGCATAGTCCAAATCTAGATCCGTACCCACGTAGTAGACTCGGGAGAGATCTTTTGGCTGTAAGCGTTTCATGGCCAGTCGGAAAATTTCCGGGCTTGGCTTGGCTATACCAGATTCGCTTGCATTCACAATGGGGATCAGCGGACTCCGCGACCCATGTTGACCTATATGTAGATAGCTTTTGTGCCGGAACCGCCGCGCAAGCTCGCGTAACATTTCTGGGTATCCTGGCCCCCAGTTGGTGATAACACCGTAGCGCACGTGTGCCGTCTTGAGGGCATCAAGCAGTAGCGCGGCATCGCGGGGGATAAAGTGACTTTTGCCGTTTTGCAGGTTGCGATATACGCGGTGCACAAGTTTGGCGCCGGAATAGCGGTCGGCTGGCACCACCCCAGTGCCAGCCAGCTGTGAAACAAACTCGGAGAGTGCTGCAAGGTGCCATCGCTCGTGGGCCTCCTCTGTTACAGACTGGCCTGGCCGGTATAATGCTGGTGCGTGCTCAGTATAGTTTTTCAAAAACGTGTTCCAAGCGGAAGTAAGAAACTCTGCAGGTAACGTACTACCGACACAATAGTCGGGCAAAATCTTGGTGAGAATCTCGCCAAAGGAATATCGTAGCGGCGTCAGAACTGTGTCGGAGAAGAGCACAAGCTCGGGTTTGCAGTTCTCATTGGCGGCTATAGATGTTGGTTGGGACTTGTCGGGGCTGGATGTGGATGATACATGGGGAAAAGTTGGTTTTTTCAATACAACTGACGAGTAATGCTTGATGTGACGAGATTTATGCAAAAAAGAATCGTTAAGACCTTTGAGAATGGCCGTCGGCTGATGCTTGATCATACTGTTGAGGTTTCTATGTGTTGAAATTTGGCTTTGATCTCAGTCACGCTAGTTCAAAACCTGGAGTTGGGACTTAAGAGGATGTTGCTGACACAATGATGGGTTAGGTTAAGCAACAGTGGCACTAACATCAATGTTATTACATGCACCTATCATAATTACATGATATTTATGAACTATTGTTTCAACCATTTTTAGTCAAGGTGCAAATTACAATAAACAAAGGAGGTACAGCGAGAGGCAGAGATTGCCAGGGATTGACCGGACAAAATTATCCGGATGGTAAAAAAGAATTTCAATACAGCGAAACTGAACCAGTAACATTTGGAGCGCAAGGGCCAGGTGGAAAGGCAACCAACTTGATTTATCCGAATTTACACCTGCATTGGGTTTGCTGTATCAAGTGTTATAGATGAATTAGTTTTGAGCGACGCTGGGTTCTGAGAAATAATCCAGGCGCTGCCAATCAAGGCGAGCTTGCTCATCTATTGATTAGGATCTTTCAGTCATCTGAAAGGATCAATTAACCCTTAGGTTAATTGTATCTCATTTGATGTTGCTACATCGTACTATTATAACCTCATTTACGAGTTAGAATTTGCTACCAATAAGGTAGACAATGTTTCAATACCTATTTTCTTTGAAATATACCAAAGGTGGGTGCTTGGAACGGAATAAAACATCCCTTGTTGGAGAAGACAGCGCTGAGTTGAATTTTGAAATCTGAGTCTGACATCTAGACCAAGCCAGGTTTCTTTGGTTACCGCACAGTCATATGAGAGCTGCGGTTTTCAACACCATTAAAATGGGCTTGTTTTCGTTTAGAAAATACAAAGTGGTAAATAGTGGTTCGTTACCCGTCGCCGCCTATAGAACTGCAGCAGAATCAGTCATAACCTCTAACATGATGAGCCCATGACCTCATTAGCCATGACTATGAGTGCTTGCACCATAATTAATGACTACGGCTTTTGAGTCTTTTTTTTTTAAAATTTTTTATATTTTTATATTTTTATATTTTTTATCATTCGCCGCATGTAAAATTTCAGAGTCAAGCAAACGGCTTGCAGAGCCCTGAGTACATATAGACTCAGGGAGCATCCGTGTAGCGGCTCTTCCATCGGAATCCCAAGCTGAAACCCCCAGATTCTACCCTTGCAAGGTTTCTCGGGGTTCTAAGATACATCGGAACCCTGCAAATTCCGTATCTTCGAGACATTTCATAGTTTTTATTCCTCGAGGGTTTTTTTTTCACCTGCATTTGTGATCATCGAGCTAGGCCATTTAAAAGTCTAAAGCACAGAAAACTTTTTTATCTAAAATTTTTTTCATCGTTTTTCTGGCGGCGTTCGTTGCCTTTTTTTTTTTTTTTTCTTTTTTTTTAATGTATCGCATTGATTGCAATTTAATCGTGTCACAATTTTTTTCCGTTTTTTTTTTGTTTTGGAT
>Ga0160505_101486_pt1 | contig 11071 bp, 3 predicted proteins | sample DIDeMG_FD_108225 | JGI IMG/M metagenome (GOLD analysis project Ga0160505, IMG submission 108225) | Enriched chicken feces microbial communities from UW Madison campus, WI, USA - DID2874_E49_Stillage MG | ecosystem: Host-associated > Birds > Digestive system > Large intestine > Fecal ...
ATTTTTTTATTAATTATTATGTTTTAATATTTTTTTTATTAAAAATAGGAGGGGTAAAATTTCATTATCTCCCCCTTTTTTTTTTTTTTTTTTTTTTTTTTTTTTTTTTTTTTTTTAATATTAGCTGGAGCAATGACAAGGCGTGACGGCTAAGTTAGAATATGGCTCATTTGTAATATGAGTTCAAGCTTTGAGAACTATTCATTCTTTCAGATCTGTGTCCTGCAATTCAGCCTTTATTCGCGAAAAATATTTATAAAAAAATGTCATCATATCTCTGAGCACACTCACGGAGTTAGGTGTGTTGTGAGGATCGAGGTGTGGGAGATCCGGGAGGGGCTACTGAAAGACATTATTGTCAATAAAATTACGTGACATCCGCATCAAACGAGCCCCGCAGTGGCTCTCTAAACTTCTGTTCAGAAATATAATCCCCGAAAAGTGCGACACGTCGGTGCAGATTATGACTTTCGTTGAGTGTAATGAGATTTTAAATGGCATCCACTGCCATGGTGATAGTTATCGCCCTCTAACTAGGATTTCAAAAAATTTAGCATAATTTCAATTGAAAAGGTCGTGTGCAAAATGGACAACCCCTTTATTTATTTTCCATCAGTCTGAAGGTTTCTCATTTTGAAAACATTTATACTTGACTTGGAATATTGTGTTGACATGGAAAAGATATTTTTGGTAATTCTTTCAATTTTCAAATTTGGCTGTATTTAAAAATTCCATCTTTCTTTTTCCAATATGCGATGCATAATGTGACATTTGGCTTGGATCTATGGTATTCATTAAAAATTGAATTTTTTTTGATATACAAAGTCAACGCTTCTATTTACCGATCAATGTGTCAATTCAACCATTTGAGTAAACTAATCGGTAATTTCATTGGCTGCGTTTTAGGGTTCGGACCTCGTGTTAGTTTAATTGACTGTGATTTACCTCAAAAAAAGTTTGGGTGAAAATAACATGCAATTAAACATAATACTAGATAATTTGAACCAATCACAAATTATTCATTAAGGTAAGTCATAGTGGTTTAAATCTTCATGCTGAAGTTTAGCAACGATTTTTAAAAGAAAAAAGTAAAATGCGAAATAATTTGGAAAAACTGAGAAGCTTTGACTCTAACCTGAATAAACATTCAATGGACAAAATTTATCAAAAATAACTATATCTCATTATTCGGGTAATCAAAAAATCAAAAATATTTACATAATTTAGAACGATTGTATTTAAATCCATTAGTTTTGTATTTGAGAGCTGGAGATTTAATTATATATACTATGTTGAATATGAAGGAAAAGTTATAAAATTATAGAGACAGAAACTATTACTTTGTTGCACAAGCAATGAAAAGCGCAATTCTTTAACTTTTGCAATTTCTCCCACACGGAAAGCGTTCATAAAATTAAAATAGCCGGTAATAGGCGATCGGCACAGAAATAAAACTGTAGCATCATATTATGCAAGCATGTCTTTTGTTTCATAAGTTTTTAACCATGATTCAACATACTGCTGGTGAAATAAAATATAAGTATACATGATATATATTAATATTGATGGGATTTCTTTGATACGAATGTAAATTATTTTAAACTATGTATCTAGTAAATTAGAATACCAAGCTAATCTTTCTATGTTTGGCTGTTTACGCGCAGGCTAACTCATCCATTTTATAGCAAGATGTTCATTAAAAGCTTTTGTAATTAGTTACTGAACATGACTCTTTTAAAAACTTTAGCTAGGTTTAAGCATCAACAAATATCATTCAAATTATCGTGCGCTTTGTATCAGCTTGCAAATAAATATACTCAACTCTGCTACTTTAGTATATAGCTTGGAAGTGTTACATAAAGCATTTGTATAAAGCTGATAAAGTAGCACAATTTAATAATTCTAGTTTTCAGTTTACTAAAGACTCTTAATTCTTTAAAACAGGTTAACAATGTTTTAAAAACGTTTGATTATATAGTACTGTCTTTTAATAATATCAACTAATGACTATTTGAAGCAATTGGTTTATATACATATTTTTCCAGTAGGTTTAAGGCATCATATGCATTAACAATTCTCAATATATATATACAGACGTTCTCATGTCTTACAGCAAATAACACAATGACTTCTCTAATATTACACACAGAGTTTCAAGATTTTGGATCTATGAAAATTTCAATAATATCTTTTTTTGAATGAAATTGGAAATAAAATTACAAAAGTCATGAAATTTTTTTGCAAGTTCAAGTCCAAAGGAGTTGATGGTTGGGATAACTAATAATTGAAGTTTGTCAGTTTCTTTAAGGAAAGCGTTGGATAAACCAGGTAGCGGAAATCTCAATAATATTCCAAAAGCTCAAATTTGAATATCATTTCTCAATACTTCTTTAGAAAAATATATACAAAACCTCTCATTGATATCACAATTTTATTTTATTTTGATGGTTTTTAACTATCGTGATATCTGTCTTGAAACTTATGAATATTTCTTTACTATCTGTTTTTGCTAGATCAGATTTGAAAGATAAACGGTATATATATATATAATTAAGTTTCAGTGATATGATGCATTTGTTCATCTTGCATAAAATTCTCCATCTGAAAAGAATAGTTGTTATACCTTCATAAAAGGAGATAAATCTTTTTGTTTTATTGTTGAATTTTCAGGTGCAAGGGCCTTATGTTTTTCAATCATGATCCATACTAGACTTTAACAAGTGAAGAGATTTTTTTCAGAGTCAAGTTGATTAATCATTCAGAGAGAGAATCCAAACCCACAGTTCTGAAATTGTTAAGAAACATAAAAAATAAAAAGATTACTTAAATAATGATTATCTTTGAAAATTTTGTTGTATGTCTTTCAGAATAAATACAATAAACCGATGGTCTATCAGAGAACGTCGAACATTATAGAAAACGAAAACATACATTGAAGTATCTTAAAACCAAATAATAGCATTTATGTATTTCATTTGTTTATTCATACACTCATCATTCTTTTTTTTAAAAAAAAAGAAAGCGGCTTACTGATGTTGATATTACTGATATGAACAAAATAAATACTGATGATAGTTGGCTAGTACGAAAGAAATTACAGATAATTAAAACAACAGAAGTGATTTTTTGTTTACTTTTTGATATCTGCCAAAATTAAACCTATTGCAGTGTATTTTGGAAATCTGAACTAAAAGGACAGTTCTTGAATTGGTAAAAAAAGTTTCTATGATTCAGTATACATAAGAAAAAACAAAACCAACCATAGTCAAAAAGGTAAGTTGTTAGTATATCAACATCTCGGTATTTGAAGTCATTAGTAGCTTTCAGTACTAATTGCTTGTATCAATATTTATCACATATATAATGAGTGTCCCTGATCCTTAGTGCCAATAATTACGATATGTGAAATATATATATCTTTTTCACATCGAGACACTTCTATATTAAAATTTACAGATCCCACTCAGATCATGGCTTAGTCTTTTTGTTCTTGACTCAGACAAAAAACGTTATCATTTCTTCATCAGGTCAATATATTTTAGATATTGATCTAAGGTTTGCCATTTTTTCAGTAGTAGTATTCAGTACCACTTCGGTATCTGACGTAACAAATGTGGCAAGTTTTACAAGTCTAACACTGACAACCTTTTATTTCATTAATCATATATGTTTAACATAAGATTTGAAACTTGTGAATATTTATTTAGTAGGTATCATATAGTATTTGTCGATTTCTGTTTAATTTTTTTGCCGTTTTGATGCCTTGCGACGATGTTGCCCAGTGAATTTGATTTTGGTTTATGGCGGTGCATGAAACCTAACCCTAGTTCACTGTCGTCCAAGTTGAGTTGTTTATCTGTCAAATTCCAAAAAGTCTAATAAAGATCGCAACTTGTCTTCTCTTTTCTTTCCTTTAAGCCCACTGACTTGGTTAACTACACAATGGATCAACATCTCATCAATACTGTCAATAAGCTACAGGTAGGTGCTTTTTTCTTTTAATTGATTGCAAAACACACTGTTTTATTTTTCCCCGACAGCTGTATAGGCACTTTTACTAACACTTTCTAGGACGCTTTGGCCACGTTTGGCCCAGCCTCCAACACTATCGACCTTCCCCAAATCACCGTCGTCGGTTCGCAATCCAGCGGAAAGTCCTCCGTTCTTGAGAACATTGTTGGTCGTGATTTTTTGCCTCGTGGTACTGGTATCGTTACAAGACGCCCCCTTATTCTCCAGCTCATCAATCGCCGGCCAACTAAAGATACCTCTGACTCGGAGCAGCTCATCCCCACCGAGCAAGTGAACGAAAACAACAAGGAAGAATGGGGTGAATTCCTGCACATTCCCAACAAGAAATTCTATGACTTTAATGAAATCAGAAATGAAATTGTCAAAGAGACTGAGGCAAAAACTGGCAAGAACGCCGGAATTTCGTCCGTCCCAATCAACCTGAGAATCTACTCGCCACACGTGCTCACTCTAACGTTAGTTGATCTGCCTGGTCTTACTAAAGTACCCGTCGGCGATCAGCCCAAAGATATTGAAAAGCAGATCAAGGAGATGGTTTTGAGTTTCATTACGAAACCAAATGCTATCATTCTGTCTGTTACAGCTGCCAACACCGATTTGGCCAACTCTGACGGTCTGATGCTTGCCAGGGAGGTCGATCCTGAAGGAACTAGAACTATTGGTGTTCTGACCAAGATTGATTTGATGGATCAAGGTACTGATGTTATTGAAATTCTGGCCAACAGAGTCATTCCTTTGAGATATGGTTATGTCCCTGTTATCAATAGAGGTCAAAAGGATATCAACAGTAACAAGAGTATTAAATCTGCTCTTGAGTACGAGAGACATTTTTTCGAGACGCATGAGGCATATCGGAGCAAGGCGCAGTTCTGTGGCACGCCGTACCTGGCCAAGCGACTCAACGGCATCTTGCTGAATCACATTAAGCTGACGCTGCCAGACATCAAAGCCCGCATAGAAAAGAACTTGAAGAAGTATCAGAAAGAACTTGCTGAACTGGGACCTGCTGAGCTTGGCTCGCCCTCGAATGTTGTCCTTTCTACAATTACAGAATTTTGCAACGAATATAGATCTATTTTAGAGGGAAAGGGAAACGATGTCTCTTCACTTGAGCTGAGCGGTGGTGCGAGAATTAGCTTTGTGTTCCACGAAATCTTTTCTAATGGTATCAAGGCGTTGGACCCTTTTGATCAGATTAAGGATGTTGATATTCGCACTATTCTCTACAATTCGTCTGGCTCGTCGCCCAGTCTTTTTGTCGGCACTGCCGCATTTGAGGTGTTGGTCAAAAAGCAGATTAAGCGATTTGAAGAGCCCAGTCTTAAGTGTGTCACACTTGTTTACGACGAGCTGGTGCGGATTTTGACCCAGATCTTGTCCAAGCCTCAGTTCAATCGCTACCCTTCTCTTAAAGAGAGCATTGGCCATGTGTTTATCTCGTTTCTGCGTAACCTGCTTTTGCCCACCAACAAGCTGGTTACTGACCTCGTTTCAATGGAAGAGGCATACATCAATACTGCCCACCCGGATTTGATCAAGGGCAGCACTGCGATGAGTATTGTTTCTGAGAAGATGCAGATGTCGCGCCCCGTACAGCTTGATCCTAAGACTGGTAAGCCACTTCCCCAGCAGCACAGCACGCCGCCTCCGGAGTCCGGAAATGGTGGTTTCTTTAGCAATTTCTTTGCTTCCAAGAACAAGAAGCGTCTGGCTGCCATGGAGGCACCGCCTGCGGTGCTCAAGGCGTCGGGTCAAATGACGGAGCGCGAGACCATGGAAACCGAAGTTATCAAGTTACTGATCCAGTCGTACTTTAGCATTGTGCAAAGAACGATTACAGATCTAGTGCCCAAGTCGGTCATGCTGAAGCTGATTCTGTTTTCCAAGACTGAGATTCAGAAGGAGCTGCTTGAGAAGCTGTACCAGAGTGATAGTCTCAACGACTTAGTTAAGGAGAACGAGTTCACGATTCAGCGCCGCAAGGAGTGCCAGACTATGGTGGAGACTTTGCGCCACGCATCAGAGATTGTTGCCAGTGTTTAGGTAGAAAGATTAGAAATTGGGCCATAACCTTACCAAGTAGTAATGAAAGTATGTAATTGAAGAAATGAGTATATTCTGGGTTATTGAATCTTCCATTCGGTCAAGTTGCTGTTAAACGCAACCGTTAACAGTATAGTGTGTATATGGTTTGGGGATCTTACGTAATCAGCGGTTTTTATTCACTTTTTTCTTCCAATTCTTTGCCATCCCAAATTTCCTGCTGAACCTGGACCCTCATTACTTTTCTATTTACACGCCCTGACCTTTCCTTACTGCCCATATCAAGGTACAGGTTTTGTAGAATCCCTGAAACCATGCCTTTTTCATCATTGTCGTCTCGCTGGCCCGCATGGTCCAGTACTTACGGTGCGGGCGGCCGCCGAAGTTTTGTTCGACATGCATTTGTGCTCGTCGCTTTTGTTCTCATCACCGCTATTGCTATGTGGTACAGCATAGACGCAACAATCCTGCACTCCTCACAAGACTTTTCTCATCCCCCAGACAATAACCCGCAAAACCAGCTGCTCGACCAGGAACTAGAACAGCTACAACAGGTGCCGAGCTTTGTGCCGCAGAGTGCAATGGTGTCAGTACCCTCCCTTAATATCACACTCGCCGCGCGGCCGGCGGCGTTTGGTCCGAAAATCAGTAGCCATCTTAACGACGACGAAAACGAACCCTTTGGGTTTGAAGGCCAGCTTGAAGTGGTCATTGATTCTTTTGGGTGTGCTGGCCATAGCGAGCCGCGCGATTACTCTGGCAAGATAGTGTTGGTAGAGCGCGGCGAGTGCTCCTTCTACAACAAAGTCTACAATCTTCAGACCCAGCATGCGGCAGCTGTGGTGGTGGGCGACAATATATATCGCCGCGGGCTCGTCACAATGTATACGGAGCTCAAGGATGACGTGGTGATCCCTTCTATCTTTGTGTCAAAGGAAAGCTATAATATCCTTCGCGAGCTTCATGGCCGTGATCAGCATATCGTCGTGACGGTTGCGGATATAGAGTCTTCTGTCATTGGCACAATTATTTTCCTCATGTTGTCGCCCTTATGCTCACTGTCAATGATTTACTGTTTCCTATTGCTCCACCGCCGTTATAAAAAGATGCAGGAGCGTGCATCGAAAAAGGCAGTTGCAAAACTGCCCGTACGAACGTGGCATCGTCCCAATCCAGAAAGCCGCCGGCATAACTCCGCGGAGGCTGCGGCTGCCCCTGATTCAGATGCTGAGAATAGTGAGGGATCATCCTCACAAGAACGAGGCGTGGCTGAGGCCAGCACGCGGGATACAACCAGTACTGATGAAGACCGCGAGAAGATATGGACGAGCTCGGCAGAATGTATAATTTGCATGGAAGATTATGTCGATGGTGTAAGCCAGGTGATGCGTCTGCCTTGTCACCATGAATTCCATGTCGAGTGTATAACGCGCTGGCTTACAACACGTAAAAAGACGTGTCCGATTTGCAAGTATGATGTGACTTTGGGAAGGCGGGTACCCGAGTTGACTAGCGGTGATGTCAGAGGTGGCGAAAATGATAGTGGGCTGGCGCCCAGCGAGGAGCTGCTTGTGAGCGACGGGTTTGATTCGTCGAGCGAAACCAGCAGCACCGAAACAACACGGCTACTTGATGAGGCACAAAGTCGTGTGTAGTTGTAAGTTGGTTTACTAGTCGGACCATGACAATCATTTCACACTTACCAGTTCTCTATGTTTATGTTTTTCATTTGCTTGTTTTACTTTATGTAATTGTATTTTTTTTTTTTTATCATGAAACTTTTTTGTATATCAACTATTGGTTTTCGTCTATTGAAGCTATCGAATTTTATAACCACTATGCGCCTCTTGATACTAGCGGGTTAACTGTGTTAAGCTAATAGTATCAAACCAACGTTTGCTCAATGGCTTGTGAGATCTCTACAGATCCTGCTCGGAGCGAGACTAGAATTAAGCTTGGGCCTCCATTTTGGCGGGAAACCTTCAAGGACCGTTGAGGGCGGGGCGACTGAGTCAGAGACATGGAGTCTAAGAACGATCAATTATCTTTGATATTCTATATATTTGGAGTTAGTGATCATCTATTAGTTATAGGCTAATTCTGAATTTTTATGTGTACCAATAACGTAGACCATCGATCATTTGCTCCATAACACAATCATGGCATGACCTTCGCGATCGCACAGCAACATCAATTTTCGGCAAGATAATCTAAAAGTAACTGGAATTCACCTTCATGGTCCTTTTGGCATATCTTTTTCATTTCAATATCATCTGTATAATCTTTTCCAAGCTTTCTGACCTGTTCATGTGTTTTCCAGGTTTCTTCAATGTTTGCTAATCGTTCAATGTGTCCTAGCTTCATCTTTCTTTGGTTAAGTCGGAAATGCACCAGCTAGTCTTCCAAGATCTCCATTCTCTTATTTCGCTCAGGAATGTTGACAAGATGCTTATCCAGCGCTATTCCTACTTTCCGGAAGAGGAGTCTTGTTGTATAACCAAATTCCTCGTTATTTGTAACGAGTTTTATAACCGTACAAACTTCAGGGCTACGATAAAGTGTCAGAAACACGCTTTGGATAGTAGCAGGCCTCTTTCTCTTAAACATAAGCGTGTGGAAAGTATTGCTTTCTCGCTTTCGTCACTGTTGAACAAAATTTATGTTGAGAAGGGGCTAACACTAGAAATTGGCCACATTCCTAAAGATTTCCAACCGGCTTAAGTAGTCTACAACTTCATAGCTTGCATATCTTGAGATGGGATTTCAAGAAGCGTGTCTTACCCAAGGCTGAATCATCTATAATTTCAAGAGTTGTTAAACTTCCTGACGATATTCCTTCTTCAACACTAAAGAGACCGCCAAAATTAGCGGTTGAAGAAGAAGAAAACTATGTTCCGGGCTAATATATAATATGTATATCATTGATATAACATTCTCACAAAAGTTCAATGGTTCCGTGACTTATGTGGTCGTAAACAATAAGTAATCGCTGCTGGGGCTCCGTTGGCTTTGTCCATGGAATAAAGATTTTTTTTAGCCTTTATAAATTAATCTCATTATGTCCTTTTCTGATGAAGTGAAATACAAATTCTTCAAGGTCTTCCGGAAACCATTGGTGTTGAATAGTTAATGCTTTAAGGGTAACAAGTAGAGGCAATGAAGACCCCAGCATGTTTACTGTCTCAATGATTGAAGTCCACGTATGTGATCCAGGGACTTTCTGAGGTACAAAATCGTCATCGGAATCTCCAAGAAACAAGCCATTATCCCATTTTCCTTTTACGACACCATTCTCATAAATGTTATAGCGACATTGAAGGTGGATTTTTCTGATAACAGCCAATGCCAATACTTCAAACCAACTCTTAATTTTCTCAGTCGGGGCTCATTCTGGTTGGCTAAAATTATTGGTCTTGCTATTAACATTCTTGACATCTGAAGTATTTTGGTAAAAATTCAGTAGATTAGTTCTTCACAATGAGCTTATATTTGCCAGAGACAGCAACAATGTGCTAAAAGAATTCTCTAAGCTGACGATGTGTAGGAGCGATGCCTATGCTAAGTAATGATCCAGCTGACAAGATGTTCTTTTTAAACTAGATTGAGATTTTGGCAATGCAATTGTATTTTATGTTTTGGTTCTAGGTCCTTGAGACGGTCTTAGAGGATTGGAAGTGGTACATCTCAGTCTTTGGCAACGGCTTTGATGTTTCCTGTGGTGACGGCTTGGTCTATTGCCTTTTCGACTTTTCACATTCTATATATTTTGGCATTATCGATTCTGAATCTGAAAAAAGATTTAAAATTAGACATTGAATAAGTTTGATGCCACTTGGATATTTATTAGCAAGTTGGTGACGTTGATATGATAATCAAGTATTGTGATCTAGCTGATCATGTAGGATGATGGATGATAGGTAGCGGTGAATGATCGGAGTAGCGACTGATCTGGGTAACGACTTATTAGAGTGCTGAGTTATTCGTAACGGGTGATGGAGGTGATAAATGATGGGTGGCCTATGATATTTTTTTCAGCAATTTTGTTGCAAACCTCAACATGCCGAAACGATGTTATCACCATCCATTTTTTGTTGTCATAAAATGGTGATATTTCATCTTAAAAGACCAAGAAAAAATTGAATTTAGAAAATCCATAATGGGCGATTAACCTGGTTGGGCGTCTATACGGAAGTGAATATGAAACATTTATGCCAGAAATTACATGCTAATCGTATTCAATAAGTAATATCAAAACGACCTGTCTTGTGTATCTAACTTAATTTGAGGAACTCCCCCAAGCGTGATATTATATATTTAATGAAATGTCAAATCTGTCAATTCCCAGCAAATCTAAGGGTAACGGTGAGCAGATCGTGCGGTTGACTTATTTAAATTCTAGCAATGGTGCATATAAGCTATTGCCAGTAAGCAACTTGTTGGTATCTGATGTAGCTGGTTTGGTCTAGTATCAAATCTATAATATTTAATTTGCTTTAAATACAATTTTTTCTTTGAGCAAAGGTTTTAAAGACCTGTGCAGTTGCTGTCGCGCAAATTTTGTGAGTAGATGTTCTGGCATTGCGATAATTTTCCTGTATTGCTACAAGTTTAGAAAAGATATAAAGCCATCCCTGTAGGTTTCTAGTAAGTTCACAGACCTTGTATCAGCTATTTATATAATCAATTTTATCAAACAGGCGGGACTGCAATTGACAAATTTCAAAAGCCACAGTCTTTCAAACACAAGTACATGCACAACAGACAACTTTGCTTTAACTATATTTTAACTCGTTTAAGCTCGCGTGGTTTTCCCAAAATAGCGAATCCCGGACACTGATTTCTGAGTTTTAGAGCTCAGCCAACAGGAGAAAAAGAAGAACTTTTGTGCTATTTTGTTTTAAATTCATAGCGTCTCTTTTTTTTTTTTTTTTGATGTGTTGTTAATTTCAATTTTATTGATAAATTTTGTGTGTTAACTGCTAATTGAAAGTTCTAA
>Ga0160505_101487_pt1 | contig 11068 bp, 6 predicted proteins | sample DIDeMG_FD_108225 | JGI IMG/M metagenome (GOLD analysis project Ga0160505, IMG submission 108225) | Enriched chicken feces microbial communities from UW Madison campus, WI, USA - DID2874_E49_Stillage MG | ecosystem: Host-associated > Birds > Digestive system > Large intestine > Fecal ...
TTGCCAGTCTCATAGAGACAAATGTTTTTGAAATTTCATGTCTTTTTTGTATGTCATTTTGTTTTGTAATTTTGTATGTAACTATTTGATGTAAGGACAATAAACTGATTATCTATCTATCTATCTATCTATCTGCTGGTTTTCTGTGGGCACTTGGGCTATCTTTCTACATTCTACTTTACGTAGATTTACTCTATTAAACCTCACTGTGAAAATTGCTCATCAAAACTAGCTTTCATCATCTGTCATTGTTAACCCAGTATTATTTCAGGTTTTTAATATATGTTTATGATTTATCTGTGGTACAGCATACTGGCAAATCACAATAGTTTGGCGATGACGTTGCCAGTTCCCAAAGTTTGTGGGTGAGCTTTAGAAAGAAAAAAAAAACCATCGCCCTCCCATTCTTCTCCTCTTTCTCTTCCACCATTATCCATCACTTAATTCACAACCCACACACACAAACCATTCATGTACAGCTCCTCAGTATCACGCAAAAAGTCTGAGCGCTGGGTAAAGCGCTCACAAAGTAGCTACGGAGATGACGACTGGTGAGTTCACGTCCCACTTACGATTCTAATTATAGAATTCTAATGCACTATTTAGGAGCGATGACTACTATTCGGACGAAGAGGAAGCTCCTCCTCTTCCTCCCATGCCGGCCATTCCACAGGTATCTGCCATCAACTTTGAGGGAGGCTTACATTTGCCTAGCGATCGCCAGCAATCACAACCTGAAGCTACCTCGCAACCACTACCAACGCAATTGGAGCTAACTCAAGCATCGCCGCAGCAACAACAAACCCAACAACAACAACAGCAGCAGCAGCAGCAGCAGCAATACCAGGAACAATACCAGGAGCAACTCCAGGAACAAATTCAAGAACAAATTCAGGAACAACACCAGGAACACCTTCAGGAACAACTCCAAGAGCAACATCAGGAGCAACATCAGGAACCACTCCAAGAACAGCACCAACACCAAACGCCAGAGACATCTGTTCCCATAAGAGACTCTATTGCGCTGAATTCCCTTGACTCGATTGAAGTTAAACAAGCTACAAGTGTATCAATTCCCTCGTCTCCTAATCCGCCTCTTAGTCCCTCGCTCGTATCGACCCGCAGATGGTCACCTCTGCATCCTGAACCTCAGCCAATTTCGGATACCAAATCTCAGTCTGGGCCCAAATCGTTTCTCGAACTGCCTAGTCAGAAGGGTAAATTTGCCCGACGAAGCGTATCAGGCAATAATACTGCACCGTCATCTCAGCCGTCACTTTCTTCGAACTCAACTTCCAATATCGAAGAGGTTCCTGTCAGTGAGCCGCCTTCTAGGGAAGAGAAAGGGTCCGAAACTGAATCAAGACTTGAAAAGGCAGAATCATCAGATCCTGTCAATGCTAGTACTATCAATACTGAATCACTGAAGTTTTCTACAAAAGATACAGTAACCGAGCCAGAATTCGATGAGTATCTGGAAAACATCACCAAACGAGCACAAAAGTTAAACGAAGAAATGGCCAAGCCATCCACGCCTAGCATGAACCTGCCACAATCTTCGTCTGATTTTGGGGCTAGACCAGACACTGCATTATCAGAAGCAGAAATACATCAAAAGAGCTTTGAGGCCTCCTCACCGCAAACTGTTGGTCTTTCGGATCCAACAATGGCGCAACTTGGACCAGATCAAGCCCATAACAATGAACATAATGCTCTTAGCTCTGATCACCATAACCATCATCACCGCCAGCCAAGTCATAATCCAGAGACCAGTTATTATGATAACGATTCTTTTGACGAAGATATTTACGGCTATTACGCTGATTCTGATGACAACGACCTTAAAGAAGAAGAAAAAGAAGAAAACCTGTTCAAGTCTCCGCTGGATAATGTATCGGCTACTTCTAATAACCCTTCACTGCCTGTTGCAGAATCTGTTGCAGCTCCTGTCGTAGCTCCTGTTGTAGCTCCTGTTGATGAAGCTAAGCAGTTCAATCCTTCTAACGTTTCAAATCCGTCAAGTTTGGACAAAACTGGGCCAAGCCCGCCTACAGCTTCGTCAGTAGAACATTTAAAGAATAATCCTAGTATCTCTCATGAGTCCATCACTACTGCAGATTTTTTCTCTTCTTCTTCTAAAGCTGCGTCGCCAATTCCTCAACAGAAGTCTTCAACCTTCGATCCCGTTTCCAAATCTGACAATTCTATATCACCAGCTGAGTCATCATTTTCAAGCCATGCTCCTCTTAAGCCACCCCTTCCCACTAGCAATTATGAGGATTCTGATAATGAATCTATCAAGAAGACTGATACTTCATCCTATGGTAGATGGAAACCGATCGAGCCGATTAATTCTGCTGAGTCTAAACCAAGTGAAGTGGTACCTCTAAAATCTAGTCATGAGGAATCTAAACTGGCTGAATTCGAGGCTAGTCAATCTCATTCAATTGAAACTATGCCTTTTAAGGCACCTACGGATCCCCAAGTAGGCTATCCTGAAAGTGATATTGGAGGAACGTCTCCCGAAATGGCACGTCCTAGGCCACCTATTCCTAAATCAGGTTATGCTTCTGATTCTGATACTGATCTGGCTTTAAAAACTACAGAAGCCAGTTATGGCAAATCGCAACCCGTGTCTAAATTGTCTGAAAATTATTCAGCTGATACTTTCGATAGCCCGTTGATTGAGACAACCAATTCGCAACAAACTAATAGAGCTGTTCCTTCGATTAATGTTCAGGCTGTTAGTCAGGATGATCAGAGTAACAGAACTCCTACCACACAATCTGATTTGGAACATGACATAATGAAATCTTTTGAGAGTTCGGGTCGGAGTATCCCTGCCCCTATAATCGCTTCCTCAAATAAGGAAGAAGCTTCTTTACATTCAGAGTATAGCCTTCCTAATAGCCCTGCTCTTCCTGATCCGGAAATTGCTGCCTTGTATCGCGACAACTCACACTTTCTTACCAGACCTTTGAGTCAACTTGTTGACGATTTTCCGGCAACACAGCCACTGTCTCCTCAAAGATCTAGGGAGTTAAATACTGTTAGATCCTTAGATGGTGTATTGGAAGGTGTGGCTGAAAAGGAGGAGGAAGATTCCCAAGAGGGTAAGGTAAAACGCATTGACTCGAATTCATCCTGGGAAACTCAACTCGACGCTTTGTCTACTTCTAAGCCTATTAATATCGAGGAGGTTAGTGAAGGAATCGTAAACCCTAAAAACCCTTCTCGGACACCAGCTTTAGAACGAGCTGCTTCAGGTAGTTCGCTGTCTGATTTGAGTCCTGTGACCTCTCAGACAACGTCAGCAAACAACGATAGGTCTTCGAAGTATATGTCTATGATTCTCTGTGATAATGATAATACTCCAGAACCATCTCATGAATCTTACATGCAAAACAAAGACTCGGAACAGTATGATTATCTGAACAGACATGGCACGGTTGCGACTACTATCATAAATCCTCTAGGCAGCGCCGCAAACGAGACCACTGCTACGATCGTTCCTACTCGTTCGGTACCTGACAAGCTAAACCGTCCACCTGAGTTTGACTTTAGAGCAATTCTTACCAAGCCCCATTCAGAAGATCGCAAAAAGGCATTTGAGCAGGCGCGCCGTACACAAGCCGAGTATAACTCAGGATTGGATACCTGGCTAGAACAGGTTTCAGCTCAGATGGACCCTGCTACGTTAAGATCTTTGGGAGTTGTAACAGCACCGACAGCTGGTTCACATGCAAAGCCTGCTGTTCCAATCCAAAAGTCATCTACAATTTTTTCCACATCTTCATTAAAGCCCAAGGGCTCTCTGAAACCGTCCGTGATTAAGCAGGGTATTGCTGGTAAGCTTTCCATTAGCAAGGTGGGCGAAAAGTCAACCGGCGCTGCAAGCAGACTTTTTGCAAAGGGCAGAAAATTTATGAAGTCAGATAAGTGAGATTAAAAAAAGAATAATATATACAGGAGAATGTTTTAGCCGTTATAAAAGGCCGTATAAAAACAAAAAAAATGAAAATAAAAGGTTCAAGTAAAAACGTTGGATGTGTTTTGTGAATTACCAGCTCCACCATTTAAGCTTGTCAGCGCCACGGACTCTACCCATGTACGAGTTGCCGGCACCCTCGTACTTGCTCTTGCGTTCAACCTCAGAGGGGCCTTCCCACTCACCGGCCTTGTACTGTTGGACATCTAAAAGAAAAAACGGTTAGTGGCCTGTTTATAAACACGTCCAGTAAAAAAGGGTTTATCAACACATACCCATGTCTTGGAATTTATCAACCTTATTTTGATTCAGGATACTAGAAGAATATAAATGTTAGCCATATATATTCCGAGTTATATCACCAGGGCGGGCTTACACTTTGGAAATGATGATAGCGGCAGTGCCGGTTGCGGTGACACCAAACCAGCCGAGGCTAAGGCGAGTATATTAGTAAAAAGAAGGTAAAAACAAAAAACAAAAATAAAACTATAGACATCTAAATCATTCAATACATACAAAATTTTGTTTGTCAAGAAAGCAGGGGCCATTGTTATAGTTGTTTAAAGAAGATTGATGATTTGAATCGTCGTCTGTTAGAAGATTGAAGAACCCGATTAAAAAGTTAACAGTACTACAAGTCAATCCGGGTAACATTTAACCTTATTACCAAAAACTGGCCATTTTATTTTTTATTTTTTATTTTTAATTTTAAGCAGAGCCACCACATTCTAGGTTCTGGATAGAGCCTCGCTTTGTTTTATTTTCTTTTCATTTTCTACTTTCATCTTCTTGCCACCCTCCTTCATCAACACACAATTATCTTGGTTGTATCTTCAGCATCACGTACAAAGTAAATCGTTGATTTAAAGTGCTCCTCTACATAGTATTTTTGTTATTGTAATAGTTATTTCAAAACATCCAGAAAGGTGAATCAAAAAGAAAAAAGGAAAAAAAAGGAAAAAAAAAAAAGAGAAAAACTTCAATTGTTCTTAATCATCTTTTGCTAGCAAAAGAAACAAAAGCTTCTACCAACTACTATTTCCATCATTATCCAACTGGTCGAACATAGCACGTCTGCAGCCACTTTTCGATTCCTCGTAAATGCCTCCTCTTCCTCCTCAAAGTTCCATCGTTAAAAAAAAGCCTTCTGCAAATGCGAACCCTCTTCGAAGATCCACACCACTAAGGCGCCCCGCCCGCCCTTTAGGGCAATCTACGGCAACTAAGCAAAGCATAGCCAACAAGCGGGGTCCTAATGTTCTCGGTGCGGGCGGAACTGCTGCTTCACTCGCAAGCAGCAACGGTAAAGGAGTTAACGGCAACAACAAGTCAGGGACTGCAGCCAACTACACTGACTTTAAATTACGATGCTGCACAACAGACGAAGTGGCCGGCCTTCGCCACCATATCATGAAGTTCCACAGTAAAATCAAAGTTAATCCTGAAAAAGACTTCACCCAGCCAGTCCGGCTTCATAGAAAAGACCCGCGAAACATGCAGAACCAACTCACGCTGGCAGAGATCAAAGAGCGACGCGAGCGAGCAATTGCTGCTGCTGCGGCGAATGGAAACGGCAATGGATACATTAAAGATGAAGAGATGCCCGATATTGACGCTGAAATTAAGTCGGAGGTGAATGGCAGCGATAGTAAGGAGTCGACAGCTGATGTCAAACCCGCTGGAGAGTCAGGCACCACAGCGAATGGCAAAAATAGCAATGGTAACAAGAAGGACGACAAGGAAAAAGCACCTGGTGAGCAAGTCGATCTGTCGCTCATTGCACCAGACGGTGGTGCTCGCCGTGCTAAAGTCAATCCTTTTCAAAAGAAAACTAGACAGGTCATTCTGGGTGACGAGACGGCGCGCAAATTACGGTACGAGGAACATTACCCGTGGGTGTTGGAGGACTTTGATGGTAAAAACACATGGGTTGGCAACTATGAGGCTGGTCAGGCTGATAGTTTTGTGCTTTTCGTGTTTGATAAAGACGGGTTCAAAATGATTCCGGCCGAAAAATATTACAAAATGACCCCCAGAAACAAATACAACACACTCAGTGCTGAAGAAGCAGAAAAGAGAATGCAAAAGGGTGAGCAGCCGAACCGCTGGGTTATGAAGTACTTCCCCGGTGAAGGCGAGGAGAATTCAGCTTCGAGTCGGCCTGTTAATATGCGCCGCAGATTCCAAACTGTTGATCATTCTGTTCCTGATGAAGACTCGATTAGACGAAATGAGGATCAGGAAGAGATTGATTTCGATGAAGAGTTTGCTGATGATGAAGAAGCTCCCATCATGGATGGTAATGAGGAAGATGTTAAAGAAGTTGAAAAGAAGATTAAGAAAGAGCTGCGAGGTGATGCCACTGATGCTTTGTTTGAAGAGGAGGAGGAAGAAGAGAAGCAGAACCTTGATAAGAATGGCCAAAAACTCATCAAGTCTCTCAGATCGTTGGAAAACAATGGCAATTATGAGAGTGATGAAGAAGGAAACCCCTATGCTACTGAAGAGTCATCTTCGGATGAGGAAGATGAAGCAGCAGCTGATACTAAGGTGCAGATCAAGGAGGAACCCCCTGAGGTAATTAACGGACTTAAACCAGTAGCAGGCAATGCTGTTGCCGGTACTGTTGGCGCTGCATCTACTACTGCGGTTCCTGGTGCCGCTATTTCTGAGGGAATGAAGAAGAAGGACAAAAAGCTCAAAAAGGACAAGCTTAAGAAAGACAAGAAAAAGAAGAAGGGCATTTACGCGTTTGAGATTGATCCTGAGACGGGTAAGAAGGTTTATAAAAACCTCCCTGTTGGTACAGTTATCCTTCAATTGTCACCTTCTGTTCTTTCTGGTTTCCCGCCTAACGTCTGGAACCCGCAGGTCAAGCGTCCCCGTGTTGAGGAGAATGGATCTGATATTGGTAGACCCAAGACCAAGAAGTTAAAGATCAAGACCGAACCCGACACTGAAACTACTCAGATCACACCCACCAAGATTACTGACACCACCACTGCGCTAGCCAACACTACACTTGGTAGCTTTACTACGGAAAGCACACACACTACCAACAACGTTTCTCGACAAGCGTCACCAACCGCACTGTCTAGAGATAAATCGCCTGACGCGGCATCTACTACGGCTGGTTCAAATACTACCACAACAGAGAACGACGCTGATCTTATCAAAGAAGAAGACGTCGCCTCTATCATCAGATCAAACAGAGTCACTACCAAGCAATTGCTTGGTATTCTGAAGCCCAAGTTGAAGCGTCACTCACGCAACAACAAACTCCTCAAGGAGCTGGTTCCTAAGATTGCCAAACTTAGTGAAGGTGTCCTAGTTTTGAAGGAGCAGCATTAAAAAGAATGAGATTTTTTTTTCTTTTTTTTTCAATTTTCTTTAATTGTTTTGAAAAAAAAAAACAATTTAAAAAAATAAACTATTTAATAAATATTTAAAAACCAAAATAACGTTGAAAATCTATAAAACCTCAATGATATCGTCGTCGTCTTCTTCCTCATCCACCTCTTTGATCTTGTGAACGTCCTCAATATCTTCATGGTCATCACGCATCAGGACTTGAACAAGACGCTCGCAGGGCTCTTGTACCTCATCAGCCTCGACAGCTTTATGCAGAGCACGAATAATAGAGTAAACGCTCTTCTCACGCAAGTAGCTACGAATCTTCTTGGTAGTAGACAGCAGCAGCAAGCATTCAATATAAGTGGCAAGAATGGTGTTATCCGAATCACGCTTCTTCTCTGCAGGCAAGAACTGCAGTTCGTCTGGTAGCTCAAACATCTCATCTTCAGGAATCTCATCAGAGCCGTCCGCAAGAGGAAGTAGGATGTATGGCAACAGATTGATGGATTCATCAAAAATGAATTTTTCGTGGAAGGGGATGTCAAACAGACAGTTCTTAATTGTTGATGCCACACCAGTACGTCTAATCTTGGACTCAATCTCAGTAAAAACTAGCAGCTTAGTGATAGGGTAACCGTCATCCCTAAGAGTAATGAAGTAGTCTCTGCCTTGTTTAAAGCGTGACAGATCGGCGAAGAAGTATGCCAAATAATCGAAATTGGCATACTTATTGAAGGAGCGGTCGGATCCGCGCACAAAACAATCAAGCAGGCAGTCCATAATGTTGGCACCAGTCTCAAACGCAGGTGGCTCGAGGCTCTTGGGGTCAACACCCTCAGGTACCTTGGGTGGGGTAAACTTCATCTTAAAAATGGCAGTGATCTGATCACGCTTGGCGAGGTTAGCAAGGAAAATGCAAAAGAGGTCAGCATGCTTTTGGCGAATGTTGCAGATCTGGTTTGCAACATATTCAATAAGGTCCTCATCCGATGCGAGCATCTCAAGGATGGTCTGGTTGTCGCATAGATTGACAAGAATAGTAAGAGCTTGAACAATAGTGGTGGAACCGGTAGACTTAACAAGGTTTTTAAGATCCTTGATAGGCTCGTAGTCGTTATTTTTAAAAATGTATGTGTAAAGGCCCTGCGAGTAGCCGACGAGGTTGTCAAGGGCGATCTGGCGGATCGCGGGCTGGGGAGAGTGTAAAAACTCGACAAGCTATTTAAAAAAAAAAAAAAAAAAAAAAAAAAAAAGAAAAAAGTCATAGAAAAGTCGAACGACAAATTGGATATTCCTGCAACAGTCTATTTTGTTTTGACGACGCTCTTGTGGATTATTACGATTATTATTATTATTGCTAGACCCTGATAGGCACCAGAGCTCGTATCGAAGGGTAAAATAAACACGACTAAATGCCGTGCAGTCTTGTTTTGGACTTTTGGTCAATCAAGACCAAGAGTAAATTCACTTGAGGGCAGAACTCAAGTTGATAATCATCATGTCTAGCAATAAAAGCAAAATAAGGCTACAACAGTGGGTTTGTGAGTCTTGCCCCAAATTTTATGTAGATGATACAAAGATATACCAAGGGAATGAGAAACTTTTTTTTGTGAATTTTATTTTCAAACTATCTGAGATGATATCTAATCTTCAAATATAGAGCCTCGTCCAAATGAATAAAGAGCAGCTACCCGATCATTATGTTGTCTCCTTGTTTGTTTATTTTGCTATATAGTTGACATTCTAAACAACATCAATTAATAAACATTTTGAATTTGCCTCTAGTTTGATAGTGAATAATTGTTTATCCGCAATCTTTTTTTTTTTTCCATAACAATAATTATCTACAGATGCAGTCATCACCAGTTTGTGTCCATCATGTATAACCTTATGAGTGTCAAACAGTAGGTTTTCAATGGAACCGTGGGGAGGGGTTTTGATTGTTTTCGTACATTCCAGTGGCACACCATGGTCCACATGCGTTTCCCGTAAATTGTTAGCTCGTTTATTTTATTTATTTTCGCCCAGGTTTTAATTGTCCCTTTCGTCTCCAAATAAAAATTAGAGCAAAAGTATATATATAAAACTTTAGAGGGTGAGACCATGCCAAGAAGCCTGATGTTCTTGGTTTTTTTATTTATTTTTTTTTTTTCTGTTTTGTACTGCAAAATGGTTGTTTATTTTGGGTAAAGAAGTGCCCTACCGGAATGCAGGAATTCCAGTCTGCAATTCCCCGTATAAAAGAACAAGGAAACAATAATTATTTAGAAAACAAATAAACGGCAATAGCACAATGACTAGCGATATCCTAGATCTATAAAGAAAACAAGAAGAATAAAGAAGAAAAAAGCCAGTTGTATATAGAAAAGGCAAACGATTGTCGTTAAACGCGTTATATCGCTAAATCTGTGGCGAAAAAAGTCGGACAACATTAAAACAGGACTCCATTCCACACCATTGTTAGTTTTATTTTTTACATTTCCCCGTATCGCCAGTGTGGATTCTTCTTTTTGGCCAGTGTTTTGATATTTGCTCGTTGGTAGCAAAGGAGGTCATGATGCGATGGACAAAACGTTAGTGTGTTTGACTAGAGGGTCAAGCGCGAAATCGGGAGATCAAATAGAAATATAGGAATGGTAATAGGAGCCCTCCATTCATGTATCAGTAGCAATGTTGGCCAGTATGGTTATGTCCAGCATTGATTCGGACCCAACACCATGGGACAAAAAAAAATAAGTGGTTTAACAGTGTTTGAATCATTCTGGACAATACAAGCTTCATACTTGTAACTCAAGAGTCATTATTTCTAGTATCCTGCGAGCAGCTCGGTTGCCTTTTTTTTTTTTTCACGGTATGATGAATACCGTACACAGCAAAGGCGTCCCATAAGCTAACCTCTTTGTTGGATGTAGATCATAATCCCCAAGCATGAAGAATGTTGACGTTACAAACAGTCTAAAACGCAAAAAAAAAAAAAAAGAATTTCAGACAAAATATGAAAGATCCTCAAATTATCTGATTTTAATTATTCTTCAAGGATTATCTATTTGTTTCAATTGTACAGAAAATCCTGTACAAATGGCTTGCATGTCTTCTTTTGCTTGACTGGGATTGTAGAGATTGTAAATTAGAGTAGATTGGTGTGTCACTGTGATCCATAGTTGGAAATTCTATGCCGCATCTCTACAGGTTTACTGGTTCTGGATACTTATCGTTGGTATTGGCTGCATGGACCTGGTATGATTCCAGTTATATTTATTTCTCCATGGTAGCCTGAACCCTGAATTTCACACCTTGCATGGTTTCGTGTTTGGGCACGCCATTTATGACCACCGTGAGTTTCGTAGCGAGAAAGGGTCTCACCAAACCAAGCTTATTTAACAAGCATTGAAACCAGCGTTTGGGCCTGGGCTATAATAATAATAAAAAGGGCTTTCTTGCCATGTTATGAGGATGTAACAAAGACGAAACATTGGCATGCTTTAGTGAGGCTTATGGCTTTCAAGTCTAGCAATCTCCCTCCCCGCTTATCTATTGCTGGCCAGGTCAAAGGCCTTAAGGTCATCGGACTAAGGGGATAAACGGCATTCTTGTTGGTGTTTGTTTGTTCCTCTGCGGTGGTGGTGGAGCTGTCTAAACGGCTGTCCGCTCACGGTCAATTGATTGCCCAGAAACCGAACAATAATAAACCCACCAAGATTCAAACCCCTCCTCTGCCAAAAAAAA
>Ga0160505_101488_pt1 | contig 11061 bp, 4 predicted proteins | sample DIDeMG_FD_108225 | JGI IMG/M metagenome (GOLD analysis project Ga0160505, IMG submission 108225) | Enriched chicken feces microbial communities from UW Madison campus, WI, USA - DID2874_E49_Stillage MG | ecosystem: Host-associated > Birds > Digestive system > Large intestine > Fecal ...
ACTCCCTGAGTTAGTAGCGGCCAACAATCGATACAGGTAGAGCTGTATAAAACTCGACACGGGGCGGTACGAGAGAGACGTTGAGCAACTCAGATCTCGCTCTAGTACGAGGCACGGTGCTGGAAATAGGGAGGAAATAGGTGATTGTATAATCCACATTAATCAGCATATAGTAGCTAAGTAAGCAAGAATAAAAACAGATTTCATACAAGTCCAGGGTGGCTCCAGTGTTGAGATAATAACTCAAGAGTGTGAAGTTTATGGGTTAAGTTTAGAGTAGTAAATTTACCGATTCATGGGAAACAAACAAACGATTCAAAATTCCAAAAAAAAAAAGTAAACAAATGTGACTCTAGGTTGGGTCCATTTTTATTATTTTCCACCTCCCGCAGACACCTATATATACAGTTCTCTTATGTCATTGATTGCGCCATCATGAAAAAGGAGCATATACTCTTAGTCCACGATTAATGGGAGGGGGATTATTCGCTCACGGACATTGCTAATCTGGTTTCAGAAGCTCTGTAGTCGAGAGTCGATTGTCAGGTTTGTATAGCTTGGTTAATCAACTTTTTTTTCTGGCGCTTCCGTGAGGCTTGAGTCTTTGTTACAAGTTTGTGAACGTTTTTTTTTTCTAGTTGTAATAACAGTTGAGCTTTTAACTCTCTCTTATTCTTTCCTTTTTTAATAGGATTGTCGAGTTCTCTGACTACACACACCAAACTCTAGGTTAATGATCTTCTGTACTAAAACTGCTTGTGGAGATAATATGGGTTGAAATGTACCATTTTTTTAGTCACGAATACAGCTATTTGCTATTATAAAAAGATATGTTAAATAGTTGGAGATTTATCTGGTAGTGTTTGATACCAAAGCCTGATTTGCAGTTAAAACTTCAATCAGCTGCGCTAATAAGGCAATCCATCAACAACAAAAAGGTTTATGGAGACCAAGACCTGGGCAAACTTTTTTTTCCAATTAATAGCTTAACCATGGTAGATAAATAATCAGTTTATTGTCCTTACATCAAATAGCTACAAACAATAATTGAATTATGTTATTTTTTAAAACAAAAATTTTTGGAAAGCTGTTGGCACAGAACATAAAAATTGTCAGAAAAAGACCATTTTGTAACAATTTTTGTTAATAATCAGTAGTCTGAGACTTTTTCAAGAAGGGAAAAAAGGTATTGTATCTGTCAAGGAAGTTTATGAATTGCTATAAAATCTAAATACCAGAATGCTTTTCTGACAAATGTCTTGAAAATATATAATTTCCAAGAGGTCACTTGTTCTGAGGAGAACGTTGTTTTGATGGAATCATTTGACTACATTTCTGGGAAGACTCTTGTTCCATAACCAAGTATGTTAGCATTTGACAGCCTTGGTCAGGTTTTACTGACTTAGTACCTGCAGAAAAACAAAGACTATGCCAGATGCGCTTCAGGTTTCCCTGGGTCGCTTGGTACCAGCCTCCCGGGCTTCATCTACGGTAGAGCTTTGCGGCTCATGGGAGAGTTCCCCTCTTCCCGATTCTCCGCGCCTACGGGTGCTGGGGCCTTACAGATCTCACCAGACCCGTTTAAGCCTGAGGTCTTTTCTATAACTACACATAGAACACTTAAATAAACAGGTTTTATATATTCTACTGCCACTAAAGAAAGTCAGATGATGAAACAAACAGAAAGACTGATGCTGGATTAGAGCATCAAGGTGCTTGAGGACAATTAACATTTTTGTTTGGTTGGTTTTGATTAAAACATTGAGATTAGCAGATGAAGGCCTACAGGTAATTGGTTCTTCAGGTATGAAAGCAAACACCATTAAATCATAAAGAACAATTAATGTGCTGGATAGTGTTTGAAAAAAAATTGATATAGTAATCTTTTCTACATATTGATATGTCTGAAATTCAAACCTAACCACTTAATCCTTGAAAGTGAGCAGAAAGTTGCGGGCCGACTCAACACCAACTTCAAGTGTTCTAGCCCAAAAGCTCAAAAATTAGCTTATGACGATAGTAACTAGAATACCCCCGTACATTATAAAGTAAATTCATGGCGCGTATGGTTTCCCAGTCTTGCTAGCATTGTATATTTGCTTGCTAGCATTGTATATTGGCTTGCTAGTAATCCTAGCGAAAGCTAGTGTCTTTAGTAGACAAAACGCAAACACAAAACTAACTCTACCACCTGGTGTTACTCACCAAAGTTTGGCTTCTAGCGATGATTTTGGTCTTTTGGAAATAATAGACCGTCATGCGCATTTTCCGGGCTAGGTTAAAACAAAAAGTGTGGCTGCTCGCCTATGCAGTGACTTCAAGTTCGTACTTCTTTTTCAAATAAGGACAGAAACAATAAGATAGAGTTAACCAAAAGCGAAATTATGCATGTCGTAAGAAAAAAAGGTCAAAAATAAACGGTCAAGATCTATCAGCATTAGCCAATAACTATCATGCAGTCAAGCCTGTCCACTATTATGTAGCTACTCTCGAAAGCACCCTGTTATTAAACGCAAATGCTGGAATCTAGTAGATGGTTTTAGTAAAGCCCGTTTTTTTGGAGAGAACCCTTAACCTCCCAAACTTTGTGATGTTAATATTATGAATTTCATTCAAACAAGCCTTAGGTGGTGGTTATAGGATTGTAAAGGGTTTGGGGTTTCCAGAACCCACAGTCAACATGGCCATGCACAGAATAAAGAAACTATTTTTATAAGAGAGGTAGGAAACAAGCAGCACTCGTAGACATGTTGTTTACAAAAAGCTAAAACACTTGAGTACATGCAACCCTCTTGTTTCCAGAGTAAAAAAATAATAAATATGAATCTATGCATGCACGCATGTGAAAAGCCCTTTAGCGTCAAGACTAAACCTAGTTAAGCCGGTATTCAAAAAATTAATGAAAGATCCAGAAAGCAGCCATGGTAAGGCGAGTCATGCTAAGAGAACCTCGATGGAGTAGAGTAATCATTACTTTCTTTGACTCAAAAAAACTAATTAGGCTTCTATTCTTAAACGCAAATCAATGTATACAAGTAGGAAAACTTGAGTCTCTGTACTCATCTTCAACCAAAAGTGGTAATTTTTTAAAATCTAAAATCACCGTAGTTAACTCTAGACAGGGGACGCACTCAGTTAGATATTGACCAGCAAAGAATCAAACCAATATCACTTGGCACCTAGAATGTAAAAGGAAATAAAAAATGAAGATGGCATCACCATTTGTTTAATTATTCTGTCGTTTATTTCTCACGTGGTGGAGGTTGTTACTTTTGAGTTCAAAATCAAGGTCTAATAAGAGTGTTTTTTTTTTTCAGGTCTCGAGAACTTAGTATTGAGGCCCTATATAATAATTATTTCATAATTAAACTTCATTCTCCGCTGGGATTTGAAAAGACTAGGGGGATCACTAGCTTTGAGCCACACGGCTCTCTCTGGGGAAAGTAAGTAAGCTACTCTTAAGCAAAATGTAAGGCGCATCTGGTACATCTTTTTATTGTCACAGATGTTTCGGTGTTGCGTATCTTTTGCAGCCAAACCACACAGCTCCAGGGGTGCTAGATAGTATTAATACCTATTGTTTTGTATTTTTCTATTGTCTCTATTGATATATCATTTCATCAATCTCAGAGTTTTGACTGCTTGAGACAGAATTACTTTTTAAAACAATGACGAAATGATGACGAAAAATTCAAATTGTGCTGTGTGCATTCGAAAAGAATCTTTTTCTATCGTGTACTTATCAAATTTAGCTGTATAAATGTAGTAACCTCAATATAAAAGGAAAAAAATGTACCGGGATCTTAATGCTATTTTATTTATTACAAGCTGAAAAGAAGTTCAGCATTAGATTTGCTTCTATTGGTATTCATGATTCAAGAATTGCATTCAGTAGTAAGGTTTAACCACAGTCTTAAAGTTGCCGCATTAAACTCAGACTTCTCAACATTCTAAGGTGGAATTCTGGCTTCATGGCGGAAATGGTAGCCCTACTGTCTGTAAATTCTAATTTTCTCTTTTCCAACGCTCTTCCAGTCTACTGTTTTCTACGCCTGAATATTGATGATCCATTGAATAGAGTATAACTTCACAATAATAAAACAAATAAAACAATGGGTACATTTCATTGAATATGTCTAATTCTCGTTTAGAACTACCAAGTGAATCATATAGACCTTGAAACAATACAATAGCCACCATTAAATCGGAACTTGTAGAATGGAAGAATCCCTTGTATCAAAATATTTTTTTATTGTTTTGAGCTCAGTATAAGGAGCATACATAATAAGAGAAAAGAAAAACACTCCTGGTTTTGAATAGCGGAGTCTAATTGAAATGTACATGTAAATTTAATTTACCACCAGTATTCAGTTTCTTGAATCATGGCTTCCTTTATTCCAGGTTATACTATTATGGAGTTATATTCTAGTTTAGAAGCTAATATTTTAATTTAAATGAAATACTGTTTGTAAGGCTATTTCTGTCTTGAATATAAATTTTAATCAACTAGAGACAGTAGTCGTGTAATATCTTCTTGTATATACTGTCCCGCTTCCTAGAAAAGTACTTACTTTTATAAATTTGTAAAATCGCCGTCAGTTTTGTATGATTATATCAGAGAGAAAGATCAATAACACTGCTGTCAAATCATAGAAGAATAGTTTTGCAGCATTTAGATATCACTAACAGTTAACGGCAACCCAAATACTGAAGATAGCATTACCACATTGTTACAAATGTAGAAAAATAACAAGTTCAAGCTTTTAAAACTACTATAGAAATGCATAAGAGGGAATGTATTTGGCACGCGCCCTCAAGTCACAACGCAAGCACTTACAAAAGAACTTTTGCACTTTTTTTCACAAAGTACATTTAGATGACTCTAGTATGACTCAAAGTTCGGGGTGAGTTACACAAGTCTAACCTTGTTTCCCTTTTCTATTGTCGAGAACTAGAAGCAGTAACATAATTCGAACATTGTTCTTGAGAGACTAACACTATACACATAGCATAGGCCGTTTAAACCCTTGGCTTTCAGTACTTGGTTACTAAAAGCTGATTGTAGTTCTGAATGACTTTTTCAAAAAATTCGGACATTATTAGAATGCATCTACAACTTTAATTGTTTCAAGTTATGTGAAGAGTAATGGTCCAAAGATTTACTATTTTCTACAAGTATTACTTTAGTTTGACCCTTATTTTCCATAGCATTGTTTCTTTTTTAGTTTAATAATTCTTTATGGTACTTTCCACTTGAAAAGGATTGTGCTATTGATTATACGGGAATATGGGTGTTGTAGATACAATAGTTCAATCATTAACTTTCATAGTGTTATCCAGTTGAGTCAATAAGATATGAATCATTAAAAACACTCTGCACAGTATTCCTTGGGATATGTATTCTAAAAATATTTTGGGTCGCTGCTCCAAGTAACATTAACCTAAACTTAGATTACTGTTGCCGCGTTAAAAGTGCTATAGTTTATGCAAAACAAATATACATAATGATAGAAAAAAGGTTTTAAGGAATGTTATTGTTTAAAAAAGGCAGAGAGGGGTACTGAAAACATTTTGAAAATCATTTGGAGAGCGATATGTTTCAAGTACTGTTTAAAAGCATTATAGTATATTCAGTTGAAGAGTTCCCTATACGCTTTATCTTCATTTCATGCCTTCAACCATTTCAAGTTATATAATGTATGCTGTTTCATCAGGGATAACAAACCACTTGTATATAAAAGTATCTTTTTTTCTATGTTTTTGTCATACACATATCAACTAGACTTCTGGTATAACCAGGGAACTCATTTTATGTTTTGGTATGTACTTAACTGATCTGTATACTTCTATGTAATTTTTGAGTCTGTTAATGGATGATAATAGTCACCGTTCATCTTTTTATTTATTTTAGTACACTAGACCTTTCCTGTAAATTGTCATCAACCCTCTTCTCTTTATGCTCTTTTTTTGTCATTATAATCAAAGCTTTATTCGTTATTATTGTGTAGGATTCATGTAGGTTGTAATTTTAAAAGAGTCCAAGCTTTGTTAGAGTGAGTAAAAGTCCTGGCGACTATATTCTCTAAATTCTATCAATAAGCTCTGAATTTCTATTTACTAAAGTTAATAAAAGTTTTCTAACTGTCTTCATCATTCAACAGTAATGAGAAATCAAACCAAATACAAAGAATCTCTATACTTTATCAAGTTAGAAGATATATTATATTTTGTTGTATAGTAGAGATCTAACATACTTGAATATTCACGGATACTGGCTTACTATTATATTTGACAATCAACAAACTATGCGTTTAGATCAACTGACCCTGAACAAAACAAATCCCTATTTAGAATTCTAGTTACGCAGCAAGCGACTCTTATAACCCTCAGGTAGATTAGCTGTCTAAAGCCTGTTTCTTCCAAGTGTTGTAGTTCTGATGTTCTATCCCCCGTGCATTGAAAACTATACAATAATTTTAATTAGCTATGTAAATTTTTTTTTGATGTACCTGTTTTTTTTACTACTGAACAAAATACTTTGGTACTAATTTTTAATATTTTAGATCCAACTTTTTATCTTTCAAAAGATATATCAAGTCTAGGGTCATTCAACATTTCAAATAATTAAGACGACTTTGGAATTGCCGATAAACTAGATGTACCAAAAAGAAAGCGAAAATTATTTTAGATACACAAACTTATGATTTGTCTTGACTGATCTGACGGCCATATCCAGAAAAGTGCATTGTACTAAAGACCCCTGTCAAAGTATTTCTACTAATTGACAAGTTATGGTATTCTCAATTATTAATGGTGAAGGACACAGAATGCAATTTTTTAATTAAACTAGCTGGCTGGCTGAATAGTGTATACTTACGACAAGTAAAATTTTGTAGCTTGTGTGATTTTTATTTTTGTACTTGCCAGAAGTTTGGCCCATTCTAACAACACAAAGCTTAATGGATTACCATAACTATAAAATTAAAACTTCGAGATTCCACAGTAACTTCATTACAAACTATTGGTGTTATGATCATTTCATGCATCGAGGCTAATATGGCGATATAAGATCAATTTAATACATAACTCCCAGTCCCTTGCAGAGAGGGGATTGTTTTGTTTTAATTAGAAAAAACCTTTTAACTCGAGTGATAAAGACCATGTCGGACGGGATCCCTGACAATACAAAGCTTTACTGCCGCTTTCATATTTGGTTTCCAGCACATAGAATCAAAACTGCGGAGAAACAACTTTAACTTTTTTCTTTTTCTATGGCAAATTTATGGTTTCCTCTGCAATATGACTTAAGCTAGAGTACATTAGTATCCTCGAGTTGTTTCTTAGTATCTGGATAACTGTTGTACTAAAAGTCATAATAGCAGGGAAAGTGTGATCAAGGCCACCTGTGCATACGAAACGTTTTCTTTATTTAATGGATGGTGTTTCAAGCTGTTCCAATCATTGGTTCAAATACAGCCAGAGTTCAGTTCCTATCATGAGAAAAACACTTTTAAGGGTTGAGTTTGAATAACAGTATCACGTATTTTTGAGTTATTCAAATTAAATGATCTCACAAGATGTTCTATTCACTAGACTTTAGTAAATTCCACATGACATTGTACCCTAGAATTATTGGAGTAATTTATGAGTTTATTTACATCTTTCACTAGTAAATAAAATATCTGTAGACTTTCTTGGTACACAAGAGCTCGGCTAACAATTCATTGATGGTACCGTATGTTTTATATCAACCAAGCTGTACACTTGAATTGTAAAAAGGAACAAGCTATTCAGACTATAATGTTTTAAGCATCGATTGTAAAGGTGCGATGTTTGTTATATTTCAAAATGAACCTTTTTTCTTCTTTTGTATTTAAGAGCATTTAGCTTCTTAGTTACAAGCAAGTTACCAAGACATGAGCAACTGCAGTGCTCCCATTCATACTTAGCTTAACATGCTAGAGTTTTAAATTCGGGATTGTTCATAAATGGATGCTTTATATAATTTGAATAATTTATGGCACTTTAGAGTCTATAAAAGGTGGTGTACGGTTGATTGAGGTACTGTAAAATATAGCTACACGTCTTAAGTGCGGCTATTAAAGTATATACTACGTAACATTCTATCTCAGACACGATATACATGAAGGAATGTGTAACTTCAATGTTCTCTTACATTTCTTGTGTGTGCATATGTTTTTTTCTTGTATACAACTTTCATCCTGTTTGAATCTTCATATCTAGGTGGAAGTTTACATTCGCAAATTTTTTCGACTATTTGCTTCTTCATGCCGTTTGAATCTTGGCAGCATACACCATATGCTAATCGCGGCCCCGAATATTCAGTTTTATTGTAAACTGGATCTGGTCTTTAGTGAAACGTAAAAGAATACAAAGTGCAGACTTCATTAGAGTTAAATCTTATTATTACTGAATTCTGTTAAAAGGTTAGCTTGCGCCTCTCTCTATCTCTCTCTTTATACCGTACAGTAACGCGTATCTCTGTAACCGGAATTACAAAGAGCTATATTGATATTTGTATATTGTAAGTAGTGATCGTCTTGTTTTAGGGTAAGTATACACTTATCATCCAGTCAAAATGTTGGTACTTGTTGCACGTCACCTTATCAGCGTTTCAAAAAACCTAATGTGGTTTCTCAGGTACCCTCTCTCATTCTAACCAGCGTTTTGACTACAGGAGTGGCTTTGCAGTGATATCAAATATGAGTCCCACCGTCTGACTACGTATATCACCTAGCAGAGTTGGGAATAGAAATAAACAGAAAGAAATGTTCGCCATTTTATAGATAGTAATAACTGATACGTAAGATAGTTACCACAAGACAGTCCTATAGAAATCAAAATTAAAGTTTTGTAATAAAAAATAGACATTTTACAATAATAATTTCACATTTGCACAAAATATCTCTAATTCACCTTTTGATGACGTTCAAATAATATGAAGTTATAGAAGTTAAGAGTAAAACTTAACTAGAAGAAATATACCAAATGTTGGTGGTCTGGCTATAACTGTAAAATAGCGGTATTCTAGCCCCACCAGTAGTGTTGCTCAGCCGTGACATCTGTTGATGCATCTACCAACAAGTATAATGATAATATTTTCCATATATGATTTTTTTGGGCAATTAGGATGCAACTTTTTTTTCCTCATTGGCTATTTATTAGTCTTAAACAAATACAAATCAAATACTCGGGCTTTAGTCAAGTCCTAACTTATTTTGTCGGCTTCAATTATTTCTTTCGGTCTTGCAGTCTCTGGTAAAGTTCCCAATGGATATTTGTCTTCTTTATTCTCCTGTGGTGGGAACTCGGTCGTTAGCCTGCTAGTTTATCTTACGCCGCACAAGATTCTTCATCAATACTGAAACCATTTTAGGGTACCACTTGTTACGATCGTAGGCTATGTGATGCTCGGGCTTGAAGCTTGTTGCCCTCGACTTGTTATGGGAGGCAGGGTCTTGGTTACCCCTCTTGACTGTGTCTATCCTCATGACAAGTAGTCTTTCATTGTCTGGAGTCCTTTTGGTGTAACCAACAGCGGGGTTAAACTCAGGTCTGGTGACAACCTAAAAGTACCTCTCTCTTCAATGCTGTCTTCTGGCAGCGGTTGACAGCATGTTGTGTAACCTCGAGCTTGCCGCACTTGCAGTTGAAATCGTTCCTGAGAATCTTTTTGTTCTGAAGGTATTTATCAACATCTCTATTTCCAGTTTTCAATTGTGTTATCCGGCTCAGTATCTCTTAGGGGTAAATTTTGAATGCTTCAGTAGAGACTAATTTATTCATGTTGATAGTTGGGCTCGAGACGTCCCCCTTGATGATTTCTTTGTGCCATTTCGCGGCTCAGTTTGTCATAAACGTTTTATATCTGACTTGCCACTTGCCCTGTAAGACCGTTTGATATTCTCTTAGTCTGGCTCTTAGATGCAACATTAAAAGGTATACATTCCAAGTTCCAATTTCTAATCTAGGACCGGTGCAGCTACTAGAGAATGTGACCACCGGAAACCACTCATTAATTATGTTTTACATGAAAGTCAAATCAAATTGGTGTTAAGCTATCGATCCCGTGAGTCAAAGCTTGTTTACCCAAATACAACTAAACAATTCTACAACTCGATACTTTGTAATCATCATGTATTCGTTATGCACAAAAAACATTTCAAAGCAGAAAACTTAAATCTAACCCCTATTGATAACTAGGGGACATATATACCACTAATTCAAGTCTTGTTCTTTCCTTCTCGTTAGTCAATGGCACAAAAACTATAACCCAAAAAGCTTTTTTTAAGTACTAGTTCTGAATGTTAGCCGTAGGACAACAAGATGGGAAATTGTCAATAATTATTGTAATTCTCGAAAAAGAATTGCATAGTGATAATCAATCGAATCTACTGAATACCTTCATGATGAAAGCAAATTGTGAATTATCGCTAATCAAATTGTTTCAGCTAAATATAAATCGCAGTCGCTTCGGGACCGTGTTGCAACTTATGTATGTCAGGAACAAGTTTTTTCAAAGCTTTATGTTTAGACCACATGGCTGTTCCTATCACACGGTTTAAGAAAAATTCAAAATCATTGACCGCTTTAAACTTACGTCTAATAGATTGATACGAGAGATTTACAAGTATTGGTATTCCAATATCCAATTTTCCCTGATAAAACAAACTATCATCATAATGCGATAAGGAGTTTAAATCTCCCGTCCATGCATCAAATCCACCATGGGTCCACAACTTGTATATATATACTATACACTTTATGTATTTTATTGTGATAAACTCTACGTACTAAGAATTAAACTGAGGCGCATATTCAAAGCAGTTGAAACCGATATCTAGATACAAAAATTGCTTAGAAAAAAAGGCCCTAGTATGTCGGCCCTCCCCTTTCAAAGGCCGAAAACCCCGAAGTAAAAAAAAAAAAAAAAAAAAAAAAATAAAAAAAAAGAAAAATTAAAATAAAAAAATAAAAAAAAAGTAAATATAATAATAAACTCTACGTACTAAGAATTAAACTGAGGCGCATATTCAAAGC
>Ga0160505_101489_pt1 | contig 11057 bp, 6 predicted proteins | sample DIDeMG_FD_108225 | JGI IMG/M metagenome (GOLD analysis project Ga0160505, IMG submission 108225) | Enriched chicken feces microbial communities from UW Madison campus, WI, USA - DID2874_E49_Stillage MG | ecosystem: Host-associated > Birds > Digestive system > Large intestine > Fecal ...
CCGACGGCGGCGTCGCGACGTTTGGATACCTCGACTCGTCGCTGTACACTGGCGACGTGACCTATGTTGACGTCTCGTCGGACGCGCAGTACTGGCAGATCCCGGTCAGCGGGCTGTCGATCCAGGGCACCAAGATCGACCTCGGCAGCAGCAACATGGCCGCCATCGACACGGGCACGACGCTCATTGGCGGTCCTGCCGCGATTGTCGAAAAGATCTTTGCGGCCATCCCAAACTCGCGCCGCATGACGGGCGACTACTCGCCGTACTACGAGTACCCCTGCTCGACCGACGTCAACCTCGTGCTCTCGTTTGGCGCCTTCAGCATCAACATTGGCAGCGCAGACTTCAACCTCGGCAAGTACTCGACGGGCGACTACTGCACCGGCGCCATCTTTGTGCAGGACCTCAAGGGCCCCGTGCAGTGGATCGTGGGCGCCACCGCGCTCAAGAACACGTACACTGTGTTCCGCAACGAGCCGCGTTCCGTCGGCTTCGCCAACCTCCCCGGAGCCGTCAACGCCGCCGCGAGCCAGAACAACACGTACATCCCCACGGCGGCCATTGACCCCAACGCCGGGCTCCAGCCTACGGACGCCGCGGGCTCGACCGAGGTTCCGACTGACAGCGGTACCGTCGTCAACCCGTCCGCCTCGTCCTCGTCGACGTCCACTTCGGGAAGCGCGTCCAGCACGGCGGGCAGCTCTGCTTCGAGCCCCAGCACGTCCCCGACCGGCGCCCAGGCTCACGCCGACTCTTCGGGCAACAGCACCAGCACCGACAAGACGACCGTGCAGGCCGACGACGCCGACTCGGACTCGAACTCGACCTCGTCGTCCACCACGGGCAACACCTCGAGCGCAAGCAGCAACAGCGGCAACGCCGCCGGAAAGTCCACCCCCCTCCCGCTCCTCTCCCTCCTCGCTCTCCCCCTCCTTGCATGCCTGTTCTGAGAACACGCACACTCTTTTCGTTGTTATTTACTCTAAGCCAACCTTTCACTTGCACTTTACTCTAAGCCAGCCAACCAAACTTAAACTTGCACTTGCCCGCACAGTGTCCATATCCCCGACCAATCTTAGTATTCTGCTACTCCATCCTTACTGCATCTACTCTGCTCGTAGACAACAGTAGACATCTCATGCTATGGACACGTTGTGCACCCCGAGAAGCTGCATGAAACGCGGGTACGACTATTGAATCCGGCTATTGACTCGCTGCAGGGAACTGTGCGTGAGCATGTGGGACCACCAGATGCCAGTCACAGATCCATAGACAGCGTGACATCCGACACGCGGGGCCAAGGAACGTGGGCGTCTTGGCATAAAGTTCTCGCTTGTGTTGGATCGTCGGACAAGGTCAGGGCAGAGATGCGGGCCGCGCGATCGAGAGACTGAACGCGACCACTGTGCGGAAGGAAGATTTGACGATGTAGCAGAGGACAGTACACCGGGAACAATGTTATCTGTGGCACAGTCCATATGGCCGTGGCGAGGGCTGGTTCACACAGGCAAGACGTGCTGATCAATATATACGTAGATACGATCACTGGGACCCAGCTAGCCTCGACTGCAAGGGAGTACTGACGAGCGTAGTACCGTTCCATGGCCGCGCTCACAGACGTCTACGATCTCCGAACATGGAGCAAGCAATGCAAGGAGGCGTCGTGGCTAAAACCGAGGAAGGAGTACGCACCGGGGGCGCTGTCGTCACCAACCGCATCCTTCCGCCGAGTGGCGGTCAGACTCCTGATTGCTACCTGGCTGCTACTTGGTGTTAGTGACGTATTCGGCGTGAGGGTCGTCAGTTACTAGAGTCTGCTGTGCAGTGGGCCGACGGGACCAGCTTGTCGCCGACGAACGTCCGGGCTCATCCCGCAGCTCAGCTGTGCCCTGTCCCAACCCCGCATCAACCGCGTGTTATCTCAATCGCCGAGCTCTACGTCGATGCCTGGTCTAGCCGGAGCTCAACGTCAGTCATCAGTCCGCAGCCGCACGCCAGTCCGCCACATCTCCATACATGCGTAAAGTTTCTTCGTGCTACCTAGTACTCATAACGTTTTTTCGTGTGCGGGGCGCGCGTGAATTATCGTACCGTACCTGTAATGTCGTTTCGTGGGCGTGGGCGTTTAACCGAAGAACTTGGACGCAAGGCCGATGAGCTGCTGGGCCTGTCCTCCGCCGGCCGCAGCGCCGCCACCACCGCCGCCGAGGGCCTAGGATGTCAGCTTGATCACACCGAGGTTGGGCGGCCTTCCCCTGGGATAGACGCAGTGGTACTCACACCAGCAATCTGGTTCTGGACCATGAGCTTCATCATGGTCTCGCCGGCCGACGAGACGACGTCCTGCTTGGTGCCGTTGGCGGCGCCGCCCGACTGGTCGAAGAGCTGGGTGTTAGCAACTGGACAAGAGGGTAACTGGGAAAGCGAGCACAAAGGAACTCGGGAGACCTTCCTTCTCCACTGTCGAACTCACCTTGGAAGCCTCGCCCATAGCCATACCGATAAGCTTCTGGATCATGCTTCCACCGCCGCCCTGCTGCTGCTGGGCCCCGCCGCCGGAAAGGAAGCTCTGGAAGGCCTGGAGGGCAGCAGCCGAGCCCATGGCGTTGGCCGACATGCTGCCGGCGTTGCCCTTGTTGTACGCCTCGTCGTGGTTGGCCTGGACCTTGGACTCGTCGACCGATGCGTTGGGCGAGACGTTGCTGATGCTGCCCATCGCGCCGGCAATCAGGCTCGAGATCTGGTCGCCGTTGCCGTGCTGCTCGTTGGCGCCCGAGATGAGCGACTGGAGGTTGACTGCAGTCAGAGTCAGTTCTGAGATGGCGGGATAAGGGCACGACCACGATAGGAAGCAAGGGAAGGCCACGCCGAGGTCCGAGCGCAATGACATGTCACGCTGCACCGGTCCGCGGTCCGTCCACTTTGATTTTACTCACAGCCACCGGCGGACTGGGGGGCAAAGCCGCCGCCCTGCTGGTTCTGGCCCTGCTGCTCGTGCTGCTGCTGGCCGCCCTGCTGCTGCTGCTGGTTGCCCTCGTTCTGGCCCTGCTGGAACTGCTGGTTGCCGCCCTGCTGGTTGAACTGCTGCTGGTTGCCGCCCTGCTGCTGGTTGAACTGCTGGTTGCCGCCCTGCTGCTGCTGGCCCTGCTGGCCCTGCTGGCCGCCGACTGTTGCTGTCAGCCACAATGCTCATATCGATAAGAAGGTTGGGTGTTGTTCGCGCTTGGATCTCGGTGCTCGGTGCGCGAGGAAGGCAAGAAGCCGGCACACAAGTGGACAAGCACCTGCAGGGTGGTGGTCTGTCCGGCGGCACGGCAAGCGGCTCGTGCGCGTGTGGAGAAGGGTAGGGAGGAGACTCACGCTGCGACTCGAGCTGGGAAGAGGCGAACTTGAGGATGTTGTCCATGTTGAGTGTTGTAGAGATGTGGTGAGAAGAGAAAGTGTGAGTGTGAAAAGTCTAGATTATGGAGATCTAGATTATATGCAGCACACTGCACACGGCTAGCTTCTGACCTTTGCAGAGAGAGACTGCCACGACGACAGCAGGCCAGGAGAAAAGTAACGCATCACGTCCCGAAATAAACGCACCGTCGTTTCGTACAAGTGATCGCTGGGCTATTTACTGCAAAGTGTGCTTCACCTTGCTGCCATGCTTCCCGCTACGCCTGGCCGCCTGGCGGTTCTGATGTCATGGGACTGCAACGTTCGGCAGGCCGCAGCTGGCCGGTGCCGGCCCTGTTCCTTCGGTTGCTGGTGATGCATGTGCACCACAGTGTCCCTTGCACCCTTGTCTTTCGACCATGACCGCAGAGCGCAGAGTCAATTGCTGTACTGTTGTATTAATACAGATGCTGTACTGCTGTTACTTCATTCCACGTGAGGAGAAGCAAATCAAGAGCGGGAGGACCAAATACACTCTCGCTTCCACCCCCTTCCGCAGTCTAATTAACATTCAATTTCACGCGACCCGGCGCGTTCGGGTTGGCTTCCCCGGGGCGTCGGCTGCTTCTAATGGAAATGTTAATCGGGACGGGAACGTCTACACCCAAATATCGACAGAGCATGAGCATCTTATGGATCACAGTCAGAGATCTGATGAGGGCCTAGAATTCCTCGCTGGTGATCCCGACTGCTGGGGCCGAACAAGGTTTCTGCAACCACCATTCTTCGTATTAATACTCCCTGTCTGGGCGTCTGGATCACAATCCGGACCGGGCTCGTCACTCCACTGTCGTCCGGTGGGCAAGTGGAACATTGGGGGCGTGCGGCGATATTTAAAGTGCCTGCTGAGGGCTGCCAGTGTCCAAGTGACCTGCCATGTTCCACTACATTGCAGCCCGTGTCTGAGGTGGTGCGAGGGTGAACGACTCGTCACGCGCGTCGCATCGCAACGTCGGATGGGGCAGTTCATATCCCATAGCTCATGTTGGTCATGTATTCGCGTCTCGTTGGTCATGTCGGCGCGTCTCGCGTCGTGGCGTGGTCTGCAGAGTTGTCATAGGACGAGATGGGGAGGTATGTCGGCATACCTGACAGGCTGAAGGGAGGTCCCTCGTACACATCGCATCGCATGGGCTAGTCCTGGCGCGATGCTGGCGACATCTACTGCTCGTTCGCGCTGCCTTCGTACTCCCACGCCCTCCTTCTTGTCCTGGCAGCCGTGGTAGACAATTGCAGCCCCCGTCGACCCCTTTGTAGGACAAGGTGCCACCTTGAGTCTGTCTTAAATACGTGCCGTTCCTGTGTGGGCACGATGACCACACTGGCATCGCAAGCCGGCCTGCAAGGCAAGGTGCAAGGTTCAACTTGTTGGTCAGGCCGCCAGGGCCCGACTTGAGGGGCAGAGCGCCGTTGGCAGAAGGCAGACTGGCGCGTCTTTCCTCCCCTGGTCCAAGGGCATCTAAGGTAATTAAAAATGACGTTTTGGGCCAAACAACGCGACTGTCTTTTGGGTCGTGCCAGTCATGTCCATTTTCGTGTCTTTTGTGTGTGCAACTCTAACCAGCCAGATTTCGCGAGTCATGTGCTTCAGGGTCTAATCTGCCACATATCTGCCCAGCTCGTGATCTATTTTATATGGCAGCTTGGTGTTCTCGGCGTTATGATATCTCCGACACGTGGACGTCAGGGCCCCCGCAACGCCTTGGTTCTGAGACAGATGACCGTGTGATGCGAAATGTCAGTCGTTGGATCCTGGATAGTCTGCCAGCCATCAACGAGGAAGAGCGGGCGAGCACTGCGCACTGCAGCCTAGCCTCATTCTCCTGCGCTTTGGCCCTCCCAGCGTCCAGCCTCCTCAGCCTCCAAAGGACAACCCAGGATGCCGAACCAGGACAGGACTAGCCAGGATGCAGAATGACCCACCCCACCAAAGAATGAAAGGCTGAACGTAAACGGTAATTATCGAGCAGGACAGTTGCTTCCGCTCAGTAGCGCATACCACCCACTCACCCACTCCAGCTGCATCCATCATATCCACCCACCACCACAGGCAGGCTCACTATTGCTGATCCGTCCCTGTGCGTTAAACGCTATTACGGTATTACGGTAGCACTACCAACAAATCGATACAAACACCACCACCACCACACACACGCAGGACAGACACCGACACGCACAAAACATCTTTCAACATTGCACAAGATAACATTACTGCTGCTGTCTCCTCCCTCTCCATCATCACCTCTTTCCTCGCGACACATCCTTTTCTTTTCTCTTTTCTCTGTAACGCCTGCTCCGCAAAAGAAGAATAGCATCTCCTGATTCTTCTATCAACTCGCGCTTCATATTCATTTCTGTCGTCGTCGGGATACCTCTCCTAAACGCACATTCACCCCCTTCACCCCAGCCCCTGCCCTCCCCCTTCTCCTGCCTCGATCCCTCTCACCCGCCCTCATCGGTGCGACAGGTCGACGCCTCAGGGGATCTCTCAACTTGACATCCCTCATCATCCCTTCTCTGTCTCCCTCTCCATACCCAACACGAAAGAAATCTTGAGCTCGACCCGTCTCCCTGGGCAACACCAGAGGACCTCGTCTACCGTTGTCTGTTCTGCCCAATCGCAGCCCCGCAGTGCCGTCCGCTTCATTGCGCTCGCCTCTGGTCAACTCTCATCTCCTCTCTTCATTCCTCAACTCGAACATTCAACCAAACACGCAACAAACACACACACCGCGCTTCAACACGTCGACGACATCTCCATCCATCACCAACACCGTCCCCGTCCCCTCGCTCCTCGCCGACGCGCGGATTCAAGTGCGTGTACCGCGTTAGTTGCTCACCGCAATGGCCAGCGGCATCCCTGTAAGTGTCTTCCTTCCCTCCCGCTCGTGTCAAGTTGTACGCGTTGGATGGCTGTCATGTAAGCGCGTCGACATGAGATCATGAGAAACATGTCCGTCATGACAGCGCACATGAGTAGCAATTCATGATGCCCATGACCGCGATTCAATTCAACCCACTGTGCCGCGCCGTCATGTTTGGTACATGGATGTTCTCTGCTCGTCGTGTTTGTTCTCTTCCTCCACTACACCACACACACAAACACGCGCCCCAACCACCAACCCACACACCCACATCATACAATACACGGCGCACCGACCCCAAACACGTACCCATACTAACAATGCAGACCCGTCGCCTCACCAGGCGCATTGACGAGAATGCCCCTCCCGCGCAGTCTACTATCGCGACGCGTTCCCGCACCGCCGGCGCCACCACCAATGGCGGCTCGACTGCTATCCCTGTAGTCAAGCGTGGCGCATCCGCCCCATCCGCATCAACCACCACCGAGGCCAAGCCTACTGTCGCCGGCGCTGGCAAGCTCGCTACCAAGCGTCGCGCCGCTCTCGGAGAGCTTCCCCTTGCTGCGCCTCAGGCCGCCAAGGATGGCAAAAAGGTGGCCGCCGAGCGTCGCCCCCTTGCTTCCACTTCCACCACTCAGGGCCAGCAGCCCCTGCGCCGGACAACCCGCGTCACCGCGACCGAGGAGAAGACCGCCGTCGCCGCTACTAAGCGCAAGGCTGGTACCACTTCCACCACCACCACTCGCCGCCCCGGCGTCACCCGCGGCAACTCTGCCATCTCCACCGCCTCTGGATCCACCACCGCCTCGAACGGCGCCACGCGTCCCTCGCGCACCGCGCTAAAGCAGACCGCCTCCCTGACCGAGACCGGTCCCAGCCCTAAGCGCTTCCGTCCCTCGCCTCCCCCCGAGGATGACGTGCTCGTCGACCGCTACGACGCGGATGCCAAGGAGATTTCTGTCCCCAAGAGCCCCGAGACCGCTATTGTCGGTATCGAGCGTCGTCCCAAGGACTTTGGATGGACCGACCTTGATCTCGAGGACGAGGGTGACCCATCAATGGTCAGCGAATATGTTGTCGATGCGTTCAACTACATGCTCGAGATGGAGGTGAGTAACAATCATGTAAGACTCTGCTGACGAGATTCAGAAGCAGACGATGCCGGATCCCAACTACATGGACGGCCAGGAGGAGCTCAAGTGGCAGATGCGCGCGATCCTCAACGACTGGATCATTGAGGTCCACGCCAAGTTCCGTCTCCTTCCCGAGACCCTCTTCATCGCCACCAACCTCATTGACCGTTTCCTGTCGCTGCGCATGGTGTCGTTAGTCAAGTTCCAGTTAGTCGGCCTTACGGCCCTCTTCGTTGCTGCCAAGTACGAAGAGGTCGTCTGCCCCTCGGTCACCCACTTCCTCCACATGACCGACGGCGGTTACGACGTTTCGGAGATTCTCCGCGCCGAGCGCTATCTCCTCCAGACCCTCAACTTTGACCTCTCATACCCCAACCCTCTCCACTTCCTTCGTCGTGTGTCCAAGGCCGACGGTTACGACGTTCACGCCCGTACTGTCGCCAAGTTTTTCATTGAGATTAGCTGCGTCGAGCACCGTCTCCTCCCATACCCCCCATCCATGCTCGCCGCCGCCGCCATGTGGCTCGCCCGTCTGTGCCTCGACCGCGGGCCATGGCACGCCAACATGGTTCACTACTCGGAGTACGCCCAGCACGAGCTCCTCCCTTGCGCGCAGATCATGCTCGACTATGTTCTCGACAAGAACATTGACGCGCAGTCGGCCTTCTTTAAGAAGTACGCCAGCAAAAAGCACCTCAAGGCTTCCATCTTTGTCCGCGACTGGGCTATCCAGCGCTGGCCCGACTCGTTTGAGGGCGAGTCTCCTGTGCAGGGCAACGAGCTCGCGACCGAGTTCCCCGGCGAGGAGGAGGCGCCTCTCCCCCCTCCCACGACTCCTTAGAGTATAGAAGCCAACGAACAATAACGTTAGATTTCTGCCTCCCCTTCGCCAAAAGTCGTTTCAAGAGAGCTTCCCAGCAATATCCGTGGCAGGTTCCACACTCCCCTCCTCCCCCTCTTCAACCACCGATCTCAGTACCGAAATCATCACGCGTCCCCATCACGCGTCCACGGGCGACGACCATCATCACCCCCAACAACCTCCAAACCATCCATCATCATTGTCGTCGTCGCATATCAGCAATCTTCTCCCCCACCATTAATCGCTCCCATGTCGGTCCCACCACCGCCGCAAAAACCTTTGTCCCTGTCTGCGGCGGTTTCATGTGTTCTTCGTTGCATTGCATGGCATGTGCATGTTTGAACGTTTTCCGTTGGTCTTGTGTGTTACTGTTAGGTAGCGGGCAAATGCACCTGTGCCCCCATGTAAAAAGTCTGAAGTGCAAGCGGCCCTCTCGAGGGCGATGGCAGTACGAGGGATGCGGGGAGGAGGCAGGCGAGAACCTTTGTCCGATGGTCAAGGCGACGCATTAGCCCAGCAGTGGTTCGTGACGGTGCGAGATTACTGACAATCCTGTGGATCCTGTGACGTGACCTGTAGGACGTGAGGGACATGAGGGCTGATCCAACCAGCCATCAACGATGTCACTCATGACCAGCCACCATAAATCACGTCATGCAATGTCCGAAAAATTCCAACTGTGGCAAAAAAAGAAATCATTCGCGTCCCAGGACTCTTTATCCGCGCCCCACCTCAAGCCCAACATACATCACTACCATCACTGGGATCGCGACGCGTACTCTGGATGAGCTTGCGACTCATTCCTCATTCCTCATCTCTCATTCACCGCGTCCCTGTTGCACGCGTGCTAAGCTTCAGTACTTCAGTACGGGGTACGCAACCGCCTCCGCGTCTGTATTGTATGCCACGCCGCTCTTGACTAACTCAGCATTGATATACAGTACCTGCACAACTGAGCTACTGTATTTGACTTGCTGTTACTCCTCGTCTCCCGCTGACCGTGACCTGGGTGCCTGTCCACCGTCCTACACAAGTCGACTGATCATGTCTGTGGGATGACGGATGCAGCGGCTGGTCAGCTAGGCCAGGCTAGGACAGGCACTAGTGTTTGGCTAATGGCTGACGATAGGACGCGTACGGTCTAATAATGCTTTTAGAACGTGCAGTACAGTACGACAGTGAGGTATGATGGTTCACTAGCTTGGCCACACGCCACCACGCGACGCCAGAACAATCGACGTTCGACGCGACGCCCCAGTCTACGCCCAGAGCAGCCGCGTTGCCGTAGGTGGGTACTTGCCGTCTGTCTACGGACTACTGGACGGAGTTGGGATGAGAGACGCAAACGTGTTTAGAGACAGTTAGATCCAAGGTTCGATTACTACGGAGCTCGTACCAGCTGCACATACACAATCTACGACAGTAGGCTCCCGACAGAAGAGCTGGGAGTGAGCCACCTCGGTCACTCTTGACCAACCAGCGCCCAGTGTTTGTGTTTCTGTTGACGAAGATCTGACGCGTCACACGCGATACCGGCTACGCATCCGGATCCGGATCCCGGATCGTGCTTGGCTCTGATCTGCCCACGTCGGCTGACCTCCCGCATATTCCAAGCGTCTGTGTGCCTCTGTCGTGGTGTCGGGTTCCTTATCGGTCTCGGTCTTGTATCGGTCTCGCTGGTCTCGGCCCTTCGTGTCGATCATTCCCGCACTCTGTAATCCTCCTGTTCAACATATCATACGGGACCATCATGCTGATCTCTATCTTAGGGCTTTGTATCGTCCACCTCCACGTACTGCATCCACGTAAGATTCCCGTTCACCGGATGAGTAGACTCCCATTCCGGCTCGCTATTGGTTTCCGTGATGAACGCGTAGCTTATGAGTACTGTACAGTACCCAGAACGCTCGGTACTGTAGGCCAGTCCTGTCATATCGCACAGGACACGTTTCCCGCGTACTGTAGAACTGATGCGATGAGTAGACAGGCAGACGCCAATATGCGATTGTTAGAATGCTGTTGGGTACCGTGGACCATTGTAGACGGGCCAATGAGCCTGCAGGCCATGTTCTTCACACTGGCCTCGTCATTGTCTCTCCACCGCTCTTGAGCCTCTACAAACTGACCCACAACATAAACTCACCCAGGACCGGTCCTGGCCCGCTAAACTCTACAGTACAGTATAATACTGGCGTCGCACCTGCGTCGACGTGGTTAGGTCCGCCCATCAGTCAAGGTTACTTTATGAAGTGGCTCTTTGTTATTTGTCAGTGTGTGATATGGCGTCGGACTCGGACTGGGTAACCCAGACTCGGTGTTCAGCTGCCAAGTACCGTCGCACAGGTAGCTGAGAGCAATAACTGAGACGCCGGAGGATGCCGATTGTCGACACAGACACTGAGGACCGAACAGACGAAAGCCGACGAGAGAAGCGATATCCAGACAACCGAGAACAGAATACCAGATGCACGAACGGAACCCACGGGGATCGAGCGAGAGACACTCTCAACTCAGAGGAGGCGACACAAGAGCGACCTGCACAGCATTATTAAGGAGACTGATAGCTGGAATGGGCGTGCGCTTTATTCTCCGCGCTCCGTCTTTCTTTCCGAGTGCTGTGCGCCCCGGCATTCCAGGCTGACGCTGACAGGTACTGGATCCAGCAGGTGGAGCGGAGCGTGCCTCGAGAGAGAGAGCCACTGTGCGACGCGGGGATCTGAACAATGGGGAGCACGCGAACGGGACATGGCATGA
>Ga0160505_101490_pt1 | contig 11057 bp, 19 predicted proteins | sample DIDeMG_FD_108225 | JGI IMG/M metagenome (GOLD analysis project Ga0160505, IMG submission 108225) | Enriched chicken feces microbial communities from UW Madison campus, WI, USA - DID2874_E49_Stillage MG | ecosystem: Host-associated > Birds > Digestive system > Large intestine > Fecal ...
GAGCAGTCCTGTCCTCGGACCCTTAGCATCCGCTCCGCGCTCATGCCGCTCACACAGATCACACGCTCACACGTTCACAGGATTATCCACCCTCCCCCAAGATTATCTCGCTCGGGGCTCGGCCAATCCGCCCCAAGCGGGTTCCAGCTGACACATGGACCCCACCGCTCCAGGCTGTTGGAATTTTGGTGCTAATGCCGGCGGTTCTTGGCAGTCACCCCTCGCTTGCAACGCCTCTTGTGTCATCGTACCCCCCATCCTGCAAACGCTGCAAAGCTAAGTTTGTCCATGACCGTCATTTCTCGTCAACACGCGCGCTGCAAACATGTTCTCCTCCAGCTAAAATACAGAAAACAGAACCACCATCGTCATAACCTCGTATCGTGCTCTACATAATCCTGTGTCTGTTAACGGTTGGGAGCGCCTCGCGCCTCGGTGTTTCTGAGGCATGGGAGCAGAGGCAAAAACGCGACGCAACCTCAACTAATCTTGAACGGACACAATCACAGTAGCTAGGTGGCGCCTCTAGGCCACACCCTCACCCGAAGTAGATTATCGCTTCCCTGTCACTTTGTGATTTGAATACAGACACTGACGCGACTCGCGATCTGGGGCTTGTATGCAACTAATGCTTCCATTAACTGTGATAACTCGTATGGGATCAAGCTCGTCCCGTGGAAGTGAGCTCGGACGGAAACAACGACCAGCAACGCTATCAATCTCAGCGCAGCAGGCAGGGGGGAAAGTCTGTTGCATGGAGAGGATACACACATCGAATGAGACCGAGGGTCTCGACGAGAGCGTGAGGAATGGGTGACCTCGAAGATGGCAAACAACGTCCTGTCGCATGTCAGTGATTCAGTTCAAGTTCACACCGTCAAGGGAAAGAGGCAGGGAAGGGATAGGGACGCGCGCGTCTGGGAGCGCGTTATTGCCCCACGCCATGAGTTCTCGACTCGGGCCCATGTATGATAATGACGTCGGCGAGCGAGCTCGTACAGTACCACCGTACCATCGGCCACTATGGCGATTATGGATTTTAGAGACAGTGAAGTAAGGTACCCCGAAGGTGACTCACCTCGGTGTTGAAGACACATTCTAGCCACGAGCATAGGGCAACGACCTCTCAACACTCACATAGGTACTAGCTCTCCATTTAGGACATCTACGCCTGATCACTCCGACCCCGCAGGATCGCCCCAGCGGCCCCCTTCCCCAGGTATATACCTGGGCGTGAACCGCCCCGGAGAAAAGTTGAGACGTGCGCCTTGCCTAAAGTTGAAGCGCGCAAGTTGCCATGACGGCTCGCCATGCGCTGGTGACTCGAGCGTGATCTGTTTTCCATGCAGCGAGTTGTAGTATCGCGTCAGGGGGTGTCCGTCGTCTGCGGTCGGGCGGAAATAGAGCGCGAGCCAGGTTTCAGGCTCGGGCCCAGAGTCGATATCGAGCGTGTGCCAGAGTGGTGTGCCGCTGTCAGAGGGAGCGGCTCGTTCCGTTCCAGCTGCAGTTGCTATTGTACTTGCATCTACGGTCGTTGGTGAGGGCGAGGCGAGAACACGCGGGTCACGGACGGGATACAGCGCAAGTCTGTACTGCTCGTATTTTACCTTGGCCGTCGCCTCGAGGATCACGCCGGTACCCACTTCGTTGACGCGTAGACCAGAGACGCGGAGGAAGATCGGCTTCTGCGTTAGAAGTGCACGATGCGATGAGGCAGAGACTTACATTGCCAAGCCACCGGGGCACGAGGCGGGTCGCTTGTCCCGCCGGTGTATGATTGCCGTTGATGAAGCACTTGGAGCCGGCATACGCCAACGTGCGGTACTCGTACTCGCTCTATACACGCTGTCAGCAAGTGTGACCTTGAGCCGAATGTGATGGTGATGCCGTTTGGTCTGACAAACGCCCCGCCATCCTTCCAAAACCTCATCACCGCTGCCCCTCGGAGACCTCGCAGACAAGGGAGTCGTCGAATTCCTAGACGACATCCTCCTCCACTCGTTTACCCCCCGAACAGAACATTGAGTACGTCCTTGCTAAGGAGGTTCTGCGCCCCGTCCGCGAGTTCAACCTCTACCCCAAGCAAGGCGGAAAGGCGCGAGTTCTCCACCGTCACCGAGCATACCACGTTCCTCGGCGACATGGCACCCGGCATCGTCGAGTCCCTCGACAAAGTATGCGCAATCAATCCTTGGTTGGCCCGCTCCCACTGACCTGGATCTGGACTTACAGACGACGTGCTGGCGTGGCTGGACTCATCCGACCCCGAACTGCTCCAACTCCACCTTGACGGTGTCGGGCTCACGATGAGCGGCTCCTGCATCGAGGGTACGCATCCTTACCGCATCAGTCTTCCCCCCATCTCTTTTCTGCCATGCTCACCAGCCATATCGACGCGGAATCTCCCCGGGTACGGCGCGCCCTCGTCGAACGCTACGTAGCTCCCTCTCACCATGTCGAACAGCGCGATGGGTACGTTGGATGAGGGCGTGTGTGTTGTCTCCGTCATCATCACGATAATGTCGCTCACAAACCACCAGGTGTTCGCGCCCGAGTGGCGTACATAGTCGATGGGGATGCACGCGACGGGGTAGCCGTCAGCGTTCATCACGTCGATCGTCTCGCTACGCCATGCGGCTGCGGACTCTGAGCTGTATGGCAAAAACTTGTTGACCGGCATATTGCTACAGGGTGAGTGTGCGAAGCAAAGTAGTAAGAGTAAATGCCGGTTGATAGTTGCACACGACCGACCGACTCTTTTGTGGGTCGTAAACTACATGGCCGCATTCGCGTGGCTCGAACCTGACTGAACCACTAACACAAGTCGCCCTCCATTCGGTACTAACGGCATCTCGCTATACCGATCCGAGACTAGCGTTGCATGGGGAGATGCACAGGATATGCATAGAGTGTCCGTTGTGGTCTTGCAGTCTCTACGAGGTCGCGAAGGGCGTGAGGAATGGAGGCTCGAAGACGGGGAGGATGTGGGCCTGTGATATGTCAGCGATTCCGTTAATGCGTCACGGCAGGGAAGTGTAAGCACGCGCACGTCTGCAAACGCGTTATCTGCTCCACTCCATGAGGCTGCCATACTCCCCATGGGGCACCGACGAGCGCGCCCATGGCATGCCATGCCATTTTAGGCGGCGCTAGGCCCCGTTGATAGCCCGGGAGGAGGTAGAAGGGCCGCAGCTTGCAGTCGTAGCCGATAGGAGGCACGATCGCAGCCTTCATTCAGAAGCACTAACCTCGGTGTTGAAGACATATTCTGGCCGTCAGTACGCGTGCAACCGAAATGGAACTCACGGTCAAGTGGGATGTGGTCACCGTCATCGAAGAGGAGGTAGAGGTATTCTGCCGTCAGCAAGCTCCAAGCCCCTAAACTCACTCAGAGTCTCTGAGAGCCAGAACGTCTCCATGCGGTCGTCCTTCTCGGGCGGGTTGACCTGCACATCCTTGATGGCTGCATATCCGCCCGTCTCGACACGGCAGTGTTCCTGGAACGCCTGGAAGATCTTCCATCCCCAGTCGCGGTACTTCTGGTCGCCAGTCGCGCGGTACGCAAGGAAGAGCGACTCGACAGTCTCGGGGCGCAGGATGTTGCGCGCGTCGATGAGGTTGGTGCCGGGCTTGATGTACCAGTCGAGCTCGTCGGCCTGGGGGTTGTCGCGCTGCACAAACATGACGATCTCGGCGCCGAGACCCGTGGCAGTATTGTATGTCTCGACGCACGACTCGACGATACCGGCGCCAACGACAAAGTCCTCCTCGTCGCGCTCGTCCAGGTTGTTCCAGCTCAATTCGCGCGCGCCGCCCTCGGTCACGCCTAGGATGAACGAGCCGCCGAGGAAGCACACGAGGTGGTCCTGCTTCGGGACGATGCGCCACGACTGCGCGCCAGTGTTCGGGTCGCGCGCGGGGTGCAGCTCCTGCGTAAAGATGAGCCTGCTGCGCTTGGTGCGGTCCACAAGGAGTTTCTTGATTCCGGTCATGGCCTCGTCGTACATGTCGCGGTAGACCGGCTCCTTGCGGTTCGTCTGGAGGTACTGCCTGCTGGGTCAGTAACAGATGTCCTTGAGATACCCACTTGAGAAGATACTCGTAGTACGAGTCGCCGCGGGATCCGAGACGGATCTCCGACGCGATAAAGCCTCCAGTCTGGGGCGAGATAAAGATGGGCGCGACACCGTCGGTAGTCACCTGGCTGCGAATCACCTCACTAACCTGCAAGAGTCAACACGTGCCAAGCGCACTGCTTACCTTCTCCGCGCGGCGCCAGTAGATAGGGTCGTCGGTGAGGTACGAGAGGTACTTGAGCTCGAGCTGGAGGGTGGCCGCTTCAGCGAGGGACGAGAGGCCATTGTTGTCGCGGTCCGGGATGCCCTCGCGCGAGTGGAGGTTGATGCCAGAGTACGGGATGCCTGACGGGGTGTTGAACGCGCCGAGGAGGCGGTCGCCGATATCCACCGCTTTCTCGAGGTAGAACGCCGCGTCGGCGCGGATGCTCGCATCGTCGCTGATGGACGTGAGGTAGTGCGCCGACAGCAAACCGCCAAGCACGCGGATGGTCGTCTCGAACGTGTTGAATGTCTCGTCGCGGTCAAAGTCCAGGTTGGCCTTGCACCACTCGGCCGCGCGGTGGTACTCGTCCTTAAAGTCCATGATCAGCAGCGAGTCGAGCGAGTCGACGATAGTGTACCCGATTCCACCGACCGAGGAGAGGTTGGAGCCCCGGCACGAGATGGGGTGCAGCTCGTCCTGGCCCCACGCGCATCGCTCTGACTGTCAGCAACATGATCACGACGGGATCTGGGAAATGCGAAAGCGAAGACCTCCGAGCCAGCAAGCGACGTACCATAAGCGTTCCAGGACCACTACGCACGTCAGCTCAATCTCAGCGATAAGCCCACCTCAAAGGCCTCGCGCACAGCATCGCGCTTCTCAACATCGGCCTTGATCTGGTGCTTGAGCTCCGCCGGCGGCGCCGCGGGGCGGTCCTCAACCGACAGACGCCCAAACTTCATGCCGGGGAGGAACGCAGTCGAGCTCTGCCCGGATCCGCCAGGCTGCCCCGACATCTTGGCCTTCCAGTCGTCGAGTCGCTGGTGGTCGTCAGTCACGCTGCTGTTGCAGTTTGCTTACCTTGGCGCCAAAGTAGAGGAGGACACCGAGGAGGCCGAGGAGGACAAATGTGCGGACCGCCTCGAGGGCGGTTTCTTTCGGCTCGGGCCTGATGGCCTGCAGGTCAGCTCATGGGGACGCGGTGGGATAGGAACGTCAAGGAGGCAAGACAGACCTTGGCCGGGACCTCCTTCCTCTCCTCCTTGTCCTTCTCCGCAGTCGTGCGCTTCCGTATCTCGCTCATAGTCGATAGTGTCCTGAAGCACCACCGGGTTGCGATCCGAGATGGAGATGTTGTTGATGAATGTAAAGTAGGACGTTGGATGCGCAGTTGTAAACCGCCCCTCGGACAGATGTCGGCCACGTCGCTATGTCAGAGGTTTGGACCAAACTGAGTGAGTGACAGACACATTTCGATGACGGGTTTTGGGCTTGCCCCGTGGGGAAGTTGAACTGCGTCAGACTGTCCGAGACTGGATTCTGCCCGGCTGGGATTGTTGGGCTACCGCTCCGGAGGGAGTGTTGTTAATCATGCATGTATGGGTTGGTGCATGGTGCATCAGTCTCGCGTGAGGTCCGCTGCATGCATGAGACAGGGTAAATATCATGTATCTCAAGAGATAACGCGTCAAAGGCTTCCATAATTGTACGCTTGCCTTGGTCGGAGACATTGAGCCCACCGCACAGCTTGTGGCCTCCATCCACGTCCTGCCAGAGGTGCATCCACATCTGACCTCCCGTTGCGTTCATACAGGTTGCATCATGTCTACATGGTTATCTAGCCCCAAATATTAGCAAAGGGGTCGTGGTCGTTCTTCTTCTGTGCGGGGGCCGCGGGCGCAGCGGTTGTCTGGGAAGGGCTGGCCCAGGGATCAGCAGCAGCGGGCTGACCCCAGAGGTTGGACGTGGTCGAGTTGTTGCGCTGCTGAGTCTGGGTCGGCGAACCCCAGGCGTTGAAGCTCGGCTGCTGCTGCTGCTGGGGCTGAGCGGCAGCCTGGGGTGCGCCCCAGGCAGCGCTGTCGTTCAGACCGCCCCAGGTAGGCACTGCCGAAGTGGCCTGCGGCGAGGTCTGGGGGACGGCAGTGGACGTAATGCCGCCGTTCCACGACGCGTAAGGGTTCGCCTGGGGAGCAGCGGTAGCGGCGAAGAAGCCACCGGACATCGGGGCAGGCTGCGAGGGCGTCTGGGAGAAGAGGGACATGATGTCGGCCTTGGCCGCCTGCGCCTTGGGCTGCTGCTGGGCAGGAGCCTTGAAGTCGAGGTCGAAGATGTTGGACTGGGGCTGGGTAGGCGAGGTCGCGGCAGCAGTGGGGCCAGGAGGCGCGGCGCCGGCCGTAGTCGTCGGGCTACGCGCAGCGGGGGCAGTAGGAGGGGAAGTCGGTGCGGCGGCGGGAGCGGAAGGCGTGTCATCGCCGAACAGGTCGATAATGGGTGCAGGGGCGGGAGGCGCAGGCTTCGCGGGGGCGGCGGCGGTGGGACGGTTCTGGCGCGAGAGAAGGGGGTGTGGACGCGCGCCAGGAGCGGCGGGAGGAGGCGAGACACTGGTCGTCGGCGTCGCGCGGGGCGGAGGCGAAAGAGACTGCGCCTGCGGCTGCTGCTCGACCGGTGAGGCCGCGCTGCCCCCGCCTCCTTCCAGCACAGAGGGGTCTCGAGGAGGCGGGCCCTCCATCGCCCAGCGCCGCGACTCGTACTTTGAGCGAATGAACGATTCGATTTTGCTGCGAGTTAGCGACTAACACGCAACGCGCAACTCACTGGTCAGGAGGGATGTGGCCCTTCTTGAGGTGCTGCTCCCAGTACAGATTGGCGCGGCGGTTGCCCCACTTTTGAATGTTCTGTTTGTGAGTATGCGGACATTTAATGGGCGGGACACGTCGCGGTGTGTGCGCGTTACGCCAAGACATGCACTCACGTCCATCTGCTCCGGCGTCCAGATGTCAAGGTCGATACTCTTCACTGCCGGGTATTAGCTGTCTGCGATCGTGTGCTATGCCTCTCTGGTGCTTGCTTCTGCACCCCGGCATCCGTGCACGTACCCTTGCTGATGTGCGTTCCCATGGACCGGTGAATGCCCGAGCAGCGGATACAAAGGAAGACGCCACTGAGAGGTCAGCCGAGCGCCCTGTTGTTGTTCAGAGGTGCATTGCTCACAGGTTCCAAGATGCCCAGCGCGCGTCTGCTCCGTCAGCTTGCCCCGTATGAAAGAAAGCTCACCATTCTTGCGGCAGTCGGCACACGACTTGTTGTCCGGCTGCCTGACGAGGTCGCGGAGGATACGCGCATTGCGCTCGGTCGTGGCCTTGTCTGAAAGGTTAGCGAGTTAGAGGCAAGCTACCTTACCTTGCCTCGACATGGCCGGAGTCGTGGTCGTGTAAGGTCGTGAGAAGAGGTAGGAAGAGGATAGAGATGATTAAGTGAGAGTTAGATAGGATAACAGAAAGAGTGGAGACGAAGAACACTTTGAGGGAATACGGGATTGATTGCAACGAGAGATCGAATAATGAGTCATTGCCAGCACACGTATTGTCCGACCATTCCACACCCAGCACCAGCACAGCCCGACCCAGCCAGGAGCCCGCGCCAGCCAGGGAGTAGGGAGACAGCCAGACCAGCCAGACCAGCCAGGCGATCGGGTGAGTGATTCGAACATCGAACACTGCACCAAAGCAATGCGCACACCACGTCAAAGTGCACCGCATACCTATTCTAGCGTGCATCGGGAAGTGTCCGACACGCCTATTTCCCTTTGCCGGATATACTTCGGAGTATTATCTCGCGAGCCTAAAAGCTGCGGTGGAGCTGCTGTAATGTGCGGACTCTAGGCTCCGCGTGTGTCATATTCCCTCTGCGGGCTGCGGGGCGCGGGGCGCGTTGAAAAAAACTCTGATCTGTAACCGCCGGCCCCCCACTCTGCACAAAATGATACTGGAGAGATGGAGATTTTGATCTCCTGTGTCGTGTACAGCATGTGCAGCATGTGCATGCACAGTTTAGGAACCTGCACCGGATGCCTGAACTTTAAGGATGCATGGAAGCAGTAGGCCGCATGCACACCGCAGACATGTTTGTATCGCTTGCATGCAGGTGGACAGAGGGTGTGTCATAATTGTTGGAATCTGTAAGCCACGTTTGTCTTTCTCCACACTGGCCACACTGGATCATTTTCCACATCAGCCAGCTAGCCAGCCAGCCAGGCTGAATATTCAGTCCGACACCAACCAACACGTCGCCCGACCTTCCTCAACTCTTGGATCTCTCTTCCTCATCCTTACTCTTATCCTCAAACAACTCTTTTTCCCGCTCCTACCCGGAACCCACGCACGTACGATGGCAGACTATACGGCCGCAACGGTCGCAGAAGTGGACGAAAGCAGCGTTCGTGAGTAACAACAACATTCCCTCAACGTTGCGGGGGATTTCAGTGCTGTTCGTCTAATGTGCTGACTGTCTAGATGCCTTCTTCAGCGCATTCGTCATGATTGTCGTCTCTGAGATTGGTGAGCGTTATGGCCAAAGGACGCGCAGAGCTAGGACACTTGCTCTCTAATCTCTGTTGGGCCCTCGGTACACTCATGAAAAGCCGACGCTTTCCTTGCAGAACAACAACTGACGCGTCGCGCACAGGCGACAAGACATTCCTGATCGCAGCGATCATGGCGACGCGACACCCCCGCATCACAGTGTTTGCGGGCGCCTTTGCCTCGCTCGTTATTATGAGTGTGCTGAGTGCCGCACTCGGTCGATTCGTCCTAGGCCTCGTTCCAAAGGTGGGTTGCTTTCGGGGATGGGACAGCTCGTGCTGTTCCCGTGCCGCAGTACTGCTGTGGAGTCGTACCGATAGCAGTATCACGCGGCGGGATCACGCTAGTGGGCTCAGCTGTCACACGCTTGTGCAGAACGTCACAGGCATGTAACATGTGCCATCGGCGCCGCCACGTCCTCCTCTCCACACAGGACCCATCGCTAACATTACAGGTGTGGACTCTATGGGCCGCTGCCGTCCTCTTCCTCGTGTTTGGAATCAAGATGCTGCAGGAGGCCATGCACATGTCCTCGTCGCACCTGGCCGACGAGATGCGCGAAGCCGAGGAGGAGCTCGAGGAGGACACCAGCCTGCACGACCCATCGAACCCTCACGGCTCGAGCATGCCCCTCGAGCACCTCGAGGAAGGCCGTTCGCCCCGTGGTCCGCTCGAGAACTCGCTCGCGGCGCGTACGTCTTCCCCCGCATCACACTCGCGCAGCGCTTCGCCTCGCCCGTCGCCTCGCAATTCGCGTCCGTCCATCTCGCTCGCTGCCGGCGTTGGCCCCCAGAAGGCCGCGGACGCCCTCACGCGGTTCCGTGAATCGACCCGCAACGTCATTCAGATGCTCACGTCGCCTGTGTTCGCCCAGGCGTTCATCCTCACCTTCCTCGGTGAATGGGGCGACCGGTCCCAGATCACCACTATTGCCATGGCAGGCGCTCACGTACGTACCCAGCGGCTGCTATTTGGTGAATTCTGGCAGCTAACAACAGTCCATCCCCGTTGTCGCATTCGGCACCATCGTCGGACACTCGCTCTGCACATTTATCGCCGTCATGGGCGGGCGATATCTCTCGACCAAGCTGTCGATCAAGCACAGTGAGTAGGGTTGCGGATTCTGGAAGGTGGGATGTTGCTGACCTTCAGTTTCGTTCTTGGGCGCATGTGCGTTCCTCATCTTTGCGGTCCTGTACGCACTGGAGGCATACCACACACCGACCGACGGTGTTGTCGACATCTAAACCGCGGAACCCTAAAACACACGTCTACGGCCGCAGCTGGCCCCTCTCGGCCACTAGTGATCTAGACACGAACCTAGCTACAAGCTCCCAACACGCGGCAGCACACCCAACTCCATCCCGACAACCACGAACACGACGATTAGGCCCGGCGCTGCAGGAGACGGACGACACGAGTAGAGTTGGATTAGACCATCCCGTTGGATACACCCAAGGACGGGGAACTCAGGAGCCCGAGTCATGCGCCGGCATGGAATAGACGAAGAGACTAGTAACGACGGCAGCGAGCGGCATAGACCTACCCCGCCAGCTCGCCTGTACACCCCATATACCCCTATACCCCCCGACACCAGCGGCTATACAATAGATCCGGGCTGCCCAATATGTACGGGCGCAAATGCATGCTCCGAACCGCTGTAATGACTCGACAAGCCATAGCGTAGCTTACGGCCGCACAATTTCTGATCCCTCTTCCGATGTTTCTGACGATTCCGACGACTCGCACGACCGCACACGGCTGAGACGTGTACAGGCATGACTATTCTCGACGACGTGGTTTGACGGCGCGCCTGGCCTGGTTGCGGGGTATCGGGGTCTTTGGTGGCGTCCAGGAATGACACGTTCAGGAACACAGAACAATGAAGCTAGAAAAAAGTCTGGCGTCAAACGGACCAAACAAAAATTGACCGAAAATGAGCCGGCGGAGTGGCTATCTCGCCCTCCGAGATCGTCCAATCATCTCTGCAGACGACACGACACGCCGGCCGCCGCTGTACTCTACAATGTGGATGAATCAACACGTGCGCAAGGTAATCGCGTCTGGCATTGGTCCTCCACATGCTCCATGTGCATACAGTAGTGTATCATGTAAGATGATGTTACGAAACTTGTTCTACTTGCCCCTCCGCTGCTCGACCTTCTCCCACGACGACTGTGCGCCATCCCACGCGTCTGTGTCCAGGACACCGACATCGATCTCGTCGGGGAACGACGCGCCGAGCTTGCGCAGAATCGGGAGCGGCGAGTTGTGCAGCAGCTTGCCGATGAACGGGAGGTAAAACGGCAGGGTTGGGGGGTGGGTGCTACATGTCAGTCACTTGCGTCTCATCAAGGACGTCTGGTGCACTTACTAGATCTCGGTGATGCGCAGCGCCCAGGCGGGGTATCCCCA
>Ga0160505_101491_pt1 | contig 11056 bp, 10 predicted proteins | sample DIDeMG_FD_108225 | JGI IMG/M metagenome (GOLD analysis project Ga0160505, IMG submission 108225) | Enriched chicken feces microbial communities from UW Madison campus, WI, USA - DID2874_E49_Stillage MG | ecosystem: Host-associated > Birds > Digestive system > Large intestine > Fecal ...
CGGCAACCCAGCAACGGAGGCCCTGGACGATCCAGATAGTACGCTTGCCCTCCGTGTCCTCGGCGCCTGCGAAACGAGCCTTCTTGCCCTTGGAGCTAGAACCGACACGAAGGTCCTCCTCAAGAGCGTTCGTGACCCACTCGCGAGCACGTCCAAGGTAGGGGTGCGCTCCGGGGGTAACGCGGGGCGGGACGGGGGTGACGAGGATCTTGCGGACACCCTCCTGGGCGACATGGCGAACCTTGGGGCGGGGGTCGAGGGAGAGCTCGAGGAGATAGTTGAACGAGCGCTTGAGGAGGGGCGCACTTGTCAATGTGCTGCTCGACGCGAAGAGGATGAGCGAGGTGACGATCTGGAGGAGAGAGCGGAGAGCCGGGGGATGGGGCATGGCCGTCTCAAACAGCGGGATGATGCACTCGAGGATGGCCGAGAGCTTGGAGAGAACGACCTTGGGAGGCGTCTCGGGAATGACAATGCTGAGGAGGTACAGGGTGGCGGGGATCAGGTCGCCCTCGCCCATCTTCTCCGTCTCAGCCATCTCCTCGCCCGTCTCTCCGGGCGCAATCTCATCTGCGCATGCCTTCTCAAGGCACTGGAGGAGAGCGGTAAAGTAGGCCGTAGACGAGTGGGGGAGCGTCGAACCGGGAAGAGTGGCCGAGATGGTCGACTCGATAGCGACAAGGAGCTGAGCAGGCTTGGCGGTGTGCGCAAGACCCGACGAGGTCAAGCGGCGCACCTTGGCGAGCTGCTCACCAAAATCCGGCTGGGCTGTGGACGCCATCGCCGTTTTGTTGTAAAGGGTGGGGGTGAGTGAAAGTGGGTTGGAGAGATGAGATGGGAACACTGCGCTCACGTCGATGAGAAGAATCTCAAGCCTCAATGTGCAGGCCGATCATAAAATCTCGAGAAGTCACGTGATCCAAAACGTGATGTTCACATGGTCGAAACAAAGTGATCCTGGTAGGCTAGCGATCCTGCTGCTGCTGCATGCTGCACATTTCCGTGCCCATGTTCAATGGTTGATAGTATGCAGCCCATGCATAGTGACGTCTAGATATGTGCCGAAGACTATTAAAGCATGACAACTCCGAGCTGCGACCCCTGGCGGGTCTGAGTTCCATGCATGCCGCCGTCGATCGCTGCTGTTGACCAGTTGTAGAGGTAGTAGTTGAGGAGTCCGTCACCGGCACCGAACTGCTGCGGCTGCAGGAAGACGTTGTTGTCCATGAGCGAGAGCGCGTTGAGGACATCGAAGTTGTTATGCTTGGCCATGATAAGAAGGTCGTTGACGAGAGCGTTAAGACGCTCAGCGAGCTTGGCCTTGCCCTTGGCGTCGCTCGTTCCCTCGGCGGGGAACGCCGCCTCGGATGCGTAGTAGTACATGTACGCAGCGTTCAGGACGTTGTGCTTCGGGTGCTTCATGATAGTCGAAGGAAGCGAGTAGAATGAGATAACGTCGGTGATCTTGTGCGTTGTCGGGTCCTCGACGACGTACGCCCACACGACCTGCTCGACACGCTTGCCGTTCTCCTCCCGTCCGCGACCAGAGATGAACCAGTGGTCCACATCCGCGTCCGTGCTGAACGTCTGCATGATCTCATAGCGGTTCAAGAACTTGCGGAGCAGCTTGCCGACCTGCGGGACGTCTTCCGGAACCATCTCACGGAAACCGGGGATCTGGGGCGCGTTGGCGACAGCGTACTGGCGGACCAAACGGGCAATGGTGGAGCCACGGGGAAGAGGTGAGAAGCCGATGTCGACAAGCTTCGGCGGGTTAAGGTTGCGGTGGTAGTACCGGCACGTGCTGAAGGGGGTGGGGAGGACGACACCGGCGGTGTAGACAGCCTGCCAGATGTTGGTCAGGTTGACACGGCGAGTGACCTCCTTGATAAGCACAGGTGCGAGACGCTTGGATCGCAACTTCTTGTGCACGCAAAGGAAGTTGATCTCGGCAGCGTCAAAGGTGCTGCACGTTAGCGGGGGTTCACAAAGTCAGCCGGAGAAGAGTTGGCCAGACCATCCAGATCAATAAGCCATAGGTCTGGTTCCAAGATTGGGGCTAGACGGGCAGCAGCAGGTGGCGAAGTTCTCCACGGACACGAAAGGGCTGCGGCGAGCTCTGACAACGACACAATAGACGCGTTGCCGCGTCACATTCCGCTCCTCCGGTATGGTTCCAGCCGACCCTACAGGGACACTCACTTTGCACGGCAGCGGACCTCGACGTTGATACCCGAAATGAAAGCAACAAGCTTGCCAGTCTTCTGGACACGGACACCGATGTGCCATTCCGGGAAGTATCCGGGGGGCGTGAGAGCCCTATGGGTCAGTGTTGGTGAGGGGGGCAAGAAAACGCACCAGAGCAGGAACTCCTTCGAGTAGCGGAACCGGAACATCGCGTCATCGTCCTCGACATAGTTTTCGGTGAGGAGGGTGTGGACCTCATGGATCTGGATTGTGAGCTATAGCACCGCTTGGCGCAGCAGCTCACCTGCTCCTCATTCTTAACGTCGACAGTGGACCACTCGAACCCAGGAGGCAGAGCGTACGGGTCCTGCTTGACGTCTGCAGGGGTCTTGGGCGCGTCGATCGGTCCTTCCGTGGGGCCGGAGCCTTCCTGCTGGGGCACAGGCTGGGTCTTCCAGAACTTTCAATGTCAGCGCGGGTCTATAGCTGAAACCATGGTGATATCTGCGTACCTTGTGCTCGACGGGCTCGTTGCTAGGTCCACTGGCCATCTCGAGAAGCTTCATGAGGTCGACGGCCTTTAGGGCCTTGCGAATATCCTCTGCGATGTCAGCGTCCGTCACCACACAATCGCACGTACGGTCCGACACACGCTGCGACTCGGACGAGTTCATGTTCTCGCGCACAACGTGGATGAGATCCGACTGCGCCTCGTCGACCGACCTGGAGTAAGCAATATATCCTCACGACATTGAATTTAAGCCACAAGGCACATGAGCAAGACAGACTACAACAGGACAAAAGAGCCCAAAGGATGTAGATCGCAATGCCGCCAAGACACAAGATTGAACAAGACTCACTTCTCAGCAGCCTTAGCCTTGGACTTTTTCTTCTTTTTCTTCTTCTTCTTCTTTCCCCCATCCTCGCCTCCTGCTCCGCCTGCTCCTCCCTCACCGGCAACGTCGTCTGCCTCGCCGTCCGAACCGGAGGCCTCAGCGTCGTCGTCCTCATGGCCCAGCTGCTGGAGCTTGGGGACCAGCTCGGACACGCCGTTCGACGGTCCGGCCTGCCCCGGAGTGTCTGTTGGTGCCGACATGCTTTTGTTGTGATTAATGGAGTTGAAGAAAACGTCACATTCGATGTCGTCGCGTCTTGGATCTTTCCAGAGGTCCAGGGTAAAGAAGGAGATGCGTTCCGGGTCGTGAACTCGACTTTGATCGCGTGGTAAGATTCTTACGTAAGTATATTCGCCACAATCTGTATTACATTAGTCTTTAGAGAATGATTTGGTTCCGTCACTAATGCCAAATCCTAGATTCTATTAGGTCATTGTTGGGCTCACTCAAAGGAATGACGGCTGTTGGCTTGGCCTGCTTGGTGCGCGTCGTGAGTGCTTCTCCACCCACAATGAACTCGAACCAACAACTTGAACCCTTCCTCTCGGCTTCATTCACATTGCGAACCCTCCCTTTTGTTCATTTACACTCACTCTCCACACCAAACAATCCTCACACAAAGAGGACATCCTTCCATCCACCATGTCCGAGGACGCCAGCACGGATGCCTCGGCTGCGGGAGCCTCCACAGCAGCAGCGGCGCCAGCTGCAGCTGCTAGCACGTCGTCGGTCGGCCTGCCCGCTGACATTGTCGCCATGGTCGAGGGCGAGCAGGCACTCGCTGATCTGCAAGCAGCGCTCAAGGCCCGCGAACAGGAGGTCGCGCAGCTCAAAGCCGAGAAACAGGGAATTGTCGCTGAGCGCGATGCGGCCGGTACGTTTGCATATGTCGCTCACTTCACGTGGGTATTAGTGTACTGACGTGCATCCTTAGTCTCCACCTCCAACCAGCTCCGCACGCAGCTGGGAACGCTGCAGTCCACACTCCTCCAGTCGACATCTGAGATGGGAGTTCTTCAGAGCCGTGCAGACGTGAGTACTGGAGGTGCTGCCTGATATACGCATGGGTTGATGCTGATGCTACAGGCTGTCGAGCGCGAGAAGCGCGCCCTCCTTGAGGACATTCAGCTAGCACATGAGAAGGCGACCAACGCCACCAGTGAGCAACCGGCCAAAACGAAGTGCTAACATTGCACAGAGGCCGAGAACGGATGGCGTCAACGCGCCTCCGACTGGTCCCAGAAGGTCGCACGTCTCGAGGTCGAAGTCTCAGAGCTCAAGATGAGGACCAACTCGGCAGAGGTGGGAGGAGGACAGTGCTAACTCGATGCTGACTGTTTAGTTCACGACGAAGCGCAACACCCAGCTTCTGGAGAATGTCCGCGAGGAGAACAAGGCGCTGGCCAAGGCCGCAGCGGATGCTGAGGCGCGCTTCAGCTCATACCGGGCGTCAACAGTGAGGTCATAAATCCATCATCGTGCTAACGATGTAGCAAAGCGAGCTCTCCGACCTGCAGCTTGAGAACGATACTATGCGCACACGACTGGCGTCTGCGGAGTCGAAGCACAGCGCCCTGCTTCGCACGTTTGAAGAGCAATCCCGACGGCTTGGCGAGGCGCACGCCAACATTGCCAACCTCACGTCCAATGCCGCCTCTCAAAAGGTCTCGTACCGCCTGGAGTTCGACCGCTTGATGGAGGAGATCCGATTGCTGGAGAAGCGTGGAGATGAGGCGCGCGCAGCTGTCGCGGACCGCGAAGCCGAGCTGGAGCGTCACGCGGAGGAGATGACCGAACGGGAGAACGAGTTGAAGGAGGCTGTCGAGCGGGAACAGAAGGCGCGCAAACTTGCGGAGAAGCGTGCCGACGACCTCAAGATTACGCTCCAACAGCTCACGGGAACGGCTGAGGACGGCTCCGTTGAGTTCAGCCGTGCGGCTTCCCTCGCCAGCAGTCAACGCGCCTCGGGCAAATCGTACACCCAGTTCTTCAACGACTACGTCAACGCTCAGCAGGCGCTCCAGGAGAAGGAAGAGGAGGTGCTGCGGCTCAACGCGCTCGTGGAGGAGATCAGCGAGGACATCAAAGAACACGTGAGTTTTGTTCATCCGGTCGGGTGCTAAACTTGTCAGGCCCCTATCCTCAACCAGTTCCGCAAGGAGAACGCAGAGCTGCTCGAGCGCGCAAACGAACTCGCTGGAGAGCTCGCCACCGCTATTGCAGCAAGGGAGAAGTTCGAGAGCCGCGTCAAGGCGCTCGAGGCAGCCTCCGCACACCACGCTGAGGAGGTGTCGGCCCTCGAGTCCCAGCTGCTCGACCGCGATACCCAGTGCAAGAGCCTTGTTCGCGAGCTGGCGATCAGGGACGACCCGAGCCTGGCATATGTTGCGTTTGACACAACTACGGAGCTGAAGGAGGCCGACCCCATCACCGACCGCCTCTTGCTCTTCAAGTCGCTCCCAGCTCTCCAGGAGCAGAACGGCAAGCTTCTCAAGATTGTTCGTGCGCTCCAGGCCAAGCTCAGCGACCGCGAAACCAAGCGCGCGACTGCCGAAGACGACGGAGTCGCGCTCGACCAGGCCGCCGAGACGATCACCACGCTGCACACCAAGCTTGTCGAGCGCCAGAACGTGATCACCGACCTCCAGGCCAAGATCACGGAAGTCACCCGCGAGCGCGACGTCTTCTCAAGGCTCCTGTCCCGAGGAGAGGGTCTCCGCTGGCCCAACGGCTCCGTCAGCAACAACGGACCCCTCGAGCACGGCCAGGACTCGTCCGCCGAGGCCATTTCCTCTCTGCAAACGGAGCTCGACCTTGTGCGCAAAAAGGCCGAAGAAGACGTTGCCGAGGCCAAGAACCTTGCCCGCGAGAAGAGCGAGGCGGCCGGCAACGCAGAGGTTGAACGCGCCAAGGCCGAGGCGAAAGCGACGATGCTTGCTGAGCAGCACCGTCTCCTCACTGAGACCCACGATCACCAGAAGAAGGAGTACGCTACGCTCGAGAGCCAGCTTCGACAACTCCAGAGCCAGATGGCCGAGGTCCAGGTGGCCCGCCGCAAGGTATGTTGCATTCTCAAGCTCATACTGACCCTCAGGCCCTCGAGGAAGTCGCCAACCACCAAGCCGCCGAGGCGCAGCTCCGCAACGAGGCTGCGCAGCTGCGTGCCGAGCGCGAGCAGTGGGAGAGCACACAGTCGCGCATCCAGGCCGACTTTGCCACTGTCCAGCAGGAACGCGCCAACCTCCAGCACCTTATCGACAACCTCAAGGGCATCAACCAGGAGAGCGGACGCACACGAACCGAGGAGATTACCAGACTGGAGAAGAGGATCGAGGAGTTGCAGCGCGAGGCGTAAGTCCAAAGACGTCTGATATCCGCTGACCTTTAAGCGTTTCGTTGCGTGCCCAGGCCGACCAGGCCCGCGAAGCTACGCGCGCTTCAGAGGCCAAGGTCGCCGCCGCCGATGCCCGTATCGCGACCGAGACTGCTTCGATCCGCACGGAGCTTGACGCTGCCAAGGTACAGGTCGAGACCAAGACGGCCGAGATCGCTACCCTCAACGAGCAGGTTCAGAGCAAGACCGCCGAGATCACTGCCCTCAACGACCAGGTCAGCGACGCCAAGCGTATTGGTTTGAACTGGCAGCGTCGCTCGCGCGAGCTCCAGAACGCCCAGCAGGAGGCTACAACCGCTCACCAGGCTGCCATCACTGCCAAGGAGACCGAGATCGCGACCCTCAAGACACAGCTCGAGGAGGCCCAGGGCAAGGTCACTGAGGCAGAGAAGAAGGTTGCCGAAGCCGAGAAGAAGGCCACTGAGGCCGAGCAGAACGTCCAGACGAAGGACGGCGAGATCCAGAAGCTGCAGGCGGAGCTTAGCCAGGCGCAAACCGTGGCTGCGGCTGCACCTACTACCGCCGCGGCGCCTGCTGCGCCAGCTCCCGCACCAGCTGTCGATGCCGCGGAGCTCACTGCGCTCAAGGCCGAACGTGACTCGCTCCAGCAGCGTCTTGCAGAGGCCGAGAAGAGCCTCGAGTCTGCTAAGGCTGCTGCTGCTGCCGCGGCTGCCAACGCGGCCACTGCTGCACCCGTTACTGCGCCCGCTACCCCGGCTGCGGACGCTGCTTCGACACCCGCATCCGCCCCTGCCGATAGCGAACTCCAAGCGAAGATCGACGAGCTCACGAAGAAGCTTGCGGAGGAGGAGCAGCGGTACGAGACCAACGTCACCAAGGTCAACCGCTCCAACGTCGGCCTCACGAAGAAGGTTCAGAACCTCGTCAGCGAGAAGACTGCTCTGGAAGCAAAGGTGGCGGAACTGGAGAAGGAGGTGGCCGATCTCAAGGCAAAGCTCGAGGCTGCTTCGGGAAGCACGGCCGACGCCGCCACTGTCGAAACCGCCGTCAAGGCCGCCGTGGACAAACGCGAGAAGGAGCTCAACGCCGAGCACGCCAAGGCCCTTGCTGCCGCTTCAAGCACGCCGGACGCGGCCGCTATCCAGACCGCCGTTACCGCGAAGGAAACCGAGCTTAAGGCTACGTATGAGACTCAGCTGGCTGCCGCCAAGGCTGCCCAGGATGGTGCCGCCACCATCAAGGAGCTCGAGCAGAAGATCAAGACTCTGGAGCGGCAGGTGCGCACTGGCGAGATCACGCGCAAGACATTAGAGAGGAAGCTGCTCAAGTACGAGGGAACTCCTGCGGCAGCCGGCGCCGCAGCGCCACTCTCTGCTGGCGCTGCGCCCTTCAAGCCTGGAACTGCGGCCGCTGCACCTGCGGCTGCAACACCTGCCGCCACTCCCGCCGCTACCGCCGCTGCCACCCCTGCCGCCGCGGCTGCAGCCAAACCAGCAGGACTTCCGGCAAAACCCTCGCCTACAGTCTCGACAGATGCCGCAGCGACAACGACCGAGGGAGCTCCTTCGGCCACGACACCGACGGCGACTCGTGGTGGAACGGTGCGCGGACGTGGACGTGGAGCTACGACATCGGTCAGGGGCCGTGGCGGAGCGCCTGCTCGCGCCGGTGTGTTGAATGGTGTGTATAAGCTGTCAATGTTGTCTGAATCAGAGCTGACAAGACAGCCGTCAACGCGACCTTGGCGGGTACCGAGACGGGCACCAAGCGCCCCGCGCCGGAGGAAGAGGCAAGCACGGGCGGTACCGACATTCTCGCGCGTCTTCAGTCTGGCGCAGCTGCGCCTGCAGGCGAGGGGACGACGGGTGTGGCTACGCGCGCAGCGAAGCGTGCCCGTGGCGGAGCATCCATCCGCGGACGGGGGACAGGGCGCCGGCCCAGCGGAGCTGGCGGCGAGGGAGAGAGCGCTTAGATGAGCGAGAAGAGCGGGGAGGTGAGCCGAGCATGATACAAGTGACGATACAGCAGCCGTTGCAGGATATCCATAGTGTATTACAGTCAAAATGAGCATGAAACGCCATATCCGTATTCACTTGTGGTGCAGAGACTGAGAAGCAATTGCGAGCTTGGATCAGAGGACAAGAGTGCTGCGATGTTTATTGTCCATCCGCGACCGTGCTGGTCCCAGACCATACTGACACTTTCTGTCCCAAAAAACGCAGACCAGAACGTTGTAAACCACAGGCCAACCCCCACAGCACCCACTAACACTACCCACGTCGCCTCCTCTTCTACGCTACGTGCAAGCACGATGCATGTTGTACAACTGCCCTCGCGGGCCAAGTCCTACCATTATCGCGGCCCTCGTCGCACAAGACTGCAACGACGCGCGCGCGTATCTACTCGGCTCGGATGGATCGGTCCCAACCCCCAACCCCAACGCCAACTCCAACGACAGAACAGAAAAGTCGCAGTCCTAGTCTAGTCCCGCTCACAACCCCAACTAGCTTCAAGCGCTTAGGCGGCAGTGAACGCGCGGACGATCTTGGCCGCAATGTGGAGGAAGAAGATGGAGGCGATGAACGAGAGGGCGAGGACGATGACGACGAAGGGGTCGCTGTTGGTGTTAGCTGCTTGTTTCGGTGTTCGTTGCAGTGGCTTGGCTACGGGTGCAGTAGACAGCGAGGAGTGGGGACAGAAGATGCGTGTAACGGTTATCGTCCTCCAGTCCACACGACAGACCTGGACCAGATTATCGCGAGGTTGTAGTGCCGGGGTCCTCAACCTCAACCAGATCCAGCCCTTGATCCACCCCTTGATCCACCCCCACCCCCTTCATCCACGCCCGTCCGCGTTCCAGCAACTGTCTTGCACTCACACCTTGAGACCAGCGTCGCCCGAGTCGGTGTAGAGCTTCATCATGGTGTTGCTCGATCCGCCGGCGCCGGCGGCGCGCGCCGAGGATGGGCGGGGGGCAGCGGGGGCACGGCGGCTGCGGGACGGTCGTGTTGTCATGATAGGCGAAGTGATAGATGTCACAGAGAGAGATGGTGGGTACAGTGAGTCACGAGCAACGCAAAGTGATGTCGATAATGAGATCGGGTGGAGATGGACCGAGATGGCAGTCAGATGCGGTTATGGAGCCGAGACGCGAGATCGAGGTTTACGGTTTCGAGAGCGCGTAGGAAAGAGTTTAGGAGCACGATGTATAGAAGCGAGTATCAGCATCAGTATATAACCCGGCGGCTCCCATCGACATGTCCATGTCCACTCACCGGACAGCGTTAGCGCCAGGGGGACGCGCAACGACGAACGAGGACGAGCCGCCCGAGGCGGGGGGCGAGGAGGGGCGCTTGACGTCGGCCTGGAGTCAAAGTCAGTGGTCTGCGTGGAGGTACATAGTGCTGGTCGTGGCCGTGGTGCTCGTTGGCCGTGGTGCCCGTCGTGTACGTGTGTTCGTGTCCGTCGAGGTCGTGACGTGGCTGAGCAGCGCTCCCGGTCAAGCTCGGCCTCCACGTCGTACACGTTACTCCGGAAGAGAGTCCACGGCACATCAGTAACCTTACTCACCATGGTGTCTTGTGGATGGTTGTGGAAACGAGTGTGGAGAGACGAGCGGTGTTGTTCAGTCGAAATGGAATATTGGGATATTGTCCGAGATGTCGCTGCCAGGACTGCCAGGATGCACGCAAGGACGTGGAACAGGGCACCACGATTGCACGATGCCCATGTCCGGTTCTGGACGCACATGGCCAAAGTACGCGGAATCAGAGCCCCCTGGGATTATGTAAGCTCCCCTAGCGTGGATACCACGTGGCCATATGGTGGGCAGTAACCAGAGTGGGGAGAAGGAATGTGTGGAGGGCCATGTTCAATGACGTGCTAATGATCGCGACTCACACCACCCGGGAAGGACCCTCCCCTTGACATCGGTGACAGAGCACTCGTCCTCTCACTTCTACTTCTCCATATTTATATCGCTTCCAGTTAACTGCCCACCATACTCGTCTTTAACCGCTCACGTCCTCTCCTCAGGCGCGCATACTCCACCATGTCTGACATTTACTCGTTCACCGTGAGTATCCATAGCTCTGTGACTCTTGTCGTCCTGGCGGGTCGACTTACGCGAACACTATCCTGCGCTTCTCGATTCCGTGTTTTGTGACCATCTTATGCTCACGCCCTAGGTCAACACCCCCTCCGGCACCATCAAGCTCGGCGACTACAAGGACAAGGACCTCATCCTCGTCAACGTCGCGTCCAAGTGCGGCCTGACCCCGCAGTACAAGGACCTCCAGGCGCTGCAGGACAAGTACAAGGACAAGGTCCAGATTATTGGATGTGAGTAGGCTGTGACGGAGCAAGGGGGGACGGGCAAGATCCAAGTGCATTCGTTGCCTCGGCTGCTATTCATCAGGTGGTCGGCTGGTTTCGCAACCTGGGCCAACAGCTGAGGCTGAACGCGCCGGACTTGCCATGAGACTTGACTGAGGCGACGCTGTGAACCATCTGTCTTTTGGCAGAGGTATCTCTGTGAAGACGGCTCGCCTGATAACCATCTAGAGCCGTGCTCGTACTCACTCCAGTCCCCTGCAACCAGTTCAAGGCCCAGGAGCCC
>Ga0160505_101492_pt1 | contig 11055 bp, 9 predicted proteins | sample DIDeMG_FD_108225 | JGI IMG/M metagenome (GOLD analysis project Ga0160505, IMG submission 108225) | Enriched chicken feces microbial communities from UW Madison campus, WI, USA - DID2874_E49_Stillage MG | ecosystem: Host-associated > Birds > Digestive system > Large intestine > Fecal ...
CCAATCCTTTGCGCGAGAAGAGGAAAATGCTGAGATCTTCCAAGAAGTCAGCAATGATTATCGAACTTCATGGATGAAAGCTGTCAAAATTCAGTTTCTGATGTGGCCAGGGGTGCAAAACATTTCGGTCATTACGACTTGTTTGATTTATTTTGTCGGCATTCGTCAGATCGGTGTCGATGTCAGCACAGGTACTCTGATCGCTTTTATCAGTTATATCAATAATTTCTGGAATCCAGTCATCAATATCGGGAATTTTTATAATTCTTTGATTACAGCAACTGCCTATCTTGAACGGATTTTTGAAACAATGGATGAAGTCCCAGATATCGAAGACAAACCAGATGCAAAAGTATTGCCAACGATGAAAGGGACCGTTGATTTTGAACACGTGACCTTCCGATACGAAGAAGGCAAAAACATTCTTTCTGATGTTAACTTCCACATTGAACCTGGGGAAAGTATTGCTTTGGTTGGCCCTACTGGTGCAGGGAAGACTACAATCATCAACTTGCTGAGCCGCTTTTATGATGTCAATGAAGGCAGTGTTAAAGTGGATGGGATGGACGTTCGTGACGTGACGCTGGAATCGCTGCGCTCACAAATGGGGGTCATGCTGCAAGATACTTTTATTTTCTCAGGAACGATCATAGAGAATATTCGCTATGGAAAATTAGATGCGACAGAAGAAGAGATCATCGAAGCAGCGAAGATCGTCCGTGCCCACGACTTTATCACGGAGTTGAAAGACGGCTATCAAACCGTCGTCGAAGAACGAGGAAGTACTTTATCTGCAGGGCAACGGCAACTGATTTCCTTTGCCCGAGCGTTGTTGGCTGATCCAAAAATTTTGATCTTAGATGAAGCAACCTCAAGTATCGATACGAAGACAGAAGAATTGCTGCAAGAAGGATTGTTGAAGCTGTTAGAAGGCAGAACCTCATTTATCATCGCTCACCGACTGTCCACGATCAAAAATTCTGATCGAATCTTTTACGTGGCAGGGGGGACGATCGCTGAATCGGGTAACCATGATCAGCTAATGGCACAAAAAGGCTTGTATCACCATTTGTATCAATCACAATACGACTTATTGCAAGCCATCTAAAAGAATCCCCACAAACGATAGAAGCGCATCGTTTGTGGGGATTTCTTTGTGTCCTTCAAGCTCAATCGTTAAGGTCAACGATTCTGGTTCCATGAACTTCTTTTACACCTAGTGTGTCGGCAACTTCTTGGGCATTTTCAAAGGAAATGCCACCGCCAGGTAAAATCGTTAAACGCTCACCAGCATAGGCGATCAATTCTTTCAGACGATCGAAATTTTCTTCAATTGGAGTGCCTGCAGCACCACCATGGGTCAAAATCCGCTGTACCCCATGCTCAGCTAACCAATCGATCGCCTTGAATTGGCGCGCTGCAGGAATCGCGTCGAACGCCATGTGAAAAGTAACCTGCAAGCCTTCTGCGGTTTCTAACAGTAGCTCCAATGCTTCTTCGTCCAACCAGCCGCTAGGTGTTAAGCAACCTAGAACAACGCCGTCTGTTCCTAATTTTTTTGCTTCGATCAAGTCGGTATGCATGATTTTCAATTCTGTATCATTGTAAACAAAATCACCGCCCCGAGGTCGAATGATCGTCATAACGGGTATTCCTTTTTCGCCAGCATATTGCAGAACTTCTTCTTGCACGCCGGTACTTGGTGTTGTTCCGCCGACTGCTAAATTATCACAGAGTTCGATGCGCTTTGCACCTCGGGCGATTGCTAAGGGAATATTGGTATAGTTTTCTGCACAAAATTCTTTTAACATGATTTACCTCCATTTGATGGGTGTTCAATTGATTTGTTATTCTATCCACTAGCATTCTACCATAAGAATATGCTAAAGTAGAGCAGAGATGAGGGAAGTTGAATGTTAAAAAAAATCGATCGCGGGCGCCTATTTTTAAACGCCCATTATCACTTGTTTGAATGTCCATTGTGCCGCCAAGCATTTTTCCCGACCGAAAATGGCTTGGTTTGTCCAAATCGTCATCGATTTGACTTATCAAAGAAAGGCACACTTTTCTTTTTGGATCATCAAGTCAAAGCAGATTATGATCAAGCACTGTTTTTGCCGCGTCAACGAATGATCGCTAGCGGCATGTATGCACCAGTCCTTGAGACCATCAAAGCAGCTTTGGGAGATGCTAAGCATCTTTTAGATGTTGGCTGCGGGGAAGGCAGTTTTCTGGCTCAGCTGGTCAATGAAAAGACTCAGGCGGCTGTCGGCTTTGATATTGCCAAGGATGGAGTCTATCTAGCAACCAATCAAAACGTACCAGCTTTTTGGTGTGTGGCGGATCTGACCAACCTGCCGTTTGCTGAAGCGAGCTTTGATACGATTTTCAATCTATTTTCGCCGTCAAATTATGGGGAGTTTAACCGCATTCTAAGAAAAGGCGGACAGCTGATCAAAGTGGTTCCTGCGGCGGACTATTTAAAAGAACTACGAGCCGCTTTTTATCCTGATAACGAAACAAAACAGCAGTATTCGAATGAACGGGTCGTTAGCAAATTTTTTGAACACTATCCCAACGCATCCCGTCAAAGAGTGACGCATGTTTTTGCGATCCCTGAAGAAAATCGTCAAGATTTACTTGCCATGTCCCCGTTAGAGTGGGGGGCTTCGGAGGAACGCAAAGAAAAGCTGCGACAAACCCCTTTGACACAGATTACGGTTGATGTTGAGGTGTTGATTGCGAAAATTTCCTGAAAATATTTTGAACTTTTTTGTTATTTACTCTTGCAATCATGCCATGGGAGTGATATATTGTTCTCAAGTCATTTTTCATTGGTTTTTATCAGGTTCCTGTTCTGATAAAAGTTAGTGAAAAGAGCTTCACTAACGTAACGACTCGCAGTGATCGACACCGAGTTGGTACGTTTTTTTTATGCCCAAAAAAGCGCCCAAAAAATGTTGTTTCTAGAAAAACAAGCGTGCCAAAATATGGTACTATAGAAGTTATTGAAGTAGTTACTGAGCATGCAATGGAAAACGTAACGTTTAACGACACAAATCAATGCGAGAACCGATCGGCAGTAACCGATCGAAAGGAGTTTTTATCTATGAATCACATCGTTCTTTTTGAACCTCAGATCCCAGCCAATACGGGGAATATTGCACGGACGTGTGCAGCAACAAATACTCATTTACACTTAATCGAGCCTTTAGGCTTTTCAACGGATGACAAGCAATTGAAGCGTGCTGGGCTTGATTATTGGCACGATGTCAATATTACCTATCATAAAGATTTAGCTGCTTTTATGGACTTTTTAGGAGCGCGTCCGTTGTACCTGATCTCGAAATTTGCCAATCGCGTGTATTCTGATGTCGATTACACCGCAGATGACGATCAGTTCTTCATTTTTGGGAAAGAAACGACGGGGCTTCCAGAAAGTTTTATGCGTGAGCATGCCGAAAAATGCTTGCGGATCCCCATGAATGATGAGCACGTTCGTTCCCTAAATCTATCAAATACGGCGGCCTTGATCATTTATGAAGTTTTGCGGCAGCAAGGATTTCCGCAGTTGGAATTGACGCATCATTACGAGAACGACAAATTAGACTAAGAAGCGAGGCTTTTTCGATGCAATTATACTTTACCCGTCACGGAAAAACAGAGTGGAACCAAGCACGCCGCTTTCAAGGAATGCTGGGGGATTCGCCGTTATTGCCAGAAAGTTATGATGAGATCAAATTACTCGGTGATTATCTGGCAGCTATTCCTTTTGAGAAGATTTACTCAAGTACATCTTTGCGAGCAAAAGTGACTGCTCAAGAGATCCAAGCAAGACTCCAACACCCTGTTGAAATCATTTATAATGAGAACCTGCGAGAAATCGGACTCGGTGAATTGGAAGGTCGGTCCATCGATGAAATGCATGAGAAGTATCCCCAACAACTGACTGATTTGCGTAATCACCTGGATCGATACGATCCCAGTGCCTTTAAAGGTGAGCCGATCCAAGTAACATTGAGCCGAATCGAGACCGTCGTCATGGATGCGGTGATGCAGCATGAAGGCCCATTATTGTTCGTCGGTCATGGAGCATCCTTTACGGCTGCTATACAGTGGCTTGCCGGCAAACCATTAGCCGAATTAAGAGAGCAAGGTGGATTAGTCAATAACAGCGTTAGCTTATTAGAGACGAATGAACAAAAAGTATTGCCTTTTGAACTAAAAGTTTGGAATGAAGCAAGCTTTTTAAGCAATCAGGCAGGATTAGACGCTTTATTGTAAACCATGAAAGGAGCGGCACCATGATTCCAGAAAGAACGTTTTTTGTCGGCCATGTTGCCGCCATCTTTTTCCAGAATCCCAGCAATTTTTATAAAGTACTATTAGTTAAAGTCACTGAGAATAATGCCGACTACAAAGACTCGGAGATCGTCGTTACTGGTAGTTTCGGCGAAATCCAAGAAGAGGAAAAGTATCGGTTTTTTGGTGAGCTGGTCAATCATCCCAAGTATGGCGTTCAGTTGAAGGCCGAAAGCTACCAACAAGAACAACCGACCTCTGAACAAGGGTTGATCGCCTATCTTTCTGGAGAAAAATTTCCAGGGATCGGTAAGAAGACCGCTGAAAAAATCGTTGATCTTTTAGGAGAAGAAGCGATCGACCGGATGTTGGAAGAACCAACATTGTTGGAGCAGATTCCAGGATTGAATGAAAGTAAGCAAAAAATGATTTTAGATACCGTTCGGCAAAATCATGGGATGGATCAAGTGATCGTTGGCTTGAGCCGTTATGGTTTTGGTAGTCAGCTTTCTTTTGCAATCTACCAAGCCTACAAAAATGAAGCTTTAGCAATTATCGAAGAAAATCCTTACCAGCTGGTGGAAGACATTGAAGGCATTGGCTTTAAACGCGCAGATGGCATCGCTGAGCAGCTAGGGATCGAAGCTTCGTCACCGCAACGGTTTCGAGCCGCAGTCTTGCATCAGATCTTTGCCCAATCCCTGCAGACGGGTAATACCTTTATCCACGCCCAGGACTTGTTAGAGCAGACACTGCGTTTATTAGAGACGAGTCGTCCTATTGAGATCGCGCCAGACGACCTGGCATCAACGATCATTCAATTAGTGGAGGAAGGAAAAATCCAGCAAGAAGAAACTCGTTTATATGAAAACAGTTTGTACTTTTCTGAGTGGGGAATCGCTAGTTCCATCGAACGCTTGCTTTCCCGCAAAAAAGAGATCGTGTATCCTGAGAAAAAAATCAGCAAAACGCTGCGAAAAATTGAGAAGCATTTAGGCATCACCTATGGGTCTTCGCAAGAAGAAGCAATCAAAGAAGCCATTCGTTCGCCATTGTTTATTTTGACAGGAGGACCTGGTACTGGGAAAACGACGGTGATCAATGGGATCGTACAATTGTTTGCTGAATTGAATGATTTGGACTTAGAGCCATCAAAATACAGCGACGAAACCTTTCCGATTCTCTTGGCAGCACCGACTGGTCGAGCCGCCAAACGAATGAACGAAACGACTGGCTTGCCAAGTGGTACGATTCATCGTTTGTTAGGCTTGAACGGACGTGAAAAAGCGCGATCGATCAGTCCAAAAGAATTAGAAGGCGGCTTACTGATCGTCGATGAGATGTCTATGGTGGATACATGGCTGGCGAATACCCTCTTTAAGTCGATTCCTACGAACATGCAAGTGATTTTTGTGGGGGATAAAGATCAGCTTCCTTCTGTAGGACCAGGGCAAGTCCTTCATGACTTGCTAGCGATCGATGCGATCCCGAAACAAGAATTGACGGAAATCTATCGTCAAGGAGACGGGTCAAGTATTATTCCACTCGCCCATGCCATAAAAAACGGCCAGCTGCCTGCTGATTTTACACAAAACCAAAAAGATCGTTCTTTCTTTGCGTGTGATGCTTACAAAATCGAACCGTTGATCGCTCAAATCGTGAAACGGGCAAAAGACAAAGGCTATACGCCGCAAGATATTCAAGTGTTGGCACCGATGTATCGTGGGGCAGCGGGTATCGATGCCCTTAATAAAATGATGCAAGAGATTTTTAACCCCAATGATGGGACCAAAAAAGAGGTGACCTTCAATGATACGGTGTATCGTATCGGCGATAAGGTCTTGCAGTTGGTAAACTCTCCTGAAGATAACGTGTTTAATGGCGATATGGGTCAAATCGTTGGGATCACTCTAGCCAAACAGTCGGAAGACAAGATCGACGAGCTGGTCATTCAATTTGATGCCAACGAAGTGACCTATAAGCGGAATGAATGGAACAAGATCACGTTATCCTACTGTTGTTCGATCCATAAATCTCAAGGCAGTGAATTTCAAATGGTTATTTTGCCGATGGTTCATCAATACCAACGCATGCTGCAGCGCAATTTGCTATATACTGCTGTGACCCGCAGCAAAGAGATGCTGATTTTACTTGGTGAACCACAAGCGTACCAAACTTGTGTCAACCACGAATCTGCGACTCGTTTAACGACGCTGAAAGAACGCATCAATGGCACAGAAAAAATGACGCCGTTGCAACGAGCAAAATTGGCCCAATTTGAAGAAGCGGATGATCCATTTTATGATGATTCCTCTGTTGACACGAAAGTAAAAACGTCTTCGACGAAGATAAAGGAGCAATCCAGCACTGAAGTTACTGCTAACAAGCAAGCGGTAGAAAAGACCTCAGATAGTGGGCTTGATTTGTTTGCTTTTGCCGAGACGGAGCCGTCAGCATTAAATCAGACAGAAACGGCAAAGCCTCTGTCAGGGGATAAGGTTCTAAGTGAAGGGACCACGGGGGAAGAAGCACTCATCGAAGAAACGCCAAACGATGGTGTATTGACTTTAACGATGGTCAAAAAGCATTTAGTGGATCCAATGATTGGCATGAAGGATTGTTCTCCATACGACTTTATGCCCACAAAAAATGGATGATTCAAAGATGAGAAAATACTAAAAAAGGGTCGTTAGTGAGCGCTTTCTTTTGGTTTTTTAGCTTCTTATGCTAAGCTAAAATCAAAAGGAGGCGTTACGTTATGGCGAAAGAAACCGAAGATAAATTAGCAAAATTAGCAAAAGAATCTGGCAACGACTTTAAAAAATTAGATGAGATGGAAAAAGAATTCAAATTGGATGAAAGTCCTGAGTCAGAACGAGGCGATCGGGAAGAATCTGGCTTAGAAAAAACGTTAGATAAGGCACCGATTTTTCCGCCTAACACACCGAATAATCCAACGAATCCTGGCAGTCCTGGAAATCCATAGCTTGTCCACCAAAAAACTACGACAGTCGGATATTCGAATAGAAAACAAAAAGCCTGAAGAATGCAGCTTCGCATTCTTCAGGCTTTTTTGCAATCGATGAGGTTTACTTTAAATGCTGATAATAATAGATCGCTAATTGCGTGCGATCCCGCAACTCCAGCTTTTCTAGTAATTGACTGATGTAATTACGAATGGTTCCATCACTTAGATACAAGGCATCGGCGATTTCTTTATTATTTTTACCCGCTGCTACTTCTTTGATGATCGCAAGTTCACGTTCGCTAAAAGATGCTTGATTATCTATCGCTGGTTGGTTCTTCATCATTTGCGTGAAGGTCTCGACGATCTCATTTCCAAACACGACTTGCCCATTGTAAGCGGCTTTGACAGAAGGGATGATCGCTTGCAGGTTCTGTTTGATCAAATATCCTTTGACACCGATAGAAAAGGCTTCACGAATGTATTCTTGATCTTTGAAGGTGGTCAAAAGCAAGAGGATCGCTTGCGGAAATTTAGCCAGTATTTCTTTGGCAGCAGCGATCCCAGTTTGTTCCGGCATACGGATGTCGGTCAACAAAACATCCGGACGATGGGCTTCGTAAAGAGCAATGGCGTCTTTGGCACAATGACCGATACCCAACACCTGAATCTCTTCTGTACTTTCAAGAATGGTTTGCAATGAGGTCGTCACAAACGGGTCATCATCAATAATGACTACAGTAATCATTGGTGTTCCTCCTTTGGTAAAATGATCGTCAACTGAAAGCGTTGGTTTTCTTGTAAAATATGAACTTGACCTTGCAGCTCCTGGACCCGTTGACGCATCGTTTTCAGACCGATTCCGCTGTTTGCAGTTTGGGGTGAATTGACGTCCTCGTTGGTGATTTGCAAACGGTAAAAGGCGGGCAGCGTTCGAAAATGCACGACAACGGTTTTGGCATGACTGTGTTTGATGCTGTTGGTCAAGGCTTCTTTGATGACCATTAAGAAACAGTTTTGCTGTGCTTCGCTCAATCCTTCAAACAAGTTTCCTTCAATCGTTACGGAAGAGGGAAAATCAGCAATCAGAAACTCTATGGCTTGCGGAAAAGAAATCGATGTTTCATGGAGATCATGAACGCTTTGCCGAATGCGATCCATCCCAGTGTGAACCGTTGCACTCAAATTTGCTAACGGCACATTTAATTTCGGCTCTTGATTGATCATTTCAAGCGCACCAATTTGTAAAATGGCACTCGAAAGTAGATGGCCGACATTGTCATGGATATCTCGCGCGATTCGATTTCGTTCTTCCGCGATTTGTAAGGCTAATTTTGTCTCTTGTGACAGGGCTAATGCTTTGTTTTGTTCCGATAACTGCTGCTGCTTTTCCCAATGGGTATCTTTTGAAGCAATATATTTTTTCTCAAGATCGATCATTCGCTGCTCTTTTTTTCGTAAATAAAAAGCGAAAAGCAGTAGCAGGATGATAAAGGCGAGCTCAGTGGGGGAATGGTTGCCCACCGTCGAAATCAACAAAAAACCTAATAGGAATAAACCATCATCTTGTCTTTCTTTTGGAGCGATCACCCGCATCATTGCGGGCAAAAAGAGGGCAAGCGCTGGCCAAAAGGCACATAGCAGCAACAGAATAACTTGAAAAAACCAGCTTGGTTTCTTAGGCAGCAAATAACTGACGCCAGTAAATAAAACAGCGATCAGCAGATAGATGACTTGCACAGCAACAAATCCTTGGTTTACCAATAAGAACAATGAGATAGCGAGGAAAAAGCCCGCTTCGGTGAGTGGTCGATAGTTCGTCATAGGAGACTCCTTCATTGTGACAAATGTCATGGTTGGTTTAGCCAATCGTCACTAGTTTCTTTCCTTGAACTTTATTATAGTCAGATTAACAAGAAATTTGGAAGGAGTTTTTCATCATGATTATCGAAATTGAGAAATTAGTAAAACGCTATGGTGATTTTGTGGCGTTGAACCATTTTGATCTGCAAGTACAAGAAGGAGAAGTTTTAGGATTATTAGGACCAAACGGGAGCGGAAAATCCACCGCCATCAACTGTATGCTCTCTTTGTTAAATTATGACAAAGGGACCATTAAACTGTTTGGATCAATCATGACGCCGGAAAATTATGCCGTCAAGGCAATGATTGGCGTCGTTCCTCAAGATGTTGCCGTCTTTGAAGAACTTAGTGTGCAAGAAAATATCGATTACTTTTGCGGTTTATATGTTGCTGACAAACAGAAACGCCAAGCCTTGATCGAAGAAGTGATTCAATTAGTGGGATTGGAAAATTTTGTGACGTTTCACCCAGGCGAGCTCAGCGGTGGGTTGAAGCGACGATTGAATATCGCCTGCGGGATCGCTCATAAGCCGCGCTTGATCTTTTTAGATGAACCCACGGTAGCGGTCGATCCTCAAAGTCGGAACAAAATTTTAGAAAGTATCAAAGAACTGAATCGTCAAGGAGCGACGATTGTTTATACGACCCATTACATGGAAGAGGTGGAGATTCTTTGTGACCAGATCGTGATTATGGATCAAGGACAGGTGATTGCTAAAGGAACCAAAGAATCTCTAAAAGATATGGTACGGACAGCGGATCGTTTGACCATCGATATCCCCTTACTGCCTGAGCCTGTATTGACAACGATTCAGCAAACCATTGCTTCTGATGGGATCGCCTATAAAAACGGTCAGCTTGAAGTAACAACGACGGAGCTGAATACAGTTTTATTACCGATTCTGACACTCTTACAAGCAGAGCATATCACTTATGGAAAAATTGCAACCAAAGAAGCCACTTTGAATGATGTCTTTTTAGAGATCACGGGCAAGGAATTGAGAGACTAAAGGAGGGAATCACAATGTTTTGGCATTTTTATAAATACCGCACAAAAGTGTTGCTGCGAAATAAATCCATGCTGTTTTGGACGTTGGCGTTTCCTATCCTCTTAGGTCTAATGTTTATGGCTGCCTTCGGGGAGATCGATCAAGCGGGCAATCTAGAAACGATCACAACGGGGATCGTAAAGACTGGAGATCAAACAGCGCTTTCGGAAAATTTTTCCACCGTCCTTGAACAAGTAAAAATCAATGAAAAACCATTATTTGAACTCGAGGAATTACAAGAGGCAGAGGCAGCTGAGAAGCTGACTGCCGGTGATTTAGCTGGGTATTATCTGATTGATGATGAAACCATTTCTCTGCATGTGGGCCAAGCGGGCATGAGCCAGTCGTTGATGAAAAATGTAATGGATCAATTTTTACAACGCACAGCAATCATTGCTAGTAAAGCGGCAGAACTTGAGAGCCTTGATCTGGCACCAATTCTATCGGCTTTTGAGCAGGAAGCGACTTTTCAAGAAGTGAATGCTGATCGTGATATGAGTTTCAAAAGTTTCTATTTCTTTACGTTGATCGGGATGGCGATCCTCTACGGGACGATGTGGGGTGTCCGCAATGTCCAGGATCAGCAAGCCAATCAATCCGCGAATGGTATTCGGCTTTCCTTGATACCAAGGAAACGGACATTGGTTTCAAGTGCGAATTTAGCGGCAAGTTTTACGATTGTGTTAGTCGAAATCTATCTTATCTTAGCCGTCTTTCGTTTTGTCTATCAAGTAGACTTCGGACAACGTTGGCAGTGGTTACTGCTGGTTGCCGCATTAGGATCATTGTGTGCGATTTTGCTAGGGACATTGATTGGGAATCTAACACCAAAATTGAACTTGGTGCAAAAGGATGGTATTTTGGTCTCCGTGACGA
>Ga0160505_101493_pt1 | contig 11047 bp, 8 predicted proteins | sample DIDeMG_FD_108225 | JGI IMG/M metagenome (GOLD analysis project Ga0160505, IMG submission 108225) | Enriched chicken feces microbial communities from UW Madison campus, WI, USA - DID2874_E49_Stillage MG | ecosystem: Host-associated > Birds > Digestive system > Large intestine > Fecal ...
ACAAAGAAGACATGAAATTTCAAAAACATTTGTCTCTATGAGACTGGCAAAGTAGCGGTGTCAGCACGCGTAATGAGTTCAGACGTTCGATGGCGCCGAATTTTCCATGAAAGTATCCATGTGAGAGAGTGTAGTAAGAAGTTCAAGAACTTTACCACTATACCAGAATCCTTGCTTAATATCAAGACAAATTAGATCAAGCTTCTGGAGACCTTTTCTCAAACAGTTGCGCTCTGTAAGATGTAGAACACAAAGGTTTATAATATGTCCAATTATAATTAGCTGGGCCACAGGCTTTTGTGAGCCCAGTGTTGCCTGCCTTTTTTACCATTTCAAAATGTGCAATGTAATGCTATATAAAACTTACAATCTCAAAGATGTTAAATCGAGAAAGAAAGAAAGAAAAAATGCATCTAAATAATAAATATATGTCTTTGTACTTTGTGTATCGTGAGATAAGACCAGGAGCGGTCAAACCAAGGCCATATGTCAGAGTAAAGCAACTCTGTTCATTAAAAGCTTATGCAGTAGATTAGTTGTATGTAGCCCAAGCCAATATTCAGTTATCATTCTGGGCCCAAAGCTTAACGTTGTTCAATGCTCACTACCGTGGTTCTCATGTCGCAAAAATAACATCATCGAGTTCTATCTCTTCATTTAAGTTGAGTCCAATCTCTCCACACTTAAGAAGAATATTGCTAAGCTCTTCATTATCAGCCCAGTCAACGCCAGACCCTGTAATAAGCATTGGAATCAAGTCCGAAAGGATCGCCGCTTTGGTGCGTGAGGTGCGGAGATCAGCAAGAAGTGCTACAAGCTCCGCCTGGTCTGCAGGTGTCAGACGCGCCAAAATGCGCTCGTACTGTGCGCTCAATTCGGCATCAAGGGTGCTCAGAGCTGTGCGGTTTCGCGCATGCGCTTGTATCGCCTGTGCCTGCAAGTCCAAGTCGGTATCGCTTTTGCTGCTCTTGCCATCTCCATTATCGGGGTCGGGAAAGCTATTGCTCTTGCTCTCACACTCGGTGTAAAGCTTGAGAACCTGTGATTCTAGGTCATCACGAAGCGCCAACAACGGTAGTATCACGGCCATGCGGCCATCGAGACCAACCTCTGCACCCTCTTTTGCGGTTTCCTCATTCCCATACACGGCATCACTTACAGGCAGCGCCATGATAATTTCCTCAGCTACGGCACGTTGAAGTTTGTAACGGTGCTCTAACAGACGTATCTTGTCGCGCAGCGTGTCCGCAAGCGTAGCCTCCGCTGCAGCATCCACCAGTTCCGGATTCACCGTGTACACAGTTCTGGGCGCACTGCCGCCATCAGGGGCGTTGGTGTCGCCTTCATTGTCGCTGCGGGTCTGTTGCAAAATGTGCGGGATCTCGTCAAGTGTGCGTGCGGAAAGCGTGAGACTCTCCACTTGGTCGTAAAGAGATAGAAGCCTTCGTTCTCGCGACGTTAGCAGCTGCTGTTCAGCCATGATTGCATTGAGGCTAGGTATCCGCCCGCCAATGCTCATACTGATGCTATTTTTGCTGTCTGGAGTGCTGGCATTACTTTCTGTTTCAGTAGTACCGCTTGCGCTCGCAAGCTGTGTCCTGGCCAGCGCGTGGCTGATCTCAGCTGCCTTTGTTGTGATGGTAGCTAGATCTGCAAGAGTCTCGCGCGATGTGTATAACGTATTCATTAGATATGTGTATAATATTATAAAACAACAAAAAGAGAAGCGATAAAAAAGAATAAAACAACTGAAAAAAAATAATAATGAAAAAAATAGTAAGGCTGAAATAAATAAAGAAGCGAAGGTCAAAATTGGGGTTTGTTCAAAAGTTCGTAAAATCATCGTCACTGGGCGGTTTTTACGCGCCTGGGTTCCTGTTGTTGACATAACCCTAAACCTGGCCCATCCCCAGGCGGCCAGCAGCCAGCAGGCGGACCAGGAAAACAAAAAAATAAAAGATCAGCCGGCTTCAACAGCGCCATTGCAGTAGAGACATTTGTACTCTACGAGCCCAGTGATAGAGCTCTTGGTGGCCGCATTCTTCATGCTGACCCACTCGCCCTTTGCAGGGATTCGGCCACATGCCTTGTTCAGGCACCGCGCGTTGGTCTTTTTGTACCGTAGCCCGCACGAATTGCAGAGCTGGCCCTCGGACGGTGACCATGACGGTCTCCAACATGGAGATTGCTCAGATCCGCATGAGATGCACTTACGCTTACTGTGGAAAATCCCCGTTTGGTGAGATGGTATTGTCGACGCAAACCCGCGATTTGCCTGCTGCGCGGGTTTTCCGGCAGTTTCCGAGGTGTTGTTGGTGTTTACAGTGCTGCTGGAGTTTTTGGGTGAAATATCAGCGCCTGGCTGTGCAATTAAGTTTGGAGAATGCTGGCCGTTTTTGTGCGTGGGTGACGAGGGAGGCGATGGCGGCTGATATGATGTTGAGGCCGTCCGTGATAGCGACGGCGGTGACACAGATGACCGTGATGATTCAGCTGAGAGTATTGATACGGGTTGGACATTGAGTTCTTCCGGGGAAATTACCAGTACTGAGACATTGATCGAATCAGATCTGTCGATGGCGGAGTTTAAATCAACGCCAGAGGGCTGGTCAAGTGTCTGTGATTGTTTCTGCACCGGCTTTCCGAGTCTAGTGAATAACTTGCGTGGTGATTTAGTGATAACCGAGGCGGTTGCAGGTGATTTGGGCAGTCCGTGCCGCCTGATCTGGTGGTCGAAGCTGTGCTTTGTTTTTAAGACCGAATAAGACCAGTGCAATTTAAGTGACTCAACCAGCGGTTCTGGGCTGGGAGCGCGTTGTACGTCACGAAGCTGAGAAGGAGAGTGTTTTTTAAACCATGCTTCTAGTTGCGGTCTCCACACGGATCTGGGGGCGGTGTCCGAGTAGGCCAGTGACGCGTCGAGCAGAACGTGGTTTGGTCGGCGGTCGTGGCCTTGTTCAGAGGGGGAGGACGTCATTATCAGATCGTAGTGAGGGACCAAAGGAGCAGGCGCTGGATATGTCTATCAAGAAGGAGCGATAACAAAAGAGCGAATAGATAGAGCGAAATGTCGCGGACGAGGGCCGACTGCTTCCTGGATTTTTATTTCTAAGTTATTGTGTTAATGGTGAGTATTATCGTGGGTTGTTGATTTGGAGAAATGGAGGAGGGAAAGAAGGAAGAAAAATGACTTTTTTTGTTATTTTTGGGTTTTTTTGGAAAAACAAAAAAGGCTGGGTCTGCGAGGAATCAGCCATTATCATCATCGTCATCATCATCATCATGAGTTTTTTATAATTATTAGGTATACTATAGTCCATACCAGGCATCACAGGCGATGCAGACCCCATAAAGAAACAAAGCCCTACAAATACCATATTCATCTGCTAGTTCGGGTTGTGCTCGCTGCCTCTCCGGCCCATACCCCCACGCGGGTGTCTCCCTTAGGATAAAATCAACTGACCTCTGATCGCATTAACGTAAACAAAGACGCGCCAACCAAAGGCTCGCCATCGCAATCCCTGGCATGGCGCCCACGTAAAGAATTTTATCTTTATCTATCGTATTGACTCGTACACATTTGTACATGTTTTGATCACTCGCCGCTTGCTCCCTTTTCCCCCCTTAACGTGCGTGCATATGGTTCCACCACCATCCAAACGGCTCCGTGATTTGTCCCAGCGTTCCGTTGCAGCTAGCCCCCGGCTTCACAATGCGCTCTTCGATGCGCTCTAGCATCCATCCAGACACAATTTCCTCTTCCGGCACGCGTCGCTCCACGTTAAGCCCACGCAGGTTGCGTGACTGCGACACGCGCCCATCCTTTTCATAAATCACCACAGGCCGGCCTAAGTTCAGTACCGTCGACAATCCGCAGTACTCCTTAAACGGATCGTAGCGCCACTGCAAGCATTTTTTGTTTTCCTCACACTTGCTCTGGCATGCCTCTTGCGAGCTAAATGGTTTATTCTCACCCAGCTCTTCCCCAAAACTATTAGAGTACTCTTTCTCGCGTGCACGGTTGTCCCACGCTGAGAGCGTACGAGCCAGGTACGGGTGCACAAACGACTGGTAAAAATCAATGTACCTAATCGGTGCATCTAAGTAATTCTCAAATTCCCACATTTTGGAAATCTCCTGGGGACCATGATGATGGAAAGACACCACTTCCTCGCACCGGTTTTCGTCGGTGACCAATGTGTGAAATAACGTCTCACCCTGGAATTTGTCCTGTGCAAATGGTGCATCAAAAGTATACGGTGCAAGCTTCAGATTCACGTGTTTTTTCAGCATCACTGCAACCATATAATCGCCACAGTCCTCCTTTAACAGCTCATCCGTCAGATCAAGTAGCATTTTCTTGTTTTCTTCTGAAGACCGCTCACCAAATAATTTTTTCATGGCTCCATGAGAAATTGCGACGCCACTGCCACCGTGGCCAAATGTCACACTATGAAATGATGCAGGTGAGCCTAGATATAAAGGCTCATTGTGGTCAAGGCGGCTCAGCCAAGAAGTGAGACTGTTTACCAGAATGGTGGTGTCGTCGTCGAAAAAGACGTACCAGTTAAACTCGCTGTTGCGCTCCCAGGCATCAAACAGCATCCAGATGTTCTTGAAGCGGTCCAACAGCCAGCCGTTATTCATGCCAGCCTCTTTCATGTATAAGTTAGAGTTGACGATACCAAGATATTTTTGGATTTGGTATGGCTGAAGCTCGTCGTTGTCCAGGTAATTACTTGAAATATTCTGCAGACTGTCAATGATCTCAATATTTCCGAGACGAAATGGGGCATCTGAATAAACATCGTAGTATGGAGTCCGTGTGAGTGTCGTAATAAAATGAATGGGGAGGCGCTCCCATAGCACCGAGTGCCCTGTTTTAAGAAGATATTTGATCTTCTCAGAACCCGCTGGCGCCGCTTTGGGTTTGTGTAGGTCTAGGCCCTGCATCTTTTCCGCACGCTGGCGAAATTTATCGTTTGGATGCTTTACCGACATCCACGGATAGGTTGTTGAGTGACTAAGACCGCTCAGAGTCTCATTCTTGGGTACGGCAAGTGTATTACCCTGAGCGTCGGTTACGACAACAGCGTTGTAAAAAGGGCCCACCTCTTTCAGACTAGAATCATCCACTGAGTAGTCAACATCAAGTTCGTGTGTTTCCTTGCAAGCACCAAGGGAGAAACGGTTATCAGAAAGAAATAAAAAGTAAAGCACGTTGAGCGAGATAAATGCCGCCAACACGCAGGTGATTGCTTGATGAAAAAAAAACGGTTAGTGTCTTGTTTCCAGTTTGGATTTAATACTTAGGAATAAAGGTGATGACGCACGCAACAAAGAGGACGCGTAATAAAATTTTATTTATACTTCTAATCACCTGCTGTACCTTAAATGATGAGAATATCACTTACCTTTGACTATGGTCCGGTTGATCATAGTTGTACGGTGCCCTAACTTTTTTTCTATTGACCCAAAATTTTTTTTCGAAAAATAAAATTAGAAGGAAAACTCGTGAAACAAAAAAAAAAGGGGAGGGACGGGACAGTGGCCATTGGCCGGGCACACACTGGTAGTGGGTGCCTGGGATACATAGTGCCCATAATTTAAATATAGCAATATATACTTCCCAATGTGGTATAAATGCCACCTGGTTAAAATGAGTAGTTTGTCTATGGACCGTTTACTCTCTGTCTTGAGGCTGATAATTCTAAAATGGGGAAGGGGTTCTATTGTAACACCAGCGCAACACCGCATCGATCAAATTTTATTCAAGTCGCACTGCTGGGAGAGTTGACAATAGAAACAACAGGAACCAACAGCTTTATTGATAACTAAGGCAATCTTATCATGGCTAGTTTGAGTCTTATCATTGGCATTTTTCCTCTATTAGTACTCAAAACCCAGACTCACTGATCAACACTATGCATATGTCCTATATGCACTTTACTTTCACTTCAAACCCACTTCATAAACAGGCATCTCAGTTCTAGAGTTCAGTAGATAGTAGCAAGCTTTTCAATTCCTGGCTCGCTAAAATGATTAACTAGCGGTCTATCTTTGTCTTTTGCTGGTGGACAAATACATTTCAAATAGTCGGTTGGCTCTTAGCAACGTAATGATTTACAGCCACAAAATCCATGCATGTCTGGCTGGGATAGTGGCTCTGAAATGATCAGCTTCTTGGTCCATATGAAGAAATAGAGATAAACTTTGAGTTTATCGCAGCATGTTCATATGTAACAATATACAGGCTTCACCTACCATATTAGTTCCAATATCAATCGCTATCAATACATATGTTTATCTATTGATTTTAAAGCCAGAACTTATCCTCACAAGTATTATCTATAAGGGTTTATGATGGTAATAACGTATTGTTGATTTTGAACAGAGAATGTTTCATTAGAGGTGTAAAACGGATGTTATTCTCCGCTGTGATGTTCAAAAGTTAGAGAGCGCTTATTTATATCACACAGGTAAACAAGCAATCGTAAGCCGTACACAGTACAGTTACTAATAAAAACCCCAGATATTATACTTTGTACTTTTACAGCTGTATATCTGTACTCTATTATCAGGTTGATAAGTTGGAGCTTGCCACAATACTTCTGCAACCTCTCATAAGAGAAATGATTGCCATTTAAAGTCAAAGCAGAAAATTGCGAATATCAGACTTTTAATAATTATTATCATTGATATCAGTATTTTCTTTGTATCTGTTTTTTCAGTTTGCCTCGACTTTTATTGTTTCTCAAAGATTATGGAATGGCCACAGTTCTCTAGTATGATAATGTTCTGCTCGCTAGATGACTTACAAACATAGATAAAAAAAAAACAGCAAGTTTAAACTTGGAGTCATTCGGCCGAATTGATAAATAAAAACTGTGCATTTTCGGACTCTAACTAGGCTGATACCGCGTTCCAATTTCCGTCAGGACTTTTTTCTCTCAAAATCATTGCTTTGTTGGAACTTGAATGTAACGAGCAACTCACCGTTTTAGGGATCATCAAACTAAGAATTCAGTTCAGAAATTGGTCATCGGGACTGTTTCACATACTTGATCTTCGATATTTCCCCTCTCCATAATCCTAATCGGCAACAGATGCGGTTGTAAATTGTTCTAGACTCAAGTTTTGTTTCAACTTATGGCTTAATTTTAGGATGCCAAAAGCCATTTTTAACAATTTTTGGAAATTTGAGGAATCTTCACCACTAACCTTCTCAGTAGATTGTAGAACTGGACTTGTCTTCTCCATTTAAAGTTTACATTTTCGAGGATATCAAGGTTATCAAGGTATCTGAACTGAAACGAAACATTTAATAAAGATTAGAGATATACTTTTTACTGTTCTGATTAGATTTTATCTTTTGATTTGCATATATTAGATGAAGATATCTTTAATTGCCAAATTGGCCGTCAAAATCTTACATTTTATCAGTTTGAACTTATCAACCAAGCAGAACTGGTTGATATGCAATATCCGGGTCAAACTTCTCTTTTTGTAAACTTTAAAACCTTCACGGGTCTTTATTTTAAGATTGAAAAACTAGTCTAATGCAATGGCATGGGGGTAGTTTCGCTAGCAAAACCTCAAACTAACAACTTTCAGGACTAGGCGATTTTTGTAGGATTTCTTTTACTAAAGATACATACTATGTGTACTAGAAAGTTGAGCTTTTGTATATGTGCATGAAACTCGTACTTTACAAATTTTATTTGTCAATTGCAGTCTTTCCTGGTGCTTGAGGAGAAAAGCAAGATTTACAACTAGATATCAATCAAAACTTCTATTTAAACAATTCAAAAGAATAATGCTGAAGTTGTTTTATGTTAATTACTTTTTTATTCTTAACTTCTTTCTACTTCAGTAACCTGTGCTTCTACTATCCTTTTTATATTTGAACTTGCACAAACCTCAATTATTATGAAAATCAACCCCCAAGCTATTCCTGGTACCGTTCATTTGGTAGACCAGGACAGTCAAATTCAAGGCAAACACGATTCTGGAAATAAAGAAATTGTGCTGAATCCTACGCCTTCCGATGATCCTGATGACCCTCTTAACTGGACTCGCCCACGTAAATACCTTGCTATGTTTTGCATGGTTGTCTATACTTTTGGTGTCGGTATTGCATCTGCTTCTATCTATTCAGTTCTCACTCCAATTTCTACTCAGACTGGCTTGGGTCTTGCTACACTAAACCAGGGAACCGGTTATATGTTTCTTTTCTTGGGTCTTGGTTGTTTCTTTTGGCAGCCAATGGCTCTGCAGTATGGTAAACGCCCTGTTTACCTCATTTCCTTGCTAGCGACTGCTCTTATCATTATCTGGAGTCCTCACACTAACGGAAATGGAAGCTGGATCGGTGGTAAAATTCTACAAGGATTTTTTGGTGCACCTATTGAATCTCTTCTTGAAGTTACTGTTTCTGACATTTGGTTTGAGCATGAGCGTGGTCGCTGGATGAATCTATATGCCCTGGCTTTGGTGACTTCTAACTACATTGCGCCGTTAGTAGCTGGCTTCATTGCCGATGGCCAAGGCTGGGAATGGGTCATTTACTGGAGCAGTATCTGGGCTGCTGTTTGTTTTGTTTTCTGTTTTTTCTTTATGGAGGAGACTAATTACAGTCGTCAGACAATTTCTCCAGATGATGTCTTGAATGAACCTTCTGATTTAAATGTCGAAATTTCCAGTGTTGAGGAACAAAATGTGACTATACTTGGAGAAAAGTTGGCAACATCTGCAGTGGTTGATACTGAAAATGGTCAGTCAATTCCTATCAACATCTCTACTAAAACCTTTGTTCAAAAGATGGCCCTCTTTCGTGCCACTCCTCCCATGGATCAACTGTGGATTAATTTCAAGCGACCAATCTCTATGTTTAGATTTCCCGTTATTCTATGGTCCGGTTTCACCTATGGCGTTTCGCTCGTCTGGTTTAACGTTCTTAATGCTACTGCCTCAATGATTTTCACTAATTACTACAACTTTACACCGGCTCAGGTTGGTCTTACCTACATTTCGCCTGTTATTGGGTCCTTCATTTTTAGTTTTTATGCCGCTTGGGCTTCTGACTGGTTCAAGGTGAAACTTGCGCGTAGGAACAATGGAGTTTCGGAAGCTGAGCACCGTCTTTGGGTTTTTCTTCCTAATGCTATTTTTGCGCCTGCAGGTCTTATCCTTTGGGGTGTTGGTGCCTCGCATTACGTTCATTGGATGGGCCCCGTCATTGCCATGGGCATGATTGGCGGCACTACAGCTCTTGGTTGCTCTGTGCCCTGTAGCTACACTGTTGACAGTTACCGTGAAATGAGTGGTCATGGTATGGTCGTTGCCATCATCATCCGCAACCTGCTTTCTTTTGCGATTGGTTATGGTATTACACCTTGGATCACTAACACAGGCGTGCAAAACACCTTTATCGCGGCTTGCTTTATCTCCCTGATTTGCACTCTCACTTTTCTTATCTTTATTATCTGGGGCAAAGCATTCAGGAACAGTCAAAAAGAAGTGTACTGGAGATACGTGCAAGAAGCTTTGGACAAGCACATGGCCCATTAATCTTCTATGATTCGATCTCTAATCTTCAACCTTTCAGGTTTCACCTAAATGTAACCCTTGCTTCATTTTGTATTATTTTTTAAGCCATTCAGTATTCTTTTTCCTAATATGTAAACTGTTATCTATAAATGATGTTTTCAGTTTCTTATCTCCGTCTATCAATAGTATTGCGCACGGCTGGCAGGCTGCCTGCACAGTCCCTTGCACAAGAATTCCACGGCTCGAAATTTCCTCTCATCTATGTTTCTCTTTTCAAAATTGAAATTACTATCTTGAAATAATTTACCCGCCGAGATCAAAAAGTCACGTTGACATGCTGTTTCTTTGTTAGTTTTCGAACAGTCAGTTTAATATGCAGTGATTGTCTCGGTTTGAATTATATTATTGTTTAGAAGATACTGATCCAAACAATTGATGCTCCAGCTTACTACAAAAATATCATATTTGCATGATTGTAGTTTTGTAACCTATTAAATTATTGAAATATCGGAAATAATTATACAATACCCAGCCTTGAGTTGCGACCCTGTGGACCCCTAAGACTGAGGATACTCAATTTTGAAATAGCAAAAAGTTAAAAGAGCGTTAGTATATCATTACTTGGACTTCTAAAATCACTATTAGAAAGTTTCTTTCTTATTTGAATTCAAAACAAGAATAATAATGCCATCTCACAGCTAGGCCATATCCTTTGATGAAGTAAAAATACTGTCATGTTTTGAATTATGAAAAGTACAAAGGAATCAGTAGCTTTACAAGCTTTTTAGGTTAGGGTTGGTGCTTGCAAAAGCTAAGATCAATTAGCCTATCATTGAATACCCAGAAGAAGCTAATGGCAACTTAAGTTTCTAGCTTAAAACTAGCGAGATTTATCATAAGGATTTTGTTCTCCAATGTTCCAGCAGGAGTATTTGCTTGCCAGAATTTTGTGTGGTATATATGTTCAAACAGTAAAGCCCAATTGGTTCTTTCCGTGTGAATTAGCGAGAAAAAAGTATTTCCCATCTAATAATCTTATTTTAAAACAACTAGTTCAGTTGCAAATACCATTTGAATTTGAAAGTAGAAATGAAAAACTATATGGTTTTTGAATATATTTAATTACCACTGCAGCTCTTGTACTTAACACCCGGAAATATAAATTCTAAGCCACAAAATTTCTAGATCTGTTGTCTAATTTAGAATATTTAGTAAATCTTCTGGATACTGGCCCGCACGTATGTTTTTTGTTTGGCAAAAAACAAAAAACATTCTGCGTGAAAATTTTAATTAATTTTCTACTCTGAGATATCTTGGAAACTGTGACTGGTATTCAATTCAATATCAACTAGCTAGCTCATCTTTACTTTCTTTTTGGCCATAGATATTTAGACTCATATTATTATTATTATTATTATTATTATTATTATTATTATTATTATTATTATTATTATTATTATTATTATTATTATTATTATTATTATTATTATTATTATTA
>Ga0160505_101494_pt1 | contig 11041 bp, 7 predicted proteins | sample DIDeMG_FD_108225 | JGI IMG/M metagenome (GOLD analysis project Ga0160505, IMG submission 108225) | Enriched chicken feces microbial communities from UW Madison campus, WI, USA - DID2874_E49_Stillage MG | ecosystem: Host-associated > Birds > Digestive system > Large intestine > Fecal ...
ATTTTTTGTTTTTTTATATATTTTTGTTTGGTTTTTATTTTTTTTTTTTTTTTTTTTCATTTTCTTTTCACCTCTTTGGATTATATCAACTTGGCCGCTATAAAGCCGAATTCCCGCTTAACCTTAGCCCTCAATTTCACTTCCCAATTTTTGTCTAGAACTGACCTGGCCGCCGGACACTGCACACAGCAACACAGCCGGACAGTGATCAACCAGATATCTTAATCTAACATTATCTACAAGCTACAAGCCATTTCATCATGGGAATCAAGAAAATGTTCACCAAAAAGGAGCCGACTGAGCAGGAGTTAATAAACGAGATGCAGAACGTCGGAATCTCCACTAAGAGCACCAACGGCCGTCAAGAGAAGTTTGGAGCTTTTAAGAATTACGCTACGGAAAGACTGAAGATGAAGCCCGGTTTTGCCCCCGTCAATCCCTACTCCAATATGAATGCTTCGCTGAGTAACCCTTATGCCCAGAATGATACCAATCAGGACGGTCAGAGCGGTAATGGCGGTGCCAACGCTCAATCAAATCCATATGGAAATCTGTCCAATCCTTATGGCGCTCTGGCGGGCCACCCTCAGTCAAGTCAACAAAGTCCTTATGCTAGCCAATCAGGGCAAAACAGCTCAAATCTGTACGGCGGCAGTCGCCCCAGTCCTTATTCTAGCTCAAATGGACCATCCAGAAGTGGGAATGGAGCTGAGGCCACCCGTCAACAGGCTTCGAACCCCTACGCACCTAATAGAGGTCAACAAGGCAGCAACGGTAGCGCATCTTTGCCTTATAACCGTACTCCTACTGGAACTTCTGTGGCCGGTGGCAGAACTGCTAATCCATACGATTCTAGCTCCAGGAGCTACGGGGGCAATACTAGAGGCGATGAAGAACTGATCCTTGACTTGAATGCCATCCCCACTAACCAACCCGCCGTTCAGTTGAAAAAACCAATCCAACGTTCAAAAATGAACGACACAGATACTTTGGATTTGAACGATGAGGACGATTTGAATGTGGAAGTTGACGACTTTTTACCCGAACAGGAGCAGGTAAATTCTGAGGATGAAGAGATCGAAGCCATCAAGCAGGATATTCGTTTCACTAAGCAAGAGTCTGTGGCTCTGACCAGAAACACATTACGAATGGCACAGGAAGCTGATGCGTCAGGAATCAACACGTTGGGAATGTTGGGATCGCAATCGGAGCGGTTGTACAATGCGGAGCAGAACTTGCTCTTAGCTGACACTCAAACGAAGATCGCCGATGACAAAGTCTCTGAGTTAAAGAGATTGAATCGTTCGATTTTCGTGCCTGCCACAGGCAACCCTTTCAATAAGAAGCTGAGATTACGCCAGCAGGAAGCAAAAATGAAAACACAGAAGGAGCAAGAGAAATATTTGAGAGAAACAAATAGGCAAGGTATGTACGCCAGTGAACAGCGGGTAAAGCAAGGTATTACCAATAATGCGACCAATTCGGACACATATAACAAGTACCAGGATGAGAAATATTTACTGCAGGCTAAAAGGTACCAATTCGACGCCGATTCGGAAGACGACGACATGGAGAAAGAGATTGGTTCCAATTTGGATCAGATTTCCAGCTACGCCAAAAAGTTGCAGAGTACTGCATTGACGATGAACAAGGAAGTCGACGCACAGAACGAACGGTTGAGAAAAATCGAAGAGGATGCTGATCGGTTGGACATCAATGTGCACCTCAACTCTACTCGGTTGAACAATATTCGTTAAGAAAGCTTTCACATGCATTAAAGGCAATCGAAAAGAAGATGATTCCTCGGATGTTTTGTCAATTCTGCTTCTGTTTATTTTCTTGTGGAGTTAATTTTAATCCAAAATAGTACGTTAACCAGCGAAATGTGAAGGGAACTGGACAAATTTGGAATCCGAAGGACGATCTTCTAAATTTAGCAGCCGCATGTCCAAATCCGTGGGGGGCTTATGTGACAGACAATATAATTTTTTACCAATGTGTGACTTAATTGTGCAGTATTGAAGCTGAAAGTGTGACATAGCGAACATCAATCTGACAATTTTTGGTTCCCTTGCATAAACATACTGAGCGGTGCTCTGTGGGTGAAAAGAATATAAATATTGGAGTTTTCGTCCTTTTTAATTGTCCATTCTTTATCATATCCTAAAATGTTGCAAATTGCTACCTTGTTGTCTCTCGCTGCTTTTGTTGTCGCTGACCAGACTTTCCAATTGACTGCTCTGGGATCTACCGTGAACACCCCAGTCACCTATAGTGACTCCAGACTTACCTTGAAGAACGGTGACGTTGCTACCTTCACCTTAATTGAGCCAATTGGTTACTTGACTGTTGGTGACTTGTATGCTGCTTCTACTCCACTGAACGGTCTCGAATTGACCAGCCAGGACTCTGCCTCCAGATCCTGGGGTATTGACAGTGGCAAGTTGAGACTTGGCGCCACTGGTTCCGGAAACCTCTTCTACGCTTGTCCTGATGGAGATGCTTACTTTCTTCAAGGCTTTGCTTGTGACGGTGGTGAGCAGGTTGACTTGATTGTCGGTGATGCTGCTGCGCAGACCACTACCCCAGAGACCTCCCCTGCTCCTGAGACCTCCACTGCTGCTGAGACCTCCACTACCGAGACCTCTTCGACTGCTTCCTCCTCTACTGAAAAGTCTACTTCTGCTGCTGCTTCTTCTTCTGCTGCTGCTTCCTCTTCTGCTGCTGCCTCCTCATCTGCTGCTGAGAGTACCTCTGCTACTACCAAGACCGATGTCTCCTCTACTTTGGTTACCATCACCTCTTGCTCTGAGGGCTGCAGTGCTACTTCTGCACCAACTGTTTCCAGTGCTGGCTCTGGTGCGCAAGTGAAGGTTGCTGCTGGCGCAGCTTTCGCTCTTGGTGCTTTGATGTTGTAAGCATCTAATGAATTAAATGAATAATAAAATGCACGGCTTGATTTCGAAAATTCTAAAAGTAGTTTCAAACAACTTTTTTAGCGACTACTTGTTTCAAGTAAAAAAGAGAGTAAACACATGCTACCTGTATTGTTTGGTTGCAATTTCTTGATGGTTTAGGCGGTCGGGTACCTCACTTTGTACGGGACATTGCTCAGACTTGCTATTTTGAGGTTTGTAAACGAGTCCATCTATTTTGAATTATATGCTCCATGATGTAATATGTTACGTTTTCAAAACAATGCAACATTGCATTGGGAAGTTTTGAGCAGCTATCCTATTGTTATCAGGCAGGAAACTACAAGCGACTTGATTTGGGATTCATAATCTGATGGCATAGTACGTACAATGTACAATGTCCTATTGTGACATTGTGACCTCGGGCTTCACGTGGTGCTAGGGTTTAGTTGCTGTACACAGATTTGGAGTGAAATCGAACAAAACCATGATGGAACTCTGAGGTCCAAAAGAATCTTTATTCTCTCTCTTGACTACTTTTTTTATGGATTTTTCCTCGGTTAACTTCCAGCTGAATTTTCGTGCCAGTTCCTCTCAATCCATGTCAAATTTGATCAAGTATTCGCTTGTTACGTCATTATGGACAGTTGTATACACTCCCGAGTGGTTATCTATTCCCAGTTGAAGGTTTTCTTAAAACTACCACTCCTCTTGAGAAAAGTTAAGCGGTGATGCTGCATGTTCACATCAAGGAAAGCTTCCTAGTAGGAAGAGCGCTCTTGAATTTCACGTCCATCTTTGTGTCGCTCGGAGTGTTCCTCTTCGGCTTCGAACAGGGGTTGATGTCATCTTTATTAACCAACAAGTACTTCAAGAACTACTATAACAACCCTTCACCTGCTGAGGTTGGTACTATGATCGCCATTTTGGAGATTGGCGCGTTGTTTTCGAGTTTTGAAGCGGGAAAAGTTGGTGATAAGATCGGCCGCAGAAAGACAATCCGTTACGGATCATTCATTTTCGTAGTGGGAGGAATCATCCAGGCTACGTCGCCCAACATTATCGTTTTGGGATTCGGAAGACTCGTAGGAGGTGTTGCAATTGGCTTTTTAACTACTATCATTCCCTGCTATCAGCTGGAGATTAGTCCTCCATCTGACAGAGGTTTCTATGCCTGCTTGGAGTTCACAGGAAACATCGTGGGCTATGCAACCAGTATCTGGGTAGACTATGCCTTTTCTTTCTTGGAGAGTAACTGGTCCTGGCGTCTGCCTTTGTGGGTGCAAGTAGTGATGGGTTCTTTGCTCTTCTTGGGGACCTATGTGATTGTGGAGACTCCAAGATGGCTCTTGGACCATGACGAGGATATCGAAGGTATGATTGTCATCAGTGACTTGTACGCAGATGGTGATGTTGAGGATGAAGTGGCCAAGTTGGAGTTTAGACAAATAAAAGAGAACGTTTTGATTGCCAGAGTGGAAGGGGGAGAGAGATCATACAAGTACATGCTTACTCGCTACACCAAGCGTGTTTCCGTGGCTTGCTTTTCCCAGATGTTCGCCCAAATGAACGGCATCAACATAATTTCTTATTATGCGCCTATGATATTCGAAAGCGCTGGCTGGTACGGACGTTCCGCGATTTTGATGACTGGAATTAACTCTTTGGTTTACTTGGCCAGTACTGTTCCGCCGTGGTATTTAGTCGATGGCTGGGGAAGGAAACCATTACTTTTGTCAGGAGCTGTTGTGATGGGAGTCTCTCTCTTCTTAATTGCATACTCTCTATTTTTGAATGACACCTACACTCCGCAGGTCGTGGTGGGTCTTGTCATCATCTTCAATGCAGCATTTGGTGCCAGTTGGGGTCCTATTCCGTGGATGATGAACGAGGTGTTGCCTAACTCAGTTAGATCCAAGGGTGCTGCCATGTCCACAGCCACCAATTGGCTCTTCAACTTTATTGTCGGAGAGATGACACCAATTTTGTTGGACCTCATCACCTGGAGAACATATTTGATTCCGGGATGTTCATGTGTCCTTTCCTTTTTATGCGTGCACTACTTGTTCCCGGAGACCAAGGGCTTATCATTGGAGGAAATGGGATCAGTATTTGACGACTCGTCCTCCGTGTTCTCGTTCCATTCTGGATTCAACTCCGGAAGCAACGTTTACGGCTCTACAGATAGCGATTCGAGACATGGAAGCATGGTGGATGGTTTGATTGGAGAATCTTCCGTGCGTCCTAGCGCGGCCCAAAGAGCCAGAAATCCAGCCTCCATGAGATCAGAAATGGATGGACTAATCACCGGGACTCCGACTATCCCACACATTTCCAACACGGAGGTGTTGAAGCCTGTGGCATCTGACGTATCCTCAGTGCACGACGACAGTGCTACGGACCCACCGAGCGTGGATGCGATTGTAGAATTCAAAAAAAAGAAGGATGCCGCTTCTTGGTGGTCGCGGTTTAATTCCAGATCTGCAGACTACGAAGCATTGAATTAGAGGCAAATTTAGACCATATTAAACATGCCGTATACGTCGAGAATGTGTAGATTATTCCCGCTTAGTGCCGACAACCACATACCACTACACTATTTTTTTTTATTTTTTACCCTACACGATACTATGTGTAGGTACAGAAGGGTCTTTATTTTTTACCGTTACATTCCCAATGCAATCCAATGACATCCAAACCTCACAGATGGTGGCATTAAAAAACGATCCAACATCACCAATGAACGACTGTCATCTGATTGTTTGTTTATGTGAGTGTTTAGTTGAAGCACAGTGGTCAAAAGTTTCACCTAATCCCCCAGCCTACACTGAACATGCTCACCTCAAACCATTAAGTATAGGAGGTCAAATTCCTTCCCCTGACGTGATGGTTAGATGGCAGCCAATCAAGGCGCATTTTCGCAGAAAAACGTCATACTGTTTCCTCACCCTGCATACAATCCAGGAACGACAACACTGTTTATGGTTAATATGCACAATCTTCAGGGCTCTCGACAAGGTTTTCACGTTTCGTTTGATCAGGGCATGTTGGGCAAATCTATATATTCTCTGTCTTCTCTTTGAGGGCTTGGTATTTGTTTTTCTTGTTTGAAGCTATTAAATCTCATTTATAATTTCTATCATGTCGTTACTTCTTGACACAGACGTCACCCTCACGGCTACACAGGCTCCAACCGTCACTCTTCTACTGGGCCTACAACAGTTGACCTCGGTACCTCCAAATTTGGCCAACAAGGACAACAACCGCTCAGGCTCATCAACTTTGGCCTTGAGTATGGGAAATGATACACAGGTGGCTTCCATGTCACTGAGCTCATTCAATCTGACTACCTCCAGTATGGGCAGTGGAGCAGTACACCACTCATCCAAGAAGGGAATACTTCTTGCGCTATACATGGCTGGATCCGTGTTGTTTGCGTCGGTGCTTTGAAGAGGCGTCATAAGGATACAATAACGGAAACTCTACATGAGTATAATTAGGCACCAGTGGGCACTTATAGGCGATACATAATTGAATATACCCGGGGAATTACAAATCACAGAAGGTAGTACAGAGAAGATGAATAAGAATGTAAGATATCGTCATAGATCGCTACTTAAAACTGATTACTCTAAATGGACTCTTATTGTGCAAAACATACTGCAAAGCGGCTTTTTGTGAGAGGTTTAGGTATTTTCACTTTCAGATTGTGGAGAAGCTGACTTAGGATATTCTTCACGATTTAGACGGAGGAAACGTCATTGGAAGGATTGTAGACAGTAATACTCACTTAAGATAGACGACCGCGGTTATTTTTTTCGTCCGTATTGGGACAACCTATCAAGTTTAAAGCTGGCCACAGGAATGTCACTCGAAATCTGTATTGCTACCTATTCATGATTAAATGAGGAATTCACCTGAAGAGATGTTATTAGATAGAAAAGAATCATTACATATGACACATTTATTAACGTTGGAACAATAACTTAACAATATTGCTCTTGGTCTCCGTGGCCAGTCGTATGGAATACGTTCAGATTACTGACAACTCTCATCACCTTCTACAGGTAGTCGATCAAATCAAGTTCCAGGCGCCAGTCCTTGAAAAATGCCTTAAAAGTCTCCACGCCGATACCAACTTCCTTGTACCCTGCCGCAGCACGAATACTATGCATACTCAATTGTGCAAGTCCCACGTCAATGACTCGTGCACCCGTGTCGACTGCAAGTATAGGACCAATAGTTCCTCCAGAAGGCATGTCATTCCTTATATGAAATTGCTGCAATGTCAACCCGTTCTTAGCAGCCACGGCCTCCATCAAAGCGATTCCAATCAGGTCGGTCATGACATGCCCATTGGCATCCTTCTTCAAAGTGAGTCCAATGTTGGGTAGGGGAAAGTGGTTGGTCAAGTATGCGGAAGTAAAGTTGGGGTTGAGCAAGTGTGTGACATCCGCGGAGAGAATGATGGAATTGGCGAATGCAACCTTCACCTCAGTTTGGGAATGTCCCAAACTGGCAATCAAACTCTCAATAGCACTGTTGAGAAATTTTCCCCGGGCTCCAGTTCGTGTGGCAGACCCAATTTCCTCGTTGTTAGCCAAATAGACAATGGAGCATCCAGAGTAATTGGCCAAATCAAGCGTGGACGAAAACTCAAGGAGGCCGTGAATGGCACTGTATGAACAAAGACGGTCGTCAATTCTTGGTGCAAACATGAAGTCATTCTTAATTCCTCCTCTGACAGCCGCTTGGACATCATAAAGATCAAGATCCAACGCAACCAAGTTTGCTACGCTGGTTCCAGCAAGATTGGCAACGTAACGAAGTAAAATGAGCGAGTGTTTTCCGTACAAAGGAGACGCCAACTCCTCTTTTGTAGCGGGCTCGTCGTCTGCGCCGAACGCCATGACAGGCACCATTTTTGTCTCCTTGTTATAAGGCTTCTGAGCAGTGGCACCGAAGTGCGGAGCCAAAGTAGGAATTCTGCAAATAGCATGCAGCCCCGAGGATACGAGCTTGGCTGAAATTGACCTGGTGGTGGCATCCCTAATGAGCACCCTCCCAGCGATTCCCAAGTCTCGATCCAACCATAAATGGTTCAATGCTCCAGAATACGGAGCAACTCCAAGAAGCTCATATCCTGAGACAGGACTTTTGAGCGATGTAGGCTTCAATTTAGCAGTGAGCGCATCAACGTGGGATCCAACAATTCCAAAACCATTCTTTGGTTCCCATTTGCCCCCCACAATAAGTGCAATCAACGACTGCTGGTCTCTTGATGAGAAATAGAGTCCACCTTCAGCATTGAACTTCATGGGTTCCTTCTCTGACAAATATCTGTAATTCAGACTTTCTAGGAGTCTAGAAAAGTAGTCAATTGCGTGGTATGTAGTAGGGTTGGTATCGGTAAAGTGCAAGTATTTCGAACAATAATCCGCATAGAAAGCGTCAGACGTTACGCTTTCTTTCACTTTAGGTGCTACATTTTCAGATACTTCCAAGTTTTCAGGCAACTTTGTGTCAATTGATGAACCCGAGATGAAGATGTCATTATCGATGGTATCACGATCATCATCTTCGTCAGTTAAGAAATCCTGCTCCAGCTCGGTAGTTTCAGGGTCCGTGGACAAAATACCATCGGTATCAAGCACCACAAATGAATTTAAGAGACCCTTGATATCGTCTTTGTTCACAGGCTCCATGTCAATTAAATTGAGGAAGGTTGATTAGAGATTATTTAGTTAACCAGCATTATCAAACACAGGACGAGAGATTCTCACGTGACCATCTGGCAGATTGGATGTCCATAATGACCCTTGTACACAGTGCCGAATGATGATCTTGATGTATGGGGATGCATGGTAAAACGTACATGGACTCCTTCGTGTTTTATAAGTAAATTAAAGCCGAACCGAGAGAATATTGAGGAGGTTCAGCATATGTGCATATGAGTGCGTTTTTGATGCGCAATTGAGGTGCCTTTGCTTCTGTACCTCGGAAAGTATCATCCGATGACCGGCGGGGCGCCATAGAGACGGGATTGGCGAGGCGGCGACATAACCAGAAAAGATCGGAGAGACACAGATTAAAGAGAAAGAAAAGAAGAAGGAGGATTAGCATGTTTGCGGTTACAAATTGCAAAAGTTGTCGCTGCTTGGCCTTGAAAGCTGTTATATTATCCCTTCGCTTTCAAGAAACAAAAGGTGATGATGATTTGATATACGAACGGTGAGATACAGTTGTCGAATTCTTTTTTCTTATTTTTTACTGGCATTCAACTGCAGAATGTTTTCTAAATTCACCTGCATACGTATCTTACAACTTTTTTGGTCATGCTTTCATCCAGTATTCCCAAACGCGGATCCTCTCTAAATTGAAATTAGGTAGCGAGCTTCCCCAAATTTTTCCGATCACGTGACATATCAAACTTGTTCAGTCATATTAAGGAAATACTTGAAGCATCCCATAATCGTACTATCCAATGGACAACTCCACGATAATATTTGTTGTGACATTAGTAGTGGCCTTCATCTTTCTCAGGTGGTTAATCTCACCAATCCCCCAGTCTGTTCCGGAAGAATTCAACATTCCCGATCCTCAAAGACAGAACAACAGAAGTCAGACGGCGGCACCAAGATCAAGAAATCGCTCTTCCCGGGAAATTACCCCTTCAATGATTGAAGTGGTTCGTGCAATCGCACCTCAGCTCACGCCCTCACAAGTAAGATTCAGCTTGGAGAGAACAGGATCGGTGGAAGCTACTGTTGAAGAATACATGGAGAATGGCAGCTTGCCTTTCCCGCCTGGTGAAACGCCTGTGAGTCCAATCGCGGAGACAGAGACACATAATGTTGCGCCCCTGGGAGTTCTGGAGAATTTGATTGAGAAATACGGTTTAGACTTAAACGGCAGCCATAACGAAGATGTGACGGAAGTTTCTGGGAAGTGGGGCAAGGACAAGAACGAGCGTCAGCAACTTTTGAAGAGGAGAAGGGAAGAGATGATTCTTAAAGCTCGGAGACGTATGGAGAAGTCCTTGACAAATGATGCTTTCAGCGATGACTAGTAGTAACATCAATATTTTCATGTATGTCGGGGGAAATTTGCACACCATTCGTTATATTTTTGTAACGGTATTGTAATTGCCGAATCACATTCTCAATTCGTAAACCTCTCGAGGCACATCGGATATGTTAGATTGAAATAATTTGGAACTTGAGATGAACTGTGAAACTTGAACGACTTTTCGAAAAGACGATAACATACTCCTCACTGAAGGGTGTAAAGGTTATTGCATTGATTTGTAAGCATTGCATACGAGGTCAACACAATTCTAGCTAGATTTCACAGAGTTGCAAGTGCCCCCTGTTAATATATTATTCCCAACGGCCTACGCATTGAGCCAAGCTGTCTTGGCCGGCTCCCCGAATTGCAGAATAAATATGTTGCTATATTATGCGACAAACGAAGTTCATATTGTCAATTATGAGAGAGACTGTAGATCTTCGAAATGTATGTGTTGGTTGAGATGGAGTACGATCTTCAAAATTAGATCAAATCAAACATGCGGCTTCTGCGTCTTAAAATAGTCCTTCACCCCAGCGCAAAACTGTAAGCATTAAAAAGATACAAAATAAGAAGAAAAATATTCCAAAAAATTTTGCACGGTGATTCTGTTCTAGATGAGAGAACCATCTGCTGCATGAAAAATATTGACCGCTGTGGGAAGGATCGGAATAAGTGCAGAATGTCGCATATCGGCAAGTCTCTGGTGGCCAAAGGGAGGAAAGTGTAATCTTTATGAACCTGAGCTTGAGTTGATAACGTAGAAAATACATAACAGTGAGCGTATACTTGAGTCTGATGTGTCAAGTTGACATCTGGAATTGTACGGCATTGATTTGTGAACTCCTGTCTGCCATGGCGAGAACAATAGAGTTGGTTTGCAGAAAGTTGCCAATTTCAAAACTAGAAAACGTAATCTATGCCCGCTGCTTTGGGTAAAAGTTCAAATCCGAAAGGAAGAAGAGGAAAAGAAAATACAAAAAAAAAAAAAAAAAAAAAATGTATATCTCACCCCTTTTTTTGTTTTTTTTTTTTTCTTTCTTGAACAAAATATTATG
>Ga0160505_101495_pt1 | contig 11039 bp, 7 predicted proteins | sample DIDeMG_FD_108225 | JGI IMG/M metagenome (GOLD analysis project Ga0160505, IMG submission 108225) | Enriched chicken feces microbial communities from UW Madison campus, WI, USA - DID2874_E49_Stillage MG | ecosystem: Host-associated > Birds > Digestive system > Large intestine > Fecal ...
ACTGGATGAAGTTGACTCAGTAGTGGAGCACGACTCAGTAGACGAAGTTGACTCCGTAGATGAAGTTGACTCCGTAGATGAAGTTGACTCCGTAGATGAAGTCGACTCAGAAGACGAAGTTGACTCAGAAGACGAAGTTGACTCAGTAGACGAAGTTGACTCAGTAGTGGAGCACGACTCAGAAGACGAAGTTGACTCCATAGTTGAAGTTGACTCACTGGATGAGCAACTTGCATCCCAACAATAGTCAGGAGCATCCATCTGTGAATAGCCCGTGCTTGCATCATAATTATTACATCCTGTAATGTAGTCATAAGACTTCTGATAACTCCAAGAATCACATTGAGACCAATCGGTAACCCCAGCGCTGCACCAGTCATACTGAATGGTGAAGCTGGGCATACACGTCGAATAGTTCTCAACCACGCGAGGAGAAATATTGACGGTGTAGGACCACTGGGCTGGATCTGTAATGGTATAAATCTTCATGTTGTTTGAGTAGAGCACGTAGGTGCCAATACCAAGAATCTTCAACTCGGTGAGAGAGGAAACCGACATACTGTTACCAGCACTGAAGTTGATGTTGACATCCCAGGTACCATCGGACTTCTTAATGGGGTTTGTAACAGTGATAGAAGCCTTAGGGAAGTTGGTCACTTGATGATGCCAATTGAAATTTTGGGAGGGACAAGCGCTGAAGGTATCTATAGCTATTGTGGTTGAAAGAACCACGAATGTACAGAGTAGTTTCAAAAGATACATGGAGGGTAGAAGTGAAAAAACCGATAAACGGATGATGACCATTTCAATACAGTTATTTATATTTGTCTCAGATTATTACAAGAATAGAAAGCGACTTCCATCAAGTGTATGTGGTTTGCAAGTTGGAAATAATGTGGAGAGGGCAAATTGCAACCATGGAACGCAGCCTGGAATCATCCATATGCATATGCGACCAACCAAGATGCATTAGCCCTTGTGCATAATTATTTGTCAAACATATCTTTGATTTCCCCCGCTGAACTTCGAATTTTTCATAGATTGCTGAAAAATAAATCCCGGTTACCCCAGCCCAACTATGCCTTTGCATTCCATTGGCTGAACCAGAAGTTTTGAGAGGACTGACAACTTCTACCATGCAGTACTTCTAATTGAATGCATACATGGTAAAAAAGCCAACCTTTTCTACAGTTTTCGAATGTTTCATAATTCAGTGTTTTAGATAACACTTGTATTCAAGATGAAGGTTAGTCGATTTCAACAAAATGAGACAAATACTTTTATTAACATAGAAGAGATTCAGTAACTTGGCCGAGTTCAATGAACGTGCTTTTTGGAACTATTCTATTTTGAACGTTGTTCTTGTAGGCCGTCGAGTTTTCTGAGAATACATCATGCATCATGCATCGCTTAGCTGTATAGATGCACCGTGTCTATGATATGCAGGGTTAACCCGAAACGAGGTTTTACGCATTCTTGAGGTATTAGTCTATAAATAGCAGATACTATTTTCTAGTATGGCCACCATGCTTTTTCTGTCACTGTAATCTCGCTATTATTCACCACCAATCTTCTAGGCACTCGGATCAGATAGGAATGATGATGCCGGTAGATTTGCTATTGAAGTTTTTAGTTCGATGACGCAAAGGACTGGTTAGCAGTGATCTTCTACAACATAAAGGAGATAGCCGATCGCACACTTGCTTATGCTTGCATATTGAGAATCATAAGCACCCAATCCTAACCATTCAATATTTTCAAGTAGTTTAAATGATAGGCTACAACAAACCCAAGACTTGCCCGCTAAAAATCACATTGCCTCGACTCACCTAGGCCTTTCAATGAGGCTTGTGATTCAGTAAGTATGATTACTCAGAAAATCCTTTGCACATGCTTGCAAGTAATCCACCTCGAAATATCGTGCCACAATAGTCTAGACCTCTGTTTATTGATCTGCTTCTGCCTTTAATGATCTCAGCAGCCTTTTTCCGTGTCCCCGTAATCATCTTCCTCTCGTTGCTAGAGCTGAGTCCGTCATTAACTTCCAGCAAATCGAAGAAAAGTTCAAAAAGTTATTGTGTTGAGTTTTTTTTTCTAGTCGTTTACTCTGCTTCCTCTAAAGTGTTTACCTGGGATGATGCATGCATTGCTGAGCTTTCACGAAACAGGCATCTAGGGCAAGAACTTCTCCTCATAAGTGACAGTACAGATTTACGTTAATTGGAATATAACAGAGAGCAAAAGACGGGCAAGCTAAAAGAACATTTCAACCACCAGAAAATTCTTGATCAATTATCGAAAGTGGCAACTGAATCAAAGAGTTCAAAATAGAGGTGCTTAATTTTTCTTTCCCTTTAATTATTCTTCCTTTCCAATTATAAGGGAAATAACAGAGGAAGTAATATTATTATCGAAACTGTATTGAATTAGAATTCAACTGGTCAGAAAAGAGTTTATTTCTTCAATTTTCTAGAGCTTTACTCATAATTGCGTATATTGAAAAGAAGTAACACTAGTCACCCATAAAAATCTATTGCATGAGTATGGCGAAGTGAAATCAGAAACGAGATTGAGATAACAATGCATTGCGGAGTTTATTTGAATATTGATCAGTGAATGGAAGATACGTAACTCAAACTCGGGCCAGAATAACTCGTGATTAACTTTGCAAATCAAGTTCGGCTTGGGAAGTGTATCAAGCACACCAAAAAATTACGAATACCAGTCCCCCCAGAAAGCCTATTTGCATAAAGGAAACAGACCATTACGATTCAGCAACAGAGTTTAGAGCCCCAAAATCACTATTCTCGACCTATGAACACTTTCAAAGATCGCAATTTTGTGTTCTACCAATTCTAGGAGAGGATTGGGGTCTAGAAATTATTCTTGGATTGTATGAGTAGTCAGTTGAACTTCAGGGGATCTGGAGTTCCGAACGCATCATGCATAATTGATGGAAAAATAATTCCAATTGTTCCAACTTAAAGATGTCATAATGTGCAATACCTCTTTGTTAATGTTAAACGTAAAGTACTTCTGTTGGTCTAGAAGGATCGGGAGGGGAATAACATGTGAGCGAACAATATTTTGAGGAGCTATGAAGAATGTTGCTCTATATCAGCTTACCTCGAAAGGTATTCAGTCATAGTGGTCAAAAGATAAAACAAATTATTCAATTAACAGCAAACAGTTCTTCTTGGAAAAGAAATAGGGGTTCTATGGTTCTCAGCTCCATTCAATAAAAGTTTTTAAAGCAGCAAAACGACGATCTCCTTCTGGAACTAACATTGTGTGGATTTGTTCGGAGGAAGTGTCAATTGTCTCAATCTCTGATGAACGAATGAAGAATTACAAGCAACTGAAAATAAAGCAGACATGCAAATGAAACAATCACATTCTACGAAAAATACTTAGTAGAAGAAAAGAGCTCTGTGAGACAAGCAAAGAACTATAGATTGAGAAGATATCTACCACTAGATATGGCAGAACACTTTGGATGTAGACAAAAAAGTTTGTGATCATACTGGATCACTTGAAACAAGTAAGTTGCTTTTGTTGTTGTTGAGTAGAGCATTTCAATTACATCACTTACTGAAAAACTTGAAGTTTTAATAGTGCTTGCAAAGAGCAAGCAGGTGTATGCTCAGTGCACTGAATAGCAATATGGAATACTTACTTCTGGTAGTTTTAGGAATCACTCCTGGCAGGCCACCAAGTAAAGTCGTTACATTATCATTTAATCTTTGAGGCAATTTCATTGCATAATCAAGAAAAAAAAATAGTAGTCATTTGGTCATTCAAGAGAAATCAATAGTGGATGTGATTCTTCAAGCACTCACATTTAGCATCTTTTCAAAGACCTTGAACAACTTTTCTGATTGCTCAACTTCTAGACTTGTATGGCTTGCAAGAGATCATATGCCCTTGAGCGTGATCTTGTATTGCAGTTGAGAGTCAGTCTTCAGCCGATGTGTATCAGTTTTGAGTACATCTATAGATTGTTAAGAAGGCTAAGTAATTAAAGATGTGAATCTTTTCGTACATCGCTTGCCTCAACTGACGACGTCAGCTCTGCCCGCTTAATTGGAAGTGTCACACTAGGTCGCATATGTACAGTCTGGGGTGACTAAAGAACGAAGTGTCAGACGGCAGATGACACTATCAACTTTGCCCGCCTATCTCACCATTCACAATATGTAGTATTGAAGAGTCCCACCTTTGGAATTCTTATGGTTTTGATCCCTTGTTCTGTGAGGCATTACGGTGGCTCTTATTCGGTTAAGTTGATTCTTATGATGGTGGTAATCACAAGTTGAGAAATCCTGCATCGTGCTGAAACACTCGCAACCTGCTCTCATAGAAAGAAGGTGTGTATTTTTGGGATGTTTGTACATAAAGCACAATATCTTTACATTCACCACTGCAGGGCAGCGCATGGCGTACTAGCAAAAATGAAAAGGCGGCATTTAAAAAATAACAAGGAAGCGAGAACCCATCTTGATACCACACATTGAGAGAATTAGAGTAGACACTCCGACCGTTACGAGTGGTACCTGGAAGGGGCAAATTTACGAAAGGAGTCAAAAGTGACGGGAACTGTTTGATCCAATTACGCCCGATTCTTATTGTTCTGCACCATTCCAACTTTGCTACTTCAATTCAACAGATTGTCTTTTTGTTGGTTTAAAATTCACTTCCAAGGAATTAATGACCTAGGGAACAATCAATGGGTTAAAAAGTAACAACTTTCTCTTGTAGAGTATTTTGTCCTCAAATCTTGTCATAAGACCAAACGGGATCCCCATAACGCGGCATGCATGATTAGAGTTTCGTAGTTATCGATACGTGAACGCTTGACATCAAAAGAATCAGGGCATCTGTGCGTTCAGGCGGACGGCTGCCGTAGGTACAAAAAGTGTCATATCGAGATAACATACAGGATCCAAAGTCCAACAAGTTGTCTGAGGATACAAAATAGGTAACGCAACTAAGAACAGAATGCAAAAATTCAAGAAAAGCCTGCTGACCTGATAAGAAGCTGGGGAAATGACAAAATATGACTCGATCTAAAGAATGCCAACAGAATCTCAATTTGGGGTTGCATGCTAAATTACGGGGAATGATGGTTATGATTCGTGAAATATTTCTGACGAGCTGAATAGGGCGAAGATTGCCCGGTTTGCATACTTATTCCAGATGTTGAGAGATTTCCGTATATGCTGGAAAACAAGATCAAAGATTTCCAAACGAAGATCCCAATGTCCGTCGCAGACAATGTACAAAGCATGGTAAAGTTAACTACATCAACCCGTGTATTCTGGCAATATCAGTCGCTAGTCAATACCGGAGAGTTTATTATGGAGGTTCGTAACCTATCGCCTTGAATCCTTTAAATGCTCTGAACCAGTAGTAAAAGCTGTTACCCGCAGCTCCCATGCTTCTATTCTCAAACCCTTTATCTCGGCTTGTCCTATAAAAACCTTGCCACAAACTACCATATTTACAACACGAAAGCAAAATTTGTCTACGGTCTGTATGCTTTCAGCAAAATGACCACAAATCTAACAATACGTGTGTAAACAGCAACTAAGCGTCGTCACAGGAAAAATTCGACATTTTCCTGTGTAGTCGCAAACAGTGAGCGACAACCTTTATTCTTGCGGATTCTTTGGTCACCACATCGACTTGTTGTACTTTTTCATGGTGATCTGGCCCTCAATAAAGGAAATGTCCGTTATTGCTAACACGTGAACCGGGAACCTGGTAAGAATAAACATCATGGATAAATCATGCGCTGCAAGTAATTTCTTGCCTGAAGGAACAAGTGAGATCCTCAACGATTATTCTCAGCTATATGTCGTATCATTAAATGAGCCGAAACCTATCTTAAAAATGCCAGTAAAGTTTGCGAGCATGTCTTCGAACATTGTTAAATTCCTTTGCTCAGTTGACGGAGCATCATATTTGGTGATCAGCAATCCGAGCGTCATCAAAGCCGCCGATGAAGTGGACCGAGAATAAAATACGAAAAGCCCTGCACATTTATAGCAAGGCTGGCACATGGGGATTCTAGAAAGTAACTGTTCAGCATGGTTTTGATGCAGGACTCACAAATCTAACGCCTCGTAATACCCTTGCTAATGTAGGAGGTAGAGGTTGCCATTTTTGGTGGGGTGGGGGAGAGGTTCCGCCACAAGATTAATGGTGTCACTTTCGTCTTCTACAATGCGAGCGCACATATTCAATGGAGAATTGTTATTGAGAGATACTTTTTTTTCCTGCCCAGCGTGATGTGATGGTCCTATGTCGATAACGAAAGTCAGGGGCAGACCTAGACACCTTTATTTGCAACTGAAACCTCTAAGTCAAGATCTGAGAGAACCATCAGGTTTCACCTTGTGATGACTAAGTATATCGGTGGTGCGAGAAAGGAAATTTACATTTCACTTAGTTCCCATTCTCGGGTGCGCTTGCAACACTGGTCTAGTCATTCTCAGATCCGTTACAGGGAGATCTGCGTCACGATGTGCAAATTTACGCATAGGTGCTCTTTACAGGGGAGTGTTAACTGATTTCGATCCATTCTTCAGATTGTATCCAAATCTTGTACCTAATATCTCGTCTGTCCATGTCCGCTGCACGGGTGTGATATGGATGATCTCAAGAAGTGTATTTCGATAGGGTCACTTTGTTACTTATTGGGCAGTAATTGCAGATCCTTGCAGTCTTGTTGAAGAAATTACATCTATCTCTCGGTTCTTCTAAAAATTTGTTGATGATAGGTTTTCAGGCGATGCCTTCTTTCTTAAGTTGGGCCTGTGATGTTGAGACTTAATAGGTTCACCGTCTTTCAATTTTGCTAAACTTGATCCGAAAAATCTCAAGTTATGATTTCGAGGTTGGCCGTGATCGGAGAAATGTTGCACTATTCTTTTTTATAATTTCCTGTGGTAAGAACTTAAAACATTTCTTTTGCCATAAATATCAATAAGTGAAACTCTCATATTGTGAACTCGTTGCATTATAACTGCAGAGGTTCTTATTCTTCTCTTGAAAATATGGTGAAACCATGCAAGAGCTCTTGGATCCCATAAGGATAACGAGATTATGACTGTTAAAAACTAGGTAACCTTAAGGTAATATTCCTCCAGTAAACCTTGGAAGTCACCCAAGTACATGTCGGATACACTGGTGAGCTTCCCCGTGGTTTTGATGAAAGTAAAGAGAGTGATAGCTCAAAAAAGTTGCGAGTTCTGCTAATGCTATTGAAACTGCCGCTCGATGAGAGAAGTCTGAAGACAATCGTACTCGCACCCATGCCATATAAAAGCAAATGGATAAAGACACCACTCAAGGATTCTGTGATTTAAAACTGTTCAACCTTGAATGAACTACGCTTCTGACTTCTTAAGAGGAATTGAAAATTTCACTATAGTTTGATCCTGAGCAGTCTGACCGTGAATGATCGATTTTTCCACTCAATTTTGAGAGCTACTGGAGTTCTGGCAGTTGATGGGGAGTATTTAGAAACTTCAATTCTTTTAGTTATTGAGTGATAACATTGGTTAACTCGAGTTCTTGATGGTTGCCAGCTTTTTCATCATCAGTAATTCTGTTCACAAAGAGTATTTAGAATTGTTGAGAGTCCAAAAGAATTATTTATCATTGCACGAGTTTAGAAGCCCAACATTAGCTACCTTTACTATCCGTGATTATACTGGTACCTCATCTATGTGATTGAGCTTTTCACAAAAATAAAGGCAAAGGGACAAAAAAAAAGTGACCTGTTTCCAGGGTCGAACATTGCATTACATTATCGCTTTTGCTGTTTACTTTTTTTTCGGAATTGTTACTCTAACTAGGAATTCATATCCAAGCTTTTTGGAAAAATACAAAATTGTTCAACTGAAAGTACTTGAGTGCATCTGAAATTTTTCTCTGAACTCTTCCAATATGGAGAGCGATAATCACCCCGCATTTTTTCATATCATAGATCTATTCAAACATGTGAATGTCTTTTCTGGGGGAGGACATAAGAGAATGCCTATTTAACAGGAATTATATTAAGAAGGTGACTATTGATTAGGGATACGACGAGATATCACTATAGACTATCTTATGTGAAGCTTTTTTTTTTATGAAGCCTACTACATTGCTAGAGCGCACAACAAAATAACATGTGAATTGGAACTACAATTTCTCGTAAATATTGCTTAATACTGAGATAATATTAGAAACCTCAAAGAGGGATATTCAAAGGATTTTGAAGCAGAATATAATAAATCCACCGAGTCTTCTTTGGATATTGAAGTCCGGCAATCGTCAATTCACTTCTCTACAAGCCCACGAGCTAATCACGAACTACTTTCACCATGCTCATTCACTGTAAATTTTTATGCTCTATGAGTCCACTTTATGGCGTCTAATCGTTTCACAGATGTGCTCGCTAAGCTGTTTGAGCAGATTCTAGATCATGTACTTGAAGCTGACCCTTTGCAAGTTGATACGCATGCATCTATCCTGGCTGGGACAGCAAAGCCAGATCTCGCTCTCTAATTATTCTGCTCGCAGAATATCTCAAACAGAAAAGAATCGTCTAGTGTTTCAAAGAGAGGCGGTTGGAAGCCCTTTTTGCAGCATTTTTGTATCACGTTGCAACCCTGACATTTGTTTTCCATTTTCGAATTGTCGAGTATGTTATTGAGAGAAGAGAAACTGGAGACGCAGAAAAACATACTGCTTTTGTGAATATTCCTAAACAGTCCAGTATAATTTGGTATTTTCGTCTTCAGTACTGAAGCTACTGGTTGCCTGTTCACCACGACTACCAAGTCACCTCACTTTACTAAATTCGCCTACTCTTGGACAAATCAGATGGTCCTGCTGAGTATGCATTCTCTACTCCTAATGAAAATAGATCAGTTTATACCAACAGGCCAAATATTCTTGAAGTCTTAACTTCTCACGTAACTACTTGTGCCGTCACTAACTTTGAAGCTTCGATGGGTACAAAATCTGGTATTGTGATCGTGAAATGCAATAATAAGGGTTCGTATAATGCCATCTCTTCATAATTTTCTTTACTACTCAACCCGTGCTAAAACATTGATCTCAACACGTGTAGAGAGTATTACAGCAAGTATTTGGGCTAGTGTTGTTCCTACCAATGAATTTTCTGGTATGCAGCTATCTTGAATATGTAAAGAGTAATTTGAGTGTACTCCAACAGAATTAGAGTGTCAAGCTACAGTTATTTTGTGAAACCCGGAAACTATACAGATGGTAACATGGTGTCATCTAAAAATCGAGAGTGGAATAGACCTCCAGCATTGGTGATCGCCCATGGGTGGTTCTGAGATTTCAAGTTAATTACACCATTGCTATTTCGATTGCAACATTGTCCCCTTAACCTACCGAAGCCCAAAAACATTACCTGAATCAGGCTCAGTTAATCATTCGAGCGACAAGGGTTTTCAAATTCCAGAAATTGCAGTGGAATTTCTAGTCTTATAGCCATAGAATCAGTATGATCACACTTTTGAGTTGCAAAACTTTACTTGCATTCTTCCAATCAATATTAGTTGTAAAAACGACTCATGTAGAATTTTGCTAAGCGTGAAGATGTGAAAGGGTTTTAGCTATTGACTCGGAGCTGGAATCTCTTGAAATATAAAATGACAGTATTTGGTGATGTTAACGACTGCCTCAGATAAAATTGAGAAATACGAAAGGGAGCAAAGGGATAAGCAGAATTCATTTCTAAGTTGTCAAAATCTTAAATTTAGAAAACATTAAGGCTGATTATGTGATTGTAAAATCATGATCTTTAAATGAAATTGCGACAGAATAATTTGTCAAATGGAAATTTTATCATTTCTATATCTATATTGCCAACAATAAGATTACTAAAAGTTACAAAAGGGGACCATATAGTGCGACTAAACTTGTATGACTTTTTTTCATAAAAGTATGCATTTGGTAATTATGGAACTACATTCCAACTGGCACCGTCTGCATCTCATCCCGATAACCACAGAGAGGCACAGGTTTGTATTTGGCATCAATGCCACTACTCAAAGAGGACAAAGCTTAAAAGTGTTACCAAAGGCCACTCGAAGCGACACCAAAAAAGAACATTGGAACTGATTATGCCTCTAAAATATTAACAATATTTGCGATTTAAATTTAGGAAAGATTAAGAAAAATGGGGAATCAAACAATGTATGCTTAGATTGGGTTCATTGTATACTTGGTATGTATGGATCTGTTGGAATATTGAATGAAATTGTCATTTGCAAGTTTTTCCGGCTATCATGTTTCTTATACAGCAACCTTACGCTCTCGTGATAATACTTTTAATTAGTGCGCCTTCTTAAAAACTCATACACCAACTTTCATCACTCTTCTGAAAGATTGACAAACACTAGCTTGACTTATCTCAGAATGACAGTGCTACCTTATTCTGTTATTGTGCTGAATTATAGTAGGATGGGAACATCAACATCAGCCCGGCTTTATTCATCTCATATTCACATGCCAGCAACGAAGCCTCATGTTGTTAATCTGTTGGTGGTAGAGATGAATTGAGGGATGATAATTCCCTTGTGGCAAAGGAAGTAAAAGAAATCTCATTGCTAACTGATTGAGTAAATACTCGTGAACGAGCATTTGTTATGTTTGGAAAGTAACTTTCCCAGTTTTGATATCCGTGAGGCGCAACAAGCCGGAGGTAAAACAATTTTTGAGAAAGTTGATGGGTTTCATAAACTGACAAAGTAGGGTAATATGGATGAGGAACAATATAGGTCGTCGGCGCCGGATAATAGATAGGAATGCCGGGAAGAGGACTATCCATAGGCTGCAGATAAGGCACTTGCTGCATTGGTGGCTGATGGGTATCTTGAGGTTTTTCTTAGGGAGGTAGAGGTTTTTCTTAGGGAGGTAGAGGGGAGGTAGAGGTTTTTCTTAGGGAGGTAGAGGTTTTTCTTAGGGAGGTAGAGGTTTTTTTTAGGGAGGTAGAGGTTTTTCTTAGGGAGGTA
>Ga0160505_101496_pt1 | contig 11031 bp, 8 predicted proteins | sample DIDeMG_FD_108225 | JGI IMG/M metagenome (GOLD analysis project Ga0160505, IMG submission 108225) | Enriched chicken feces microbial communities from UW Madison campus, WI, USA - DID2874_E49_Stillage MG | ecosystem: Host-associated > Birds > Digestive system > Large intestine > Fecal ...
GGGGGGGGGGGGGGGGTTGAGAGTGAGTGGACACGCATAGCGAGAACTAGACCTAAGAACTAGGAACTGACAAACAGAGGGCGTGCTTTCCGCGAACGGCCGCATCGTGTGTCCCTGGCACGGCGGTGAGTACCCGCGCCAACCAACCTCCCTGACTGTTTAGCCTGCTTCAACGTGTGCACCGGCGACATCGAGGACGCGCCCGGCCTCGACTCGCTGTGGAAATACACGGCCGAGGTGCGCGACGGCAAGATTTTCGTCACTGCGCCAGAGAAGGAAGTCAAGGCCAAGGTCGGGCGCGTGATTGCGCGCCCGCGCGCGCCTCTCGCCGCGACGCTGAAGGAGAAGGTCGTCATTGTCGGCGGTGGCTCGGGCGGCATCCACACCATTGAGAGCCTGCGCGAGCACAACTTTGCTGGTGACATTGTGCTCATTTCACAGGAGGACTATGCGCCTATTGACAGGTATGAGAATTGTAAACACTACTGGGTTGCTGACGCCAGGACCAAGCTCTCCAAGGCGCTGCAGGACGACCCGACCAAGGTCGAGTGGCGCAAGCCCGCCGAGCTCAAGGATGACTTTGGCGTCGAGCTCCACCTGGCTACGACGGTCAGCGCGATCGACACGGCCGCACAGACCGTCACTATTCCCTCGGGCCAGATCAAGTACGACCACCTCGTGCTCTCGCCTGGTGCCACGCCGCGCAGGATTCCCATCCCTGGCGCGGACCTCCCGGGTGTCGTGACGATCCGCACTCCGCACGATGTCAAGAAGGTCACAGAGGCGCTTGGCCCCAACACCGACATTATCGTCATTGGCACCTCGTTCATCGGTCTCGAGGCCACGGGCGCCCTGACCAAGAAGGAGAAGAAGAGCCTGACGGTCGTCGGGGTCGACCCTGTGCCCTTCGAGGCCATGCTGGGCCGTGATCTCGGCAAGGCCATCCAGAAGAGCTACGAGGACCAGGGCGTCACGTTCCACATGGACACGCAGATCGAGAAGATCACGGCGGGTCCCGACGGCAAGGCCGCGCAGCTGCACATCAAGGGCAAGGATCCGCTCCCTGCCAGCCTGGTGATCATGGGCACGGGTGTGGCGCCCGCGACGTCCTTCCTCAAGGACTCGTCGTCGTTCACTCTCGAGCGTGACGGCGGAATTACTGTTGACGAGTACCTCCGCGTTCCCGGCGCCAAGAACGTGTACGCCATCGGCGACATTGCGCACTACCCTCAGTTCCCGGACGGCAACCCGCGCCGCGTCGAGCATTGGAACGTGGCGGGCAACCACGGCCGGCACGTCGCGGCCACGATCGCCGGCACCCCGAAGCCGTACAAGGGCGTCCCCATCTTCTGGTCGAGTATCGGTAAGGGACTCCGGTACGTCGGTACCGGCGCAGGCTTCGACGACACGTACCTCGACGGCAGTATCACGGACCTCAAGTTTGTCTTGTACCAGGCCAAGGGCGGCAAGATTACCGCTGTCGCGTCCATGGGCCGCGACCCGTATGTCTCCAAGAGCTCGGAGCTGCTCAAGCTCGGCAAGATGCCTACCCTTGATGAGATCAAGGTTGGCAAGGTGAGTAACTGGGGCGGACAGGGTTGACTCATGCGCAGAACATTCTCGAAATCCAGGCTTGAGAAGAAATACTCGGTAGGAAGATGTATTCGTACGCGGTTCCATGAGCGGCAAGGGCAAGATTCAATAGACAGTGTGTGAGGCAAGAACTCCTCGGTCCAACAGTCCAGCTTTCACAGTGCGTGCGCCCCTCGTTGTTGTTGACGAGGTGAAAGCGTCTGGGACCACCGACATGCTTAGCATGACTCAACTGATTGATGACTTGCCCAACAGCGCAACAGACGACACGGTAAGAGCTGGGCTTTACGCTGCCGGCATCCTGCATCACCTCTGCCAAGGGGTAGAGGACCAATCGGGGCGGCATAGTTTCTGACAGGACACTAACAAGTCTGACTGGGCCAATTCGGCGTGACGGATCCTCACAACTGAACACCGGCGACAAGACACGTCCCGGACATACTCTAAACGTTGTTCCCCCCGTCTCAACACGCTCGACACTGGGGCACGAGGACCACCGGCGCACTGACCAACGTCCGTCCATAGCCATAGTCGACACCCGGTATATCGTCGCCATAGCGCGAGCAAGACCAGGATTCTGCCGCCGGCACGTTGGTCGTCCCAGTCGCCCATTGGGGCAGCCGCAGCCATGCCCGTTTCCGCGCGCTACTGGCCAACTTGCACGTTTGAAGATCAAGCCATGTGACATGTACCTCGTAGCTCGGGCACGGGGATCACATACTGGAGGAGGTTTGATGCGCTAAACTAGCTCCGCTCTGTAACGTTCTTCCATGGCTCCTTACCTCTACCCTCCGTGAGCGCGGCACGAGTGGTAATTTAACTTACCTACAGTATGTGATTCCACGGATTGGATTCCAACTCCGCAAACGGCGCTCGATGGACTCTCTTCTAGAGCAATTGTAGGCCGTTAGACGAGCCGCACACCATTGTTCTGGAGCAACTCTAAACGTCAAGGTTACAATGCAGTTAATTAAAATAGCGCAGGCTTACGTGCGGGGACCCCGTGGAGTGTCTGTGGGGCTAGTTTAGCGTCTCGGCTGCAGTTTAGTGCGTTCGCGTTTGGTAATGGTGTGATCTAATCGCAATCAAATTCACCGCAGTATTATACGAGTGCGGACCAGAGAGGAGCGAGGAGCGAGGAGCGCAACGGCGAGAACGCCGACGAGTACTGGTGAGTGTAGTTGCAAAGTGTAGCTTCGGGTGCCGTTGTGAACCGACAACGGACCTCTTTTATAGTCCAATACAACAGCCAAGCGCGCGTCGTCCGCACCTCAAAGTGTCGAGACGTCATAAACCACATGTGCTCTGCGCCGCCTGCGAGCACGCCAGCAGTAAGGCGGCTCCAGGAAGTGTTCCCGAAAGCCGATGGAATAGGTTAAGCTCGTGTCGGGGCGGGAGTGCATCCGAGAGCGATGGAGCAATGTGGTGCTCTATCAACACATGACCGCTGCGGGGGGCAGCCCCAGTAACTTGGAAACGCACAGAGGCATGAATTCTTTGGAATGCCACGAGTAAACAGTGGTTCCGAAGTCGGTCTTGCTTGCGGGGTGAGCTTGTGGGGTGCGGGGTCTACGTACGACGGACTTTGACCGTGACAGCGACAGTGGCCATGACCTCTGGTCTACAAAACAATGTTCACGGGATCGGGAGTACCATGACCGACGAGTTGTGATGTTCCAAGTGTTCCAAATGTCCAAGCTTGCCGAAGTTCAGAAGACCACGGCGCTCACTAAAACATCCAACTGAATGTTTCGGCTCGCGGCTCGCGGATCTCCTGCCAGGCCTCTATTTACCCAGAACAAACAGCACCAAGCTAACAATTGGGCTATTGTTGAGCACATTAGCGTGCCCCGTGTGCCCGATGCCGCATTCCATGCGGATCGTCCCTGGTCTAATGACGGCCGGTCTGATGGCCGAGCAAGTACTGTATGCGAGTCAATAGCCCCATATGTGCGCATCACTGAAAGCCAACCTCTGCAATCTTGTTCCTCGCCGTCCCCGAGCTATGGACCCCACATGCTTCTGTACTCAAGAGGCCTGAAGGCCTGAAGGCCTGAAGCGTATCTAAATTAGCAAATGCAGGTATAGCAAGCATCAATCAACCACCACTTGCTCGCACCCGCCTCACCGCCCTTGAATGGAGAGTACGGTAACCCACCGATCGTCCATGTGCCCTGGCGCCAAAACGTCGGAACAAAAGCACTCGCACTCTAATCACAGGGTTGGGGCGGCAAGGAACGACATGCTATGAGTGCACATCACACAGACACGATCGACCGCGTCCTGACCTGAAGTGTCACCGGTGCGGGGGAAGATACCGAGATGGGGCTGCAGCCCGCCATGAGGGTACAGTATATAGCCTTGCGCTCTGGATACCTCTCCCCAACGACCCCGACCCCGAACCGCTACCTCCAACCACCATCACAATGCTCGCAAAGTGGATCATCGCCCTGCTCGCCGCTACGGCCACCGCGACGCCGGCGCCCCTCGCGGACCCGGAAGCCGCCGCCGACGCGATGCCCGAGCTCATCGCGCGCTCTGGGGGCGGTATCAACGACGACAACTGCAAGGCATCCGAGGGGCGCGACCCCATTGTGTTCCTGCATGGCCTGACTGCGCCCGCTGGGCTCAACTGGGCGACCAAGGCGCCCATCTTTGCGGCCGAGGGTTACTGCGTGTTTACGCCGCAGTACGGGACCAAGGACGGCGTTTTGCTCGGGTTCAAGAGCATGCGCGAGTCGAGCAAGGAGGTCGCGGGGATCGTGGACAAGGTGCTGGCGTCTACGGGCGCCAACAAGGTCAACATTGTCGGGCACTCGATGGGCACGACTGTCGGCAGCTACTATATCAAATTCGACGGCGGCAAGGATAAGGTCAACCACTTTGTGGGCTTTGGGGCAAACTACAAGGGCACGACGCTGTACGGCCTCAACCTCCTCGTCAAGCAGATCCCGGGCATCTCGCCTGCCCTGCGTGCTGTCTGCGACTCGTGCGACGAGTTCTTGCCCCCCTCGGCGTTCCTCGACGACCTCAACCGCGGCGGCGTGACGGTCCCCGGTGTCGACTACACCACGATCGCGTCCAAGTTTGACGAGATGGTCCTCCCCTACACTTCTGGACTGCTCGACGAGCCCGGAGTCACCAACATTGTCCTCCAGAACCAGTGCTCTGGCCTCCTTAACCAGGACCTCGCGGGCCACCTCTCCCAAGCCGTCGACCCCAACGTTACCGCCTTCATCCTCTGGGCCCTCAAGGGCAAGCAGGGCCCCATCCCCACTTGCATCCCCTGGTTGATCCCCGGCAAGCGCGACGTGCTCGCCTAAGCAGGCCGTTGTTAACTTTTACACACGCTTTATAAAATAAATACCTGTGGTGAGATGCAGCATTTTCTCGAGGTCAGATAGCGCCTCATGTGTCATGTCAGTAACCGTTGCGGCTTGTGCACATCATTTCTTGATGATCCGTTAGCAAAAAGTTACATACTACGGGGCACTAAAGCCCCCATCTGGGTGTCACTCTCACGTCGCGTGCAAGCAACAAGAATCCCCCGCGGCCCCTTGTACGCAGCTCGTACTCTTGCCCTAAGCAGGCGGGGCACGCTCCGCCTCCATGCGGCGCTTCTCGACATCCATCTGGTTCTGGACCTCGAATATACTGAGCTCGGTGCGCTCTATCTGGCGCTGGAGCTGCTCGGCGCGGTCCGGAAAGTCTTCTTGGAGGCGCATCCAGCGGTCGATGCGGTCAAACAGGCCGTTGAGCTGGGTCTGGAGCTGCGCTAGGCGGTCCGCGGCCGACGGAGCAGCTGCTGCGGCGTCGGGAAGCGTGACGGGACTCGCGGTGGGCTCAACTGGCGACTTGGAGGCCAGCGCCGCTGGCGGGGATGGGTTGAGAAGCGGGGCAGCCGGCGTAGTGGTGCTCGACAAAGGGATATCGTCCGAAGGCGGGATGAGGCCCAGTGCGGAGCCGGTAGGAACGGGAGGAGGCGGCGGTTTTGGAGGCGACGGGTTCAGCCCCACGGCTGATGTCGCCTCCGCGACGGCTCTCTCGAGCGCGGATGTGTCGAGCCACTGCACAGCGTTGGTGACCTGTGACGTTGTCGTGTCCGAAGGTCGGGCCGGAGAAGATGACAAGGACGGGAAGCTGGGCGGTAACCCGAGGCCGAGCGTGGAAAAGTCCAGAGGCGACGAAGGGATGAGGGCGGGCGTGCTGGCGGCTGGCTGAGCAAAGAGCGGATCGACTGTGGCTACGGCAGCTGGGAGTATAGTTGACCCAGCCACTGCGTCCGGCTGGTTACTATTCAGCAGAGGCTCAGCGATAGTTCCAGGCGCTCTGCTTGGCTCGGCGAGCGATGACAGCAGTTGTGTGACTGTGTTCGAGGACGGCGCAGGAGGCGCGTCGCTTTGTGCGATCGGTGCTGGGGCTACGCTCTCCTGAACCGAGGGAACGGGACCAGCGACACACTCCGGCTCCTCAACAGGCTCCCAGCGAATCCGCAGACCGTTGAACGTCGTAGTGTGCTCCACCGTGACGGGCGCCGCGCGGAATTTTTCCAGCTGATTGTCGACCCATACAGCGAACGCAGGCGTCTTGCGAGCTGCAGCCATGGTGTACCGCGGAGGCAGGGGTATGGTTGTGACGCCTGGCTGAGAGAGGTCCGGCTCGGGAAGGACCACTGGGGCTGGAGGGCCTGGAGGCACGAGGGCAGCGGCGGGCGGGAGAGGTGCAGGCGCGTGTGCAGGCGGCGAAGGCGTATCGTCTTCGACGACAATATGCTCCGGAGTAGGCTGTTTGGGAGGCGGAACGACCTCGATAAAGTCGTCGTCGTCCGACGACTCGTTCGTCTCGGGTGGAATATACTCTTTCAGGCGCCAGTCGATTGCCAGTCCATCCGAGCGCCACTTGGAGCTCACGACGACCTTGCCTGCCTGCAACAACTTGCGCCGCTGCGCGACGACGAACGCCTTGCGCGCGGCCATGCGTTCCGCGCGCTTAGGCCCCACGCCGCTGCCGAGGCAGTCGGCTGGAATCTCCTCCGGTCTAGTGTCAGTCGCGGCGCCGGGCCTTGCACCCACTTGATCCACAGGACACCCTCCCGCTGTGGCGAGCGAGTGCGGGGTGGCGGTTCGGTCTCGAGCGCGGCGAGCTTGGCTTCCGCGAGTGCAGTAATGTCGGGCTTGATGTCTTCGGGCTCGGGCTCCTCGTCAGAGGTAGATGGCACATACGTTGGGATGACTGGTGATTTCGACTTGGGCGGCGGAGGAGCAGGAGCAGGAGCAGGAGGTTGTGACTGTTGGCGTGATTTCGAGCGATGTCGTTGAGGTTGAGGCTGTTGTGGAGGTTGTCGGAATTGCGGTAATTGCGGTTCGAGCCATGTTGGAAGTTCTGGTGATGTGAGAATGCGATGCGATGCTGGCGGCGATGGGCGTCTTGCTGCGGGTTGGGCCGGTGGTGCTGGTGCGGGTCGTGATTGCGGCGTGGGGTCGTTCCTCCTCTGATTATGGTTCTTGGGCTTGAACTTGGGCGGCTCTGGTGGTGGTGGCGTCGGCTCCTTGGGCGGTGGGGGTGGCGGCTGCGGCTCATTGGCGCGCGCGTTATGGTTGCGCGGCGTGAACTTTGGCGGCTTGGGCTGGGGCGCGTCGGCAGGAGCGTCGGGCTGACGAGATCCCGAGCCGCTGGCAACAGGCCGCGACGGACCAGCGACAGGAGGCGCGACATCGTCGAGGTGTAATGCGCTGCCCTGCGGCGATGACGAGAGAAGCTCGACGACCGACTCGGACTCGGATATCCCGCCGGCAGGCAGCGACGGCGGGTGTCTGATGTCAGCACTGCAGCTTAACAAATACTCACTGGTACGCTATTGGCGACGAGTCCCAGCGCGTGTGGGTCGACACTGGGCGCGGCGGTAATGAAGGGTGTAAAGGCGGCTGGTTGGCGTACATCTCCTCCTTGTCGACATTGTCCTCCCGCGCGTCGTCTCTTCGCCGGTCGCGGTCGCGGCGATCACGGTCGTAGTTGCGGTCGTAGTCACGGTCATAGCTACGGCCGTAGTCGCGACCGGGACGCTCCCGATCGCGGTCACGGTCGCGACTCCGATCATACCGCGACGACCCAGACCCAGACCCAGACCCACCGCGGTACTCGTCCTCCCTGCGGCCGCCCCACCCCTCATCCCTCCCCTTGCCTTTATCGTAGGGCGACGAGGCGCGCCAGCTTCTCCCACCATCAGACGGACTCCCTCTCCCGCGCCCTCTCCCCCCTCCTCCCCCTCCTCTCCCTCGCGGCGCGCTCCCCCGGTTACTGCTGCTCCCCCAACTCCCTCTCCCCGAGTCCGAGCTCCCACTCGCTGCCGGCGGCCCGCCGCCGCGCCCGCGCTTCGGCTTCTTGTTCCGCACAGGAAGCGTGCCGACCGTCGGGGGCCCAAAGTCCGCAACGCGCTTCAGGCGGTGGATACCGACACTCGACCCGTCTTCGGGCTGCACGGGCGCCTTCATGCCTCCTCGCCCGCGGGGCATGTTGGCGGTGCGGGATTGCAGTGGAGATCGATATCAGGATGGGGCGGAGGGGAGGTGAGTGGTGCGCCGGCGGATGTCGGGGCGTAGCGTCTATGAGTATGTGAAGATACAAGAGATGCGAGGAAGTGTCAAGAGGTTGAGGCGAGTTCAACTCTTCCAGACGATCAGGTTTATTTTGTTCGAAAAGCAAGACCTTCCTGGGTGGATGGCGAGATCAGATCCACTATCAGGAGCGAGACAGACAGACTTGTGATCTACTCTAGTTGTGACGCTTGATACCGGGGCTATATTGGCCACGTGGGAGATTACGTGCCTGAGCCAGAATGCTATTACAGTACAAAATTTCTGACTTTTCACTAATGGGAGGCTATTACAAATTTGGCATTCTGGCAGCTCCACCTTCGCCGCAGTGCATACCTCACCAGAACGGCCAGAACATTGCTCCGTTGCGCGGTGCGTGCACCGCAAACGGCGGCGACGGAGTCCGGCCGCGCTGAGCTATCAGTCAGCCCTCTCGGTGGCGGGTACGCTTAGTCTCGTCGAGGAGGAGTGTGCCGATCCCAACCGATCCTCCACCCACCCACCCGTCGCCGAGCTGAGCTGATGTGAACAAGAAATCTACAGTCAATGCAGTTACTCAAATGTCCAGAGTCCGTCACCATCGATCCATAACGAGGACGCTGGACGAAGACAAGCGGATGGATGAGAGGACGGAGCCCCATGTCTCGCAGTGACTGCTCCCACAGCCCCGAATCGAGGTGTGCTGGCGGAGATACAATGGCAAATCCTTCACTGCCAATCTGCTAATCTGCCAAAACGGCAGGTGACTTATTGTGGCGTTGCGTGCTGTGGCTTTTGGGATCTGGCCATCTATTGTCCTCTGGTTGGGGTATGCACTGCGAGGTGGGTGCATGCTTCTCGCGCAGCTTCCCACAGGTAACAGTATGGCTGCTACCCTCCTTTGACATTGTATTCTTGCACTTGCATTCTCGCCATCCACCATACACCACCATGAAACTGCACGCCCACGTCCTCACTATCCTCACCCTCGCGCTCGCTGTCCTCGTCGGCGCCGAGGAGCTCGACTCGCGCAAGGTCAGCGAGCAGTTTGCCCTCAACACCATGAAGGATGTCTCGTGTGCGTTGTACACCCGCGAACCGAATGACACTCACACCAGCGTGCTTCTCCTCGTGCCATGAGATGGTGACGTCCACTATCCGGCTCCCGAACCGCGACATCAACTTTCCGCAGAGCATTACGCTCAATTGCGAGTATTCGGTGAGTGTCGGACAGTTGGCGGAGGCCGAAGACTGCCGAAGGTGGCCAAAGCACACCAGCGGACGGTAAGGATGTCACCAACAGAATCCACCATCCCCTCCCCTTACTCACTCACGCCCCCGCCCCACCTCACCCACACGACTAACTCCAGGCATGGATCACCCTCATCTCCGCATGCATGACGACGCGCTGCACCTCGGCGCCCGACTACGTCTATGCGCTCGAGTACGGCACGCGGTACTGCAAGCGCGCCGGTGTCGCCGTCAAGTTTGACATTCCGCAGTGGTTCCTCGAGAGTCCCGGCGGCGCGTACTACAAGTGAGTAGAGTCAAATCAGCAGCTGCGGAATAAAGTGTGGAGGTGCAGAGGTAGTGTGCCCGCCAAGTCCTCTGCGAGGTCCCCACGAGGCAAGGCAGGAGGCCAAAGCTCACGCCCAGCGCCACCATCAGCGCCGCGCGCGAATTCGCGATTCCTGTGGGTCCCACCATCGTCGTAGCCGTTGCGAGTGTCGCGCTTGCGCTTCTCTGAGTACCAGCTGGGGCAAGACGTGTTGGGAAGAGGTATAATACGTCTCATGTATATAGCATCGGTGATGCAGCTTTGTGGGTAAGTCCTGGGGGCGACGAAGTGCGGCCTCATCGTGCGTGATTTTTTTTCTGCAACGGCGATTTAGCTCAGTTGGTTAGAGCGTATGCTTAACAAATGTCCTTTGCTACGCATAAGGTCGGCGGTTCGACCCCGCCAAACGTCACTAGCTTTTTCTCATTTGCTGAGGCTCGGCCTGCCTGGTTCGTAGCTGAAGGCGGCCATGTTCTCACGCTTTGGACTCTGGGCATTAGAATGAGGCATGTGCAGTCGGCCAGAGTGGAAAGAGCAGATATCGCCTCTTGAGAGCCAGCACTTTGGAAGTAGTCAGGTCAGCCGTTCACGTGCAGGAGCAAAGCAGAGGCTAGGTCCTGTCTATCTGTCAGTTCGAGAGGTCCTAGGCGCCTAGGGCAACTACCTCGCCATGAATCATCTGGTACATAGAGCGCTGCTTACCGCCTCATTCGCTATTGCGGCTCTCGACTAACTCTCGGTCATCCATAGAGTGCTCTGCTCCTGCCGCTGTTCATCGATGGGTCTAGGGCTACTGTCGACTGCGTCACGATGCATATCATCTGCTATGGTCAAGATGCATGATTGCTGCGCCCTCTCTCTGTCTTGTACTCTACAGCGGCAGACCACACACGTCGCAGTCGGTCGCGCCCGCGTCGTTGATGAACGTGCAGTGCGGGCACGCTTTCTGGCCGCCGCTGCCGCCCGCTGCTGCTGCACCACCAGAGTCGTCTGCGGGGATCGCGGGTGTGCCGGTTCCTGTTCCGGGACCGCCAGTGTTGATGCCCGATCCGGGAGCTGGGCTGCCGGTAGCCGGAGAAGCAATACCCATGCGGTCGAATTGCGCGGCGGTCGAGTCCTGGCGCGTCGCGGCCTGCGATTCGGCGATCGTGAGGAGGGTCTGCCAGCCCGACGTGGCGAACAGCTGCTCGAGGGCGGCGGCGTGCTCGGGATGGTGGTGCGCGGTCGCGACCATGCAAACGAGCTTCTGCTCCTCCTCGGAGAAAGGCCCGTGCATTGCGAGGAAGGCGACGAGGTGCCAGTCGGATA
>Ga0160505_101497_pt1 | contig 11025 bp, 10 predicted proteins | sample DIDeMG_FD_108225 | JGI IMG/M metagenome (GOLD analysis project Ga0160505, IMG submission 108225) | Enriched chicken feces microbial communities from UW Madison campus, WI, USA - DID2874_E49_Stillage MG | ecosystem: Host-associated > Birds > Digestive system > Large intestine > Fecal ...
CCAGGAGTGCGCACATCCGAGCGAGAGGAGCCGAGACTTTTCGGGGCCGGAAGAGTGGACTGGAACGAGCCGGACGCAGGCCGAAGCAACGAGAGGGGGTGATGGAAGACAGTGGGAGCGACAGCACCTTGGTGGCTGGCCGAGCGGATCTCGTTCTGTTGGAACAGGTCGTGGCTGTGGTAATCTTGCTGCCAGCCCATAGGAGAGTCAGGGTTGGGGGCGCTGATGTTAAAGTGCTGGTGTGGCCAGTGGACGCGTGGATCGGGTGTGCTTGGGTGGCTTCCAGGGTGGTGTGAGGAACCGCGCATGAGATTGTAGGATGCGACCGATGGCCTTCCGGCAGGAGTGTGCAGCTTGTGTGACTGCGACGGCCCTCCTTGGTGCCGCGCGGGCGTCCTCGGGGGTCCGTTGGGGGTGCCACCATAACCCCGCTCGCTTCCATCTTGAGACCGAGAGTTAATGGGCCCTGAGGTGGCGAGCGGAATCCACTGCTCTGGAACTTGGAAGTTGGACTCGTCGTCAAATTCCGACTGGGAGCCGCGCGCGTAGCTGTCGTGGAAGCTCGATGGGTACCGTGTTGTACCTTCCGAAGGGTACGACATGTGAGTGTGGCGCTCTAAAAGTCAGCCGTTGCCATCGTCCTTTTCCTCACCGGAATAGCCCTCAGGCTCACTGTCTTCATCCATGAGCTCGCTGTCGGACTCTCCGTCGCGGTCGTAACGGTCTTCCTCGGGCAGTCCCCGCCAGTGGTTCTCGCCCGCACGCATGTGACCGTACCACTCCGAGGAGGGGTACTCGGGAGCGTGCGGCAGCATGTCTTCCTCATCGAAATATGACATGGAGGCCAACTTCTTGCGTGGACGCTCGTCGTCCTCAAGGACCTCGTTCTCCTCAAAGTCGCTGAGAGGATCAAGGCGGGGACGTCTGGGTGTCAGCCGGGCACTGCTCGGGGTTTCCCTGTGGTGGCGACGTACGAGGCGTCACTGTGGCGCCACGCTGTCAGCGGGGCATCTGAGGAGTCAGTCAGGCTCTGAGCAGCTGTGCTAACCATCTTTGTCTTTGCTCTGAAGAAGAGGTGGACCAAGGAACAAGGGTGGCGGGTCATCTCGGCGACTACGAGCAGCCGAGGAAGGCGACAGCGGCTCGAAGCCTCCGTCTGATGTGTCAGCACGAGTCACGTCCGACGCTTACCAAACTCGGTGAGGAGGTTGTACGAGAACGGATCGAGTTCCCCGTTGCCCTCGTTCTGTTCAATAGTATCTCTGATGAATGTGTTGGGGGTAACACTCGCTTCGCGGTTGACGATGGTGGCGAGTTTCGAATTGGTGACAAGCTTCGTCACCTGGTCGTATGACCAGGCGCTGGCTGTGGGGACAGGGAACAGGGGTGGGCTGGGCATAATCTTGGTCTCCTCATCCTTGATATCAGCAACGGCGGCCACTGCGGTGCACTCACGATGTCGCCGCATAGCTTCTCCCAGCGAGCCCAGATAGCGTCGAGGTTACTCTTGCAGTTGGCGTTGACCTTAGTGACGGCGGACTTGACTTGGTGATTGAGCGGCTCGTCAAGTTTCCACTTTAAGTTGCTGGAGAGAAGGTCAGTACGGTGGAGGGAAGACACTCTACACCACTCACAGAGCTTCCTCGGGGTTGACCTTTTCGATCTTGAAGTCCTCGACGGTGAGGTACCCAGAGCAGAAGTGACGAGAGTTGGGGAGGAAAAGGGACTGGATGGATGGCGGGGTGCGCACGGCGTCGCCGATGGTCGCGGCTTCACGGATAGCCTTGGCGGAGAGGATGGTGCCCATGGGGCGAGCGACGAGGGGATACGGGTCCTCTTAATGTCAGTATTTCATTCCGGACGGGCACAGAACTCACCTTCCTCGGCCGTGAACCGGTCAGAGATGGTGCGCGCTTCGTACCGCTTCATGTCCTTGTATGCACCGCGGAGCGCGTCCTTACCACCCGACAACGCGGGGGTCTCCTTAATGTTGAGCGGGTTCTGGTTCTTGGTACGTTGTAAGAGGGCAAAGAGCGGGTCGTCGTCCTCGGGGCCGAACATGGTGGGGTAGTTGTGCAGGTCGGCGGGGACAAGAAGGGACTCGAGAAGGTCGGAACAAAGATCGTCGAGCTCGGTCTCAACGCCAGCGTGGGCAAGGGGCTCGATGGCGCGCGAGTATACTCGACCATGCACTTCGGATGGTGTCGAGGGGATCATTGCTGATAGTTGAGTGAAGGGCGATTGGTGAAAAGGAGAAAAGGAGAAAGTGAGAGAAGGAGAGAAGGAGAGAAGGAGAGAAGAAGAGGGGGAGCGACGACGAGAAGAAGGACGAATAAAGAAGGACTAGTCGATAAGTGGGTATTTGGGCGTTTGGATCGGTCCGGAGGCCGGAGGGAAGGTGACAAGGTACTTGCGTTTCAGCACATTAGAACCGACCCTCGCGCGAGAGAGCGGCGAGCGATACTCCGAGGAGAAGTCCAAGGGGTGAACGGTACAGCGCCGATGCCGAGGGGACGCCCGTGTGGAAGACAGGGTCGGAGAAAGAAAGCGTGCGCCCGTCGCTCCCTGTATCCACTGCGATCCACGAGTAAAAGTTGGTGATGATGGCAAGACGCGCGCCAGAGTCCTGGATCTGAGCCATAACTTGATCTAGGACGTGCTCAAGTTTGGAACGGCGAATGTCGCCCGTCTTCTTCTTCTTGTCCTCCTTGTCCTCCTTGTCCTCCTTGTCCTTCTTGCCCTTCTTGTCCTTCTTGTCTATCACACACCGGCCATCAGAGTCGATCCTTAGGCGTCCCTCTTTGAACGCAGAGACGACCGGGTCTAGAACGGAGATGGCATGGGGGGATTTAAGCTCAGCCACATCAAGCAGAGCGATGCCGTCGTTCACCTCACTGCCAAGAACCCAGTCGGGGATGGGACTGGTGCGAGTCTTACGCTCGGCAACATGCCAGGCGTCCTTGTGTGGGACAAACAGTCCCGCTTTAAGTAGAAGGAGGTTAACCTGCCCGACGAGGCAGCTGCCGAGTAGACCCCGCACCTCAGCTTCGTTCCGAATTGTTTGGAGGTTCGCTACCTCCGCTGCAGACAGTGTGGCGAGCTGCAAGGACTCTGTCATCTCAACCTTCAGAAGCTGTGGGGCTGCGGTCTCGAGGTGAGTCTGCAATTCCTCAAAGATGACACTCTTATATGAGGTGTCGATGCTGAATCGGTCTCGCCTGAGCTTGGCAAGGGATGATGGCGAGGCCCTCGACGTTGACTTTAACCCACCGAGCAAGAGGGCGATTGGGAGTCGATGCGTGGCCAAAAGAGCGGCGAGGGCGGCGGGAGGTGAGAGCGGCATGGATATACGATATAATGAGGGCGAATTGGAGACGAGATGAGTGGTTAGGAGTAGAGAGGTCAAGGACAGACGATACAGAGGATACAGTACATCAAGTGCGTCTTTGCATTCGTTTGCAGTAGTGTGCAGTAGTGTGCAGTAGTTTGCAGTAGTTTACAGTAGTTTGCCACCCTGCAGCTTCAACAGTCATTGTTTATCCATTACACGGTGCGGACATGGCTCCACTGTCCGCTAATCTCCATCACAAAAGCTTCCGCTCCCACCGATATTTTGAGAATCCACTTCAAGGTCGTCGAGATGAGCACATCAAAGCAGACTTTTTGCACCTCCCGGTTCAAAATCATCACCTACAACCCCAACAGCAATGGCACCACGACCACAAAAGCGCTCCAAGAACGCCGCCGCCGCCGACGTCGTTCCGGGCGTCACTGCGCCGAAACCGGCCGCGCCGCTCCCGCAGAGCCGGCTGTTCGCCCCCTTCCGCGCATTGGGCTATGTGTCCGACGACGTGCCGTTCTCCATGTTCGTGCACACGCCCAAGGGCGCGCTCGCCAAGCCTACGATCCATATCGTGTCGAGTGTCGGGCGGTCGTGGCTCATGTGGGATGCTGACCGCATGACGCTTCTTTTTGCTGGTGAGTTGGCAAGATCGTGATTGTTACTAACTCGCGTGCAGGACCGGACGCAGGCGCGACGATCACGAGCTTGGCGCAGACGGGTACCGAGGTGTTTGCGGCTGCTGGCGCGCGTGTGATCAAGTACCTCCGCGGCAAGGAGGTGCTTATCTACGAGTCGCCTGACGGGTCGACGCTCGGCAAGCTGCTCATTTTCGGCGAGCAGATTATCGCGCTCAAATACGACGGTACCGGCATGTTTATCTGGAACATGGCCTCGGGCGAGCTCGACAACGAGATCACCTTCCACACCTCGTTTACGGCGACCTCGATCATGCACCCCGCGACGTACCTCAACAAGGTGCTCCTCGGCAGCCGGGAAGGCGAGCTGCAGCTGTGGAACATCCGTACCGGCTCGCTCATCCACACGTTCCCGAGCCGCACACCGTCCTCCCCGTCCCCCGTTACCGTTCTCGTCCAGTCGCCCGCCCTCGATGTCGTCGCTGCAGGATATCTCGACGGCACGATCCGCGTCATCGACATCAGCTCGGATGAGCTCGTCATGCAGATGCGTATGGACGAGGGATCCATCACTGGCCTCTCGTTCCGCATGGACGGTCCCCCTGTGCTTGCGTCGTCGTCGTCGGCTGGCGCTATCGCCATGTGGGACCTCAACAAGGGTGGATCTATCCTCCACGTTACGCGTACGGCCCACGAGCAGGGCGTCACCGGTCTTGAGTGGGTGCAGGGTCAGCCGCTGCTCGTCTCGTCGAGTGCAGACAACAGTGTCAAACAGTGGCTCTTCGACTCGCCGACCGCCGCCCCGCGCCTCCTCAAGCTTAGGACAGGACATCACGCACCGCCAACTTGCATCAGGTACTACGGCGAGGACGGCAAGCAGATCCTCACGACCGGCCGCGACCGTTCGCTGCGGTACACCAGTGTCGTCCGCGACTCGCGCAGCCATGAGCTGTCTCAGGGTGAGTTGACTCGAAAATGCGGGCAACTGACAGACAGGTTCTCTGATGAAGAAGGCGATCGGGCTCGGAATTTCGGTCGACGACCTCAAGAACCCGCCGATCGTCGCGCTCTCGTCGAGCTCCACGCGCTCAAAGGACTGGGACGACGTGCTCACCGCGCACGCCGAGGACTCGTCGGCGCGCACATGGCGCGTGCAGGACAAGCGACTCGGCGAGCACATGTTCGAGATGGAGGACGGCGGCGCGGTGCAGGCCGTGTGCGTGACGCAGTGCGGCAACTTTGGTCTGGCCGGCTCCTCGACAGGAGAGATCCGCATGTGGAACATGCAGTCGGGCAAGGAGCGCAAGTCGTTTGCGCTCCAGGGCCCCGCACCGGGTAATTCGAAGCCCAAGATTATCGCCGCGACGGCCAAGACCAAGAAGGGCAAGACCAAGGCCGTCACCAAGACCATGGAGGCGATCACCGGCCTCGCGACCGATGCGCTCAACACGACTGTCATTGCGTCGTCGCTCGAGGGCAAGCTTTACGTGAGTTAAAATCTTGGCGGTGGTAGCTCACAGCAGTTCTTCGACTTCCACTCAACGGAAAAGGTGCACGAGATGGAGCTCGACAGCTCAATCACCGCCATCGACCTGCAGCGGGACAGCGGTCTCCTGTCCGCCATCTGCGACGACCTCGTCGTGCGCATCATCGACATTGAGACGCGCCGCGTCGTGCGTGAGCTCCGTGGGTTCCGTGGCCGTATCCTCGACACGGCATTCACGCCCGACTCGCGCTGGCTGATCGCGTCGTCGCTCGACGCCACGATCCGGACATACGACATTCCGACGGGACGCCTCGTCGACGCCTTCCGCACGCCCTCGATCGCAACCAGCCTCACCTTCTCCCCCACGGGTGACTTCCTCGCGACCTCGCACGTCGACAGCCTCGGCGTGCACCTGTGGGCAAACAAGGCGCAGTTCTCCGACGTCGCCCTTCGCCATATCCCAGAGGACGATGAGGTGCCCGAGATTGCGCTCCCCACAGTGCAGGGCGTCGACGACGAGACGCTCGAGGGCCTCGAGGCCGTCGGCGCGCCAGAGTACACGGACATCTACACCACGCCCGACCAGCTCGCCGACAACCTGCTCACGCTCTCGCTGCTCCCACGCTCCCGATGGCAGACGCTCCTCAACCTCGAGACAATCAAGGCACGGAACAAGCCCAAGGAGCCGCCAAAGGCGCCCGAGGCCGCACCCTTCTTCCTCCCGACCGTCTCGGGCCTCCAGCCCCGCTTTGACGTCTCCGCCGCCGCGCGCGACGAGGGCGACCCCATGTCCGCCCGCCTCGCGCCCAGCGCCACGTTCCTCGAGAGCGAGTTCACGCGCCGCCTGGCCCGCGAGGACGAGGAGGGTGACTGTGAGTAACGACTAAAGATACCGTGAGCGGCACGCTGACTTTTCAGACTCGGCATTCTTCGAGTACATCAAGGCGCTCTCGCCCTCGGCCGTCGACCTCGAAATCCGCTCCCTCGTGTCCCTCGACCACCTTGGCGCGTTCCTCTCGGCGCTTATCGGCCGCCTGCGCTCGCACCGCGACTTTGAGGCCGTGCAGGCCTTCATGTCCGTCTTCCTCTCGATCCACGGCGACGTCCTCATTGCCAATGCCGAGCTGCGCCATCTCCTCGAGCGCCTCGAGACGGAGCAGAAGCGCGAGTCGGCGCGTCTTATGGAGCTCATTTCGTACTCGCTCGGCACGCTGGGTTTCTTGCGTAGCTAGAGATAGAGCTGAGGACTGGGGATAGATTGTTTAGGTATCTTGCATGCACACATTGGATCATCAACTGTATCAATGAGAGCCTTTAGCCTAGAATTATCCATTGCACAATTGGCGAGGATGCCTTCGGTCTGTTCACGTTGATCTCATCCACTCCCACACTTGTCTCCTAACGTGCCTCATCTCTCCTGCGTTATCATCTCCGCTCCTCGTCTCGATACACTTTTGCTTGGCTTCAAAACGCTGAATAAGTGCATCGCGGCGCATAAGTAGCTGTAATAGTAAAACACAAGACTCTGTCTAGAATAAAGGGAAAGGAAATCAAAGAAATTATACCTCGTGCATGGTGTAGTGCCTGCGTGAGCGCACGGGTATGCCACAGAGAAGGGCGCGCGGGCGCTGCCCGCTCTCGTCGGGTGCGTGCAGAGCTCGGACATGGGGAGCTTGCACGTCGGGTCATGGTCATGAGAATGCCGACGGGTAGTCTGAGCCTGGGGTATTGGGTTTCGAGTGCTGAAGTCAAGTTCCAGTGTCCATGGGTATTATTACACTGAGTCTGTCAGCTAAGGACCTACCGGGACCTAGCTGTCACAACTTACAGAGATACGTCGCGGGCACAACGCCCTCGCGGCCCGTCTCGGGGTCGCGGCAGTACCACCACTCGTCGCTCTGCTCGTCGTCGAGCACGATGACACGCTGGCCGGCACGCATTGGCAGCTCGCCCGCCTGTAACTCGGGTCCGAAGAAGTCGTACCGCATAACCGTCTCGCGGCCCTCATCCGAGTCGTCGGCGTACTGCCCTGCGGCATACTCGTCGTCGGCGTCGTGGAACTGCGACTCGGACGACTCGCGGCGGCCCGCGAGACCGGCGGCAGCAGCAGCACCGGCCGTGCCAGCACCAATACCAGCGACACCCGCACCAGACTGCCCTGCCGATGACGGCTGCATGAGTGATCGCTCAAGCGCAGTCTGGACAGAGTTGTGGATGAGCTGGTGGGTCGACGACGCCTCGCTGCCAGGCTGCTCCTTCTCATCGTATGTGTCCGCGACCGGCTGCTGCTTGCGCTCGTGTCGGCGGACGCAGTAGGCGCCAAGGAGAATGAGGAGGATAAGGATGAGAATGAGACCAGTGGCGATGGCCATGGCAACAAGAACAACCAGACCGCGCGCAAGGTACTTGATGCGGTTGAAGCTGAAGTGCTTGTTCTCATAGAAGAAGGACGAGATGGCGCCGAGCGTGCCCTTGGAAGTCGTACCAACAAGATACGGGTGCCACTGAGTGCCGTCGTAGAGCGCCGAAGACACATTGCCCGAGGAGAGGTTGATGTCGCCGCTGGCCATGAGCATACGGTCGTCCTGGATCGCACCGGTGGCGTTGTGGCTGTGACCTTCGCGGAGAGGCACAATCGCTAGCTGCTGAATGACAGTACCGGGAGAAAGGGCATCGGTGTTCTGGGCCGACCATGTGCTGCCGTCCCAGCTGTGGAGGTAGGGCTTCGAAGTCGACGAATCGATACCCGAGGCGAAGATGCTCGACAGGTTCTTGGCATTGACGACAAGGGAGAGAACAGGGCCAGGAAGAGTGCCGAGGGCGCTCCACGAGTTGTTGGCAAAGCTGTACTGAGCAGCATAGGTGGTCGCGCCGTTGAGCACAAACGAGCCACCCGCAACAAGAGTGCCCAGCTGGTCATCGCCAAAGTCGATCGCACGGACCTCGCCGCTGCTGATGGTTCCATTGCGACCAGGCTGGGACCACTGGCGCTTGGCCCTGTCCCAGAGACAGACGCCGGGACAGGGGTAGGTGCCGTTGTTGGCTGTGACAAAGTTACCAGCAACAACAATGGTGTTGCTGCCCTCACGGCGCTGGAGCGCGTTCACAGTGACTTCACCGTTACCGTTGAGAGGGATGGCGCGGTCCCAGGAGCCGGTCTGGAGGTTGTACGCGAGGAGACCGGAGCCAACCTCGGGCACGTTGAGGTTGCTGCCGCCGACGTAGAGCGTGTTGTCGAACACGAGCAGAGAGCGGACAACGCCAGAGACAGGAGGCTTGGGTCCAGTCATACCGTCGGGGCCACCCTGGAACGCGACGCCAGAAATGTCCGAGCCGCTGGAGAAGTTGCCGCCGATGATGGTGATCTTGGGTTCTCCCTTGGCCGACGAGTTTTTCCAGTACGCCCCGGCCAGGGTCGCGGGCGCCTCTTCGGGAACCTCAGGAACGGCCGGCGTGTCCGCCCGAGCGATGTGCAAAGCGCGACGCAAGTGGCTGAACCAGTCGTACGAAACAGAGCGGCGAGTGGCGGTAGAGGTGGACGACGCGGAGCCCTTGTTGGAGAAAGTCACGCCGTCGAGAGTCTCGATATAGGTGACACCGTCCTTGATGACAAGGCGGGCAACACCAGAAACAGGGTTGCGAGACGCGCCGAGGAAGCGGCCCCCAATGTAGGTGCCGTTGCTGGCTGAGGTGACGGCGGATCCTGGGCCGTAGATGACACCAGAAGTCTTCCAGTCGTTGGCATTCGTGTCAAACACTGCGTAGCCGCCAGTCGATGCCGTCGTGCCGTTGGCAGTGAGGACGTTGGTAAAGTTTCCGGCGACGTGAAGGTCGTTGTCAATCGCGGTGATCGACACAACAGGGCCGTCGACGCCACCAGCAACAGGCGACCACGCTTTGGCGTTGGGGTCGTACTTTGCGAGATAGCTCAGCTGCGTGTCACCCTGCGCGGTGCCGGTGAACTCGCCGCCAAAGTAGACGTTGTCGCCTACTGCGGCACCAGTGTGCACTGCGCCGTTCAGGCCGCTGTTTGCGAGCGCAGTGGCGCCCAAGGCCGTGTCGACGAGAACAACGTTCGAGTATGACTTGGCCAGCGCGAACTTGCCTCCAACGAAGACAGTGCTCCCGGCGGGGACGATGGTGTGCACCTTAAAGTCCTTGGACGAAGAGGCGTTGTAGGCGGTGTCGATGCTGAATCCTAATTCGGTGAGGAGGGTCTCAGTCGAATTTGGAAGGATGCTGTTGGCTGCGTTGGTCTGGTTAGTGTTGGAACGCTTCCACTCGTAGACGCCAAATGCTCGGCGGAGAGAGGTCGTTGTCGGCACAGCAGATGTGGAAGTGGTGGACGACGGTCGTGTACTGGTTGCACTCGATTGAGTTCGAGAAGCAGTGATGGTCATCGCGCCAATAGGGCTGCTGGTCGTCGCGGCCGAGCTCGTCGTAGGCGATGTAGTGCCAGAGGACACGGTACCCGTGCTGGTCTGCGACTGACTTGATGTCGTGGTCGTCTGGTTGTACGGTGACTCAGTCCCGTCAGACAAGCCCGTGAGGGTCATCTGAACGCCACTTGCCACAATGACATAGTGATCGCCCGAGATCGGCGCCGGATTGGCGGGCAGCGCGATGTGAATCGTAGGGTTGAAGTTGGAGGAGGTCGCGTCGACGAGGCCCGAGTAGATCAGCACTGACGTGTCGGTTTGAACGCGCTCGTCGATCGTCGAGGTCCATGGCGGGGCGCCCTCGAGGGGGAAGACGGAGATGTCAGCCGTGGTACGGCTGGCACAGTCGCCAATGTTGGCGCAGCCGGGGATAACGAGGTAGATGTCGTAGAATCCTGCAGAGCCGACGTAAGGCTTGAGAGTTAACGAGAGGTCTTCTTGCGTGTTGACAGGGACGGTCGACGTCATGTAGCCGATCTCGGTACCGGAAATGTTGGACGGAGCAGTCGCGCTTGTCCAGTTGCCGATGGTGTTGACCGTCGAGTTCGACTTGCCGCACACGCCCTCGTTGTCGGACTCGACGTAAGAAGCGTACGCGCCGTCAGAGAGCAGCTGGACATAGTCGAGAGCCGAGCTGGCACCCTCCCACGAATCGAGCGAGATCGAGAGACCGGTAATGCTGATCAATCCGTCCTCGAAGAGAAAGTCCTGGGCCGAGACATCCGTCGAAGTCGAAAGGCTGCAGGACGGGTTGCAGGTCTTTTCGGAGCCGTTGTCGGAAAACTTGAGCTTGCGGACAGTGTTGTCGGGAAGCGTTGTCAGGGTGAACTCCTTGACTGCGCGCCCGTCGGTTCGTCCGTTCGAGATACGGACACCGGCAACGGAGAGGTACGCGTTGGCGAGGATGTGCACGGTTGCGATGCTTTGGTCGCGCGCGTACCATGTCCCCGAATCAGGGCAGAGGATGTTGTTCGCGTTGTCGTGGGCCGCGTCGCCAGACGAAGGCGATGCGGAAACGGTCAGTCCGCCGTACTGCGAGGCTGCTGCCGGGATGGTGAACGGTGTAAGGTATCCCGAGTTGCCTATTGTAGCCGTGTTGGGAGGGGCGATGGGCAGGGACGC
>Ga0160505_101499_pt1 | contig 11016 bp, 14 predicted proteins | sample DIDeMG_FD_108225 | JGI IMG/M metagenome (GOLD analysis project Ga0160505, IMG submission 108225) | Enriched chicken feces microbial communities from UW Madison campus, WI, USA - DID2874_E49_Stillage MG | ecosystem: Host-associated > Birds > Digestive system > Large intestine > Fecal ...
CCGAACCTGCACGCGCTGACCAAGACGCTCATCTTGCCCGGAGAGGAACAAATGTACTCGCCGGCATGGACGCCGCTGTTCAACTTTGAGACGTACTTTGCGGAACTGGACGCCGTGCGCAAGCGGTACGGTCGGCGCACGGGCGTCATGCGCAAGGACGAGGTCACAAAGGGCGAGCGTCCGGCATGCGGCGACCTGCTGTTTTATGGCGAGACAGTGACGTCTACCCAGACGATGCTGGACCGCAACCCCATCCTGCTCAACAACCTCCCGTCCCCGCTGACATTCATGGCGAGCTTCCAGATGGCCGGGCGCGGGCGCGGCTCCAACCTCTGGCTCTCGCCCGCCGGCTGCCTCCAGTTCTCGATCCTGCTCACTGTGCCTGCCAACATGGCCTCCAAGCTCGTGTTCATCCAGTACCTCGCGGCCGTGGCCATCGCCGAGGCGGTGGACGAGGACGGCCGCCTGGGTGTGCGCATCAAGTGGCCAAATGACGTGTATGCCGAGGCGGAGGGCGTGGCGGGCACAGCGATCGGCGGCGGAAAGAAGGGTCGCGCCAAGCTCGTCGGCATTCTCGTCAACACAAACTTTATGAACGGCCAGTGGCGCGTCATTGTCGGGTGCGGCATCAACGTCCTCAACCCCCTCCCGACCTCGTCGCTCTCGCAGCTCCACGGCTTGCTCTCTGAACGCATGGCGCGCGCAGGCTCCACGGCCAACATCCCGCCGCCGCCCACGATGGAGGGCACATTCGCGCGGATCATGAACTCGTTCGAGACCAAGTGGGAGCAGTTCCTCGAGGCCAAGGGCTTTGAGCCCTTCATGAACGAATACCATGCCCGCTGGATGCACTCGTGAGGACAACCACCCCCATAGTCGTGGACGTTGCTGACGAGTTTAGCGGCCAGGAAGTCACCCTCACGACCGTCGAGCCGCACCAGCGCCTCCGCATCGTGTCCATTACGCCCGACGCCGGTCTCCTCCGCTGCGTGCCCATCGCCGACTCGCCGTCATCACACTTCGAGCGCAACTATGACCAAGGGTACGAGGACCGTGTTCCCTCGGGATACGGCCGGTCCGCCTTCAGCCAGCAGCCGCAGTACGTCGAGCTCCAGCCGGACGGAAACTCGTTTGACCTCATGGCCGGCATGATCAAGCGCAAGGTGATGTGAGCACAGAGCAAAATTAAAAGTTAGAATATAGACGGATCAGCAGACAGGACACATGCAGCGCGTACAAGCAAAAACACATGGTCTACAATACTTACATGCGGCTATGACGTGCTATGACTACCAACTGACTATCTACGACACCTCGCCTGAAATCACTTATCCCCCTTGTCCTTCTTTTGCTTCGCCCCGCGCCGCAGCGCATAGTGTCCATTAAACGCAATCCTAATCGCGAGGAAGCGCACGTCGAGATCGCTGTGCCCGCCCGCCTCCTTGCACAGGGTCGTGACGCAGTCTTGGAACCCGACGGTGCACTCGGAGATACGGTCCCGGATCCCACTGAGCTGCGAGACGCTGGCGGCGTGCTCTGCCTCGGCCGTCGAGGCGTCTGCGGCGGTGATAATTCCCTGGAATCAGCCACAGTGCTCGTTGCTGTACTCACCCTCTCGGCGTCACGCTGGCGATCGAGGCGCGTCGCCTCGCCTAGACTCCATCCGTACAGGTCCTCAGTAGCGTTCCGGAAACTCAAAATGTTGGCAAGAGCTTCGCGGACGAGATTGAGCAGGTGATCGTCGCGGCCGCGCGGGCCGGCTAAGAGGATCTTGCGCACCACGCGGTCGAGGTACGTCCTGTGCGCGGCGATCAGCGAGTCGAGGTCACCGTCCCGCCGGTTCGTGAACTCCAACAGCGCCTGCCAGCTACATTCGATGACTTCTAACTGGCAGAAGGCCTGGAGCTGGCGAAGGAAGTGCACCATTTCGGCCTGCACGATGCGGCAGTGGTGCCAGTCGTTGTCGAGGCCTGTCTTGTCAGTTATCGGTGGGGCTTGCCTAACTCACTGGGAAGGTTCTCAAACGATCGCGATGCAGAAGTCACACGCATCCAGCCCTGCGTGAGCGCCGTCTCGACGCGCTTCAGGTGCCACAGGTGGTGGAACAGTTTGTCGTATGCTGCCATGGATCGCGCATCCAGCACGGCGTTCAGCGGCGCCTCAACCTTGTACTCGAGCGCAAAGCAGTCCCAGCCAAGCTCGCCGTGAGAGTACTCAAGCACGCGGGCGTCGAGGCGGCGGAGGATGTCGGGCGAGTCGAACTGTGCGTTCGAGCCGCGGATTGCCGACTCGAGGTCGGACGTCAGGTGGTGTCGATACAGACTGATCGCGGGTTTCGATAGCCGTGGTCTGAAATCAGCTATAGCTCTGAGGCATAGCTACTCACGCAAGGGCCTCCATCAGCAGTTCCGCAAAGTCACCAGCTCCGAGCATGAGGTATGCCTTGAGGGCGCGCAGGTGGTCGAGCAGCTTGTACTTCCCGTAGAAGATCTCCAGTAACCGCTTCGAGGCGGACAGGTACGCGTCGTCGATGGAGCGCTCGAGACCCGTGAGATCAGAGTATTTGAGTGCTGCTAGTTAAGACTAGGTGGAGGGTCCGCGAACTCACCAGCACCAGCAGCTAAACCTGCTTGGGTAGGGATCCACTCGCTGTCAAAGCAGTTGTAGCGAATAAAGTTGAGACTGCGCCCAGTGGAGAAGATCTAACTGTCAGGTACTACGCGGATTAAATAACTGACCTTCTTCGCAAAGTCTTCGTTGATAAATCCGGGAACCATACCCTTGACGAAGACGTACTTTTTCTCCCAGATGTGGTGAGAGTCAGCGACGCCTCCGCCCATGTCGAAGCCCTGCTCGAATCCCGCGTCGCCCGCAGCATACGGCGAGGGGTCATCAGTCGCGAGGTCCGGGTTGACCTGGACGAAGAACTCGTTGAACGGGTCATGGAGTTCTCCGGAGATGATCCAGCGCTGCAGAGTGTGGAAAAAGGGCTTGGATACCTCCTCGAGAATCTGGTTTGTGAACTGGCGCGCGAAGGGGTCGCCGTGCTTTGTTCGGCTGTGGATCTTGGACACGAGTGCGCCGCCATGTGTCACTGGGGGTTAGTCGACGCAGTCGCCACAACCCACCTGAGGCATCGTCCACGACCGTCTCCATGAGGCGCAGCTTGAGCTTCATGTCTTCCGTCCAAAGACCGAGGCGCAGCAGAGTCAGCTCGGACGCCTCGGCCGGCTTGGACTCGACGGGGTTCGCGAGCTGGGACTCGAGCACGGCTAGGAGGCGGTGGTACTCGGACAGCTCATGGTGAAGGAAGTGGCATAGACTCTGGTAGGTCAGCAAGCGTTGCTCCATCGTGACCTACTTGAATGACCATTCCGCTCTTGGCGTTTGGCCCTGCCGCCTGGTGCTTCTTGATAAACGTTGTGATTTTGCGATACAGCACGCCCATCTCGGACAGCTGGACAAGGACGCTACGCGTCGGCTGGAAGACATACCCCTCCTGGCTGTCAGCTAGAGCTCCGAGACAGCACTCACCTTGGGCTCATCCACAACGATATCAATACCGAGGATCGTCTCGTCCTCATCGCCCAGGATCTCCGTCTCGGACCGGTCCCACCTATCCGCGACCGTGCGCCCATTCGCCGTGCCATTCCCGTTCGCCGCGCCATTGGCGTTGTTGGCAGGAGCGACATCGAAGCGGACATAGCGCCCATCGATGCCTTGGAGAAGGTACAGCGCGTCGCGCAGGAGAAGGCTCTCGGGGAACGGGCGCCGCCCCCGCTGCGTGCGCCAGTGCTTGAGGACCTCGGCCTTGGACGTATGGGCGTGCGGCAGCGGCGGCGGGGCCGGTTGGGGAGGTACGGCTGTCGGCGGCGGCGAGTTGAGGTCAATCGCATGCAGTTTGGACCGCACGTACTCCGCCCCATGGTGCTCCCGCCCCTCATTCAGCACCGCGGCAGTCGACGGTCCCGGCCGCGCGGGCGTCCCGAGCCCCGAGCGCGGGCGCGACGACGACGCGCTGGCGTCCCTTTCCTTATCCTTTGTGTTCTCGAGCGTCGATAGCGCAAGGAGGAACTGGAGGTGGCGGTGTGGAACAGTTAATGTGCGCTGAGGCGTCAGCTCGATGATCAGGGCAACGACCAGCTGGACTCACACCGCGCTGCAGGGTCGCCCAGAGAGAGTTGAAGCGCGCGAGATCCTCGCCCGAGAGCGCGCGGCGCGCAATGTCCGGCAGCGCCGATGATCCCAGTGGGAGAGAGGACGGGAGGCGGCTACATGTCAGCGGGTTGTGTGCGTGAGAGCTCACCTGGACAAAATGTCATCACTGAACTCGATCAGCTCCTCTACGCGTTCCTGCCGCACGCGGTCGGGCAGCTTGCTCAGGCCCGGGAGAACGGTGTAGATGAGCGTCTCGAGGCTCTGGTTCCTCTCGCTTCGAGACATTGTGGAAGCCGAGGTGGGTGGTTATGTTTACGAATTGAATGCAATGGTCCAAGTCAAGTCCGAGATGGTTGATGTGAGACGTCACTCGCGTCCAGACGTAGCGGCGCGTCAATATGGATGGTGTTTGGCTCAGGCTCAGGTCCTCGCTGTGCCTGCCCACGCGAGATGCACGTGACACCCTCAACTTTCCTCAACTTCCTCTCCACCTTGCCACTCGAAAAGTTGGACCCAGTCCGTGCATGACAAAGTGCGCAACTACGTCTGTTTACATCCATCGAAACAATCACCATGGGCAAATCCGGAAAACCGAACAAGGAGCGCTCGTCAGCACCGCGCGGCGGCGGGGGCGGGCGGGGTCGTGGACGCGGACGCGGCGGAGGTCGGGGCGGGGCCGCGCCTAGGGGTCGTGGTGCTCGGCCGGCGAGGACTTTTGAGGACCGGGACGTGTCTGTCGTTGTAGCCAGTACGTAAAGCCTCTGCCTCTGCTTGGAGATTCCGTATCTCTGCTGACGATTAGGCTCGAGCGACGAGGACGAGGACGAGGAGGACAGCAACGAGGACGAATCTGGCGAGGATGACTCTGAGGAGGACGAGTCGAGCGAAGAAGGATCCGAGGAGGAAGAAGAGTCGGAGGAGGAACAGCAGGTCAAGATCGCTGTCCCCGTCGCGATGTGGGACTTTGACCACTGCGACCCGCGCCGATGCTCGGGCAAGAAACTCGCGCGCCATGGGCTGTGCACGTCCATGCGTGTCGGGCAGCGGTTCCGCGGTGTCGTCTTGACGTGAGTGTTGCGTGCTCGAGTGGAGTATCCCTCGGACCGAGATACGTTGGAGCTGACGGCCAGACCAAAGGGACGCAAACCCATCGCGCCGTGCGACGACGAGGTCGTCATGGCGTCGGGCCTCGCGGTCGTTGAGGCCTCCTGGGCCAGGCTGGACGAGGTGCCCTTCGGCAAGATCAAGGGCCCGCACGAGCGGTTATGTGAGTACACGTTCTGAAGGAATGAGTGAGGGGAAGGTGCAAATACCACCTTGACGCTTTCTCTTCCACCTGCCTCCCCTCCCAACTCCATCCTCACACTGTCCCGCACCGAGGCTCACACACAGTGCCCTACCTCATCGCGACCAACCCCGTAAACTACGGCAAGCCGTGGCGCCTCAACTGCGTCGAGGCGCTCGCGGCCGGGTTCTACATCACGGGCCACCCGGAGTGGGCCGAGCTGCTGCTCTCCAAGTTTTCGTGGGGCCACGCATTCTACAAGATGAACGGTCACCTCATTGAGCGGTATCGGACGTGCCACACGCACGAGGAGGTGGCTGCCATGCAGGCTACGATTGAGCGCGAGCTCCAGGAGGAGTTTGACCGCCAGAAGGAGGAGAAGGGTGAGTTCTTAGCTGCGAAACAAGTGTTGACTTGCAGCGAAATACTTTGCGGATGGAGACCTGCTGCGCGAAAACCCAAACCACATGGCGTACCCCCAGGAGGAAGAGTCTGAGGAGGAGGAGGAGTCCGAGGCCGAGGTCGAGAAGCTTGTCGCGGAGATGGAGGGCGCCAAGCTCACATGATATGTTTTACATGCACTCAATGATGGTATCCTTTTGCCTATAGTCAACCCAATGCCGATCCAACGCCATGTAGCTACACAATACTGGTCCCAACCGTCCATATCTACGCCTTCTCGAACGCCGCCATGATCCCGCGCGCAGGTGGCGTCAGGCCGGCCGACGTCCACGCCTCGTTCTTCACACGCCACCGCGAGTCCTTGCCCTTGCCTTCGCGCGACGCCACTTCACGAATCTTGGCCTCGATGGCGGCCTTGGTGACTGTGTCAAAGTGGTTGCGCAGCTCAGAGACCAGATCAGACTGGATCTTGGGGCTGCCGTCAATCTTGCGCAGCAGTTCGGGGAGCTGGGATGTAGGGAATGCAATTTTCGGTGCAGAGCGGGATCGTGATCCCGGCGCGTTCGCGGTCGACGAGGCGTCGCCGAGCGGCATCTGAGCAGTTGCAGCTGCTGGCTGCGCTGCCTTTGGAGTCGTCTCCTCGGTGGTGAGCAGGCACTTGATGCCGATCTGCATCCCAACGGCAGTGTCGGCAAAGGTCGCCTTAAGCAGCGGGACAGGTTCGGACGACTGGTATTTGAAGGGGTCAAGGGAGGAAGGCGCGTCTGCTGTTAGAGCTGAGCTCCGGGCGTGGCAACTCACCATTAAGAAGCTGAATGCGGTAGGGGTTCCATTCCTCAGCGGGGTGCTTGCCGATTTCGCTCTCCCAGAATGGACCCTGGCAGTCCTGGTTGAGCTTCTGAATGTGCTTGAGAGGAATCTTCCTCTTCACCGCAGCGTGCACTGAGGCGACAGGGGGCGGGGTAGCGCCGAGCATGGGAATGTCGCCATCCGCGTCGGGCTTGAAGAGCTGGTCCTCGGTGTTATCGAGCCAGTCGTCAAACTCTCCCTCCTCGTCGTCCTCCGAAACGTCCTCATCAGCCTCGGCATCCGGGTCGCCCTCGTCCACATCCTCGCCACCCTCATCCTCCATCCAGTCATCTCCAGAGTCGTACGAGTAATCAAAGAGCGGATCCTGCTGGAACGGCGTACGTGGTCCAACAACGACGGACGACTTGGTGAACGTGCCAGTGTACGGCGGGCGAGCTTGCTGGTCGAACGCAAGAACCTTGCGAGGGAATTTGTCGGTGTTGAGCAGACGCTTGCGAATTTGCCGGGGGTCCACTGCCGACTGATACTCCGCATACATGTCGGCCACCGAGCCGAACAGCGGGGCAGTCTTGAGTCCACGCGGAATATCCGAGCGCGGTGTCCGTCTGCGAATGTTGTGGCGCGAGAGGTGGTCGTTGATGAAGTCACGCGGTGTCCAGCTGGCGACGGACTCCTCAGACGCGGGCTCGGAGGAAGACATCTGCTGCTTGTACGAGGGCTCCTGGAAATAGTTGATGGGCATCCACTTGACATTCGCACGGGCAGGCGGCGGCTTGAAGGTCTTCTCGAAGTCGCTCAGGTGGGATTTAGATGCTGCTGTCAGTTTCGATCACTCACAAGCAACTTACAAGACGCGTCGGCAGACTGACGCGAGCCACTTGACCCAGCTTTGGCAGCTAACTTGGCCTGCTTGGCGAAAAAATTTCCAAACATCTGAGCCTGCTTGGCCTTGACTGCTGCAGCCTTCTTCTGCTCGCGCTCCTTCTCTCTACTAGGTTAGTGATGATGTCGATCAGGGGTGTTACTTACGCCTTTTTTTCTTCGAGCTCAACGCGTTTTGCCTCACGCTGGGCCTCACGCTCAGCTTTCTTCTCTTCCTGCTCCTTCTTCTTCTCCTCGCGCTCCGCCTTCCTCGCCTCCTTCTCCTCCTGTTTCCGCTTGGCCTCAGCCTCCTGAAGAGTTAGTCAAGGACGGAGACGCACAACTCACCTCTTCGGCGCTCTTCACGCGCTTGGCTGGCGAAGCACTGGTGGGCCGCGACGGGGATGCCGCGCCAGTGGGAGTCGCGTCCCTACTGCTCTTTGCCGCCACGGCCTGCTTCACCTTGGACGCAGCTGTTGCCGAAGGGACATCATCTTTCGCCTTGTCACCCTTGATAATCTCCGACTTTTCCGCGTCATCCATAGCGGCGACGATGCGAACACACTCCTCTCGCGCGCGTTCACGTTCAGCGCGACGTTCCAGAATGTGCTCCACGTTCTCCTCTGGGAAGTATTTCTTCACGTCGTTGGCCTCCCAGACGCGGCTCTGGAGACTTGCCGGGAAACGAGAAGCAGCGGCTCCAAAGTCCGAAGCGAGGAAACCGTACTGCGTGAGGGTGAAAAGTTTCTTCACAGGATCGGCGAGAAGATCAACTGGGAGAATGTCTATGCGTGTGAGCTGAGTCAACGGTCCTCTGCTTACCATCCTGCCCCTTGGTGAGTTCCGTCTTGATAGCCTTGATGAATGCAGCTTCGGTAGCCGACGTGCTGAGAGTTAGGACGACGCGTCAGGAGTCATCAACTCACAGTTCGTGTCCAGCCATGACTATAAGCCCGTAGTACTTCTCCGGCAGCTCCTTCAAGGGAGCCCCGTCCTCAATGGCGTCCAAGAGGTCCATCTGCAGCTTGAGCAGCTCTGTGGCACGTCAGCAGTATGTGGAGGCACACAACGTACGTCGACGATTAAGCTGGGGTCGCTCGAATGGTGTCTGGTTGAACACCAGTTTCCGCCCCTTGAGCTCGACCAAACCTGCCGGGACGTCAGCGGGGCCTTCTCTCACACACATACCGGACGGCCTGGCCTTCTTCCCCGGGTTCGGCGCATTTTCGCTGTCACTGAGCACAATCGCCGAGTCGCTGGCTTTGCGTTTGCCACCGACGGGCGACTGTGGCGGACTGCTCACGAGATCGATGACCTCGATGGGATCCGCAGGTCCGTTCCCGTTCGCGCCTGACATGTTTTGATCTGGAGTGATTTTGGGTACGATAATCTGCTGTGGGTGGACGACGACGCGCCGCCGTAGCCTGGTATCGAGTCTAGAGTGGAGGGATGCAAGAAAAGACGCGTTGTGAAGGTATTATCAGTCAGGAAAGAAGAGTGGTGAACTGCGTGAAGGGAATGGGGAGAATGGAAACAACAAACCAAAAGACAATGTCACAGTCGCGTCAACTCCTTCCCCTTGGCGGGCAGAGGGCTCCCTGGCTGAATGGCTGAGAAGAGTCGCGAGACGCGTCCTGATCAAATCGAAAGGGCGGAAGAAAAACAATCATGTAATGTGCTTATGTAATATCCACGTGGACAGCACTGACCGGGGAAGGGTGCGGAATCTTTCAATATGGGTGGCAAAATGGCGTCATAACCGCACAGTGCCATACAACGGTGCAACGGTACAACGATCCCGTGGTGGCACTGTGCGTGGCAACGCTCTCTGGCCCTCTCTAGACATCAGTCTGATCTATGGTAGACTTGTCAACCATCTGCAAGAGCAGCAGCTGTACTACATCTCTGATTCCATGTCAACCGGGCAAGGTACCCGTCCTCGCCATAGTGGCTGCACTCCCTATGGCCAACGCCGGCTCCACCTTACGAGAAGGCCAGAAAATGCGGTCCAGACAGCTTCCGAGGTCGTGATCAGGTGCCAAGTGTGCACGAACGACTAGCAGAACCGAACCCGAGGATGTAAGTGGAGCGTGAAGAATCGAATGTGGCGCCTTGATCCTCGGGCTCGGGATTCTCGTTGCCAGCACAGAACAGATTACCACGGTGTATGTTCAATTACATTCCTCTTCCCAAGGCGTTTGGGCGGTAACGAGCACTGAAGCTCACCAGACATGCACTGAGCGAGCTTGAGCTAACAAATACCATCCGGAAAATGCCTGGCCATCTGGGTTCAGTGAAGTCATTATGAGTGGTGGAGCGCGGCGTCACATTCCTTGCTGTGTGGATCATGCATTCCGTGATGTGTGATGGAACCTGCAGGGTGGAATTGCAGTGGAAAGTGTACCGTTGTGCCGTTCATTCCTTGCGGAGGCACATGGGTGTGTTGCTCGGTGCTCGGTGATGCAACGGGATCCAGAGATGCACAGTTGCACAGTTCCAGATGAGCCATGAGCCATGAAAGACACGACATTGAAAGGAAGGATGGTGATATGTAATGGGGGCGGCCGAAATAAATAATGATTGCGGCGGGCTGAGCCGAACGAGTGGAGTCTGGAACACCGAAAGGAAAGGGGTGGCCCCTAGTTGACTGGTTGACTGGTTGACTGGTTGACTGGTTGACTGGTTGACTGGTTGACTGGCTAGCCTGTCTAGCCTGGCTGGTAGAAAAGGGCCTGGAAAGGGATTCTGCTGATCAGCAAAAGTAATCGATTAATCGGGGGCAACTCTGCACTGGGCAGCCTGGGTGCATGGGTGCTGCGCTGGGTTGAGCGGGTTGAGCGGGGAGTGGGCGGAGTGCACAGGGGTTCACTTGATATCGGCGCTGTGCGGCTATTAACCGCTGCCAAGCTCACAGCCTCTGCAGTATGCACCAGGAGCATGTCAGGAGAGCCTGAGGGGATGGATGCATCATCGACGTCAGTCCCAACTTTACGACCAGTTGAACCTACCACAATCTCCATCATTGCTGCAAGCCAGCTCCCACAGCTCACAGCCTCCCATCCTCCTTGTTGCACACAATTGTCACCTGCTCAGCACTTGCAGGCTCGTGCTCGAGACCATCCTCATACTCGTTCTTACCAAGATTGTGGAGCCGTCGACAACTCCACACCATTACATCCTACCGTTCTCCGTGTCCATCGTCATCGAACCCTCCTCATTCACACACACAGCCTACAGCTCGACTTGTTCGCCATCCCGCGTGCGCTTTTGAGTTTTTGTTTGACGAGGAACCACGTTTAGAACAGGAGAGCACCGAGCACGAGAGCAGTGTGTCGTTGCCAAAGTTAGTAACAATTAAATAGTCACACACATACCATCGAGCAACGCTCTCCTTTGTTTCTCGCTCCCCTTCGTTCTCCGTGCACACTCTCTCTGTCTTGTGCAACTGCAGATTGGTGGATTACCCCGCACTTGAACACAGACGCACACCGCAACCCCCC
>Ga0160505_101500_pt1 | contig 11015 bp, 6 predicted proteins | sample DIDeMG_FD_108225 | JGI IMG/M metagenome (GOLD analysis project Ga0160505, IMG submission 108225) | Enriched chicken feces microbial communities from UW Madison campus, WI, USA - DID2874_E49_Stillage MG | ecosystem: Host-associated > Birds > Digestive system > Large intestine > Fecal ...
AAAATTTAAAATTTTGGAAAACTTGGATTTGTTAAAAACCCAATCAATCAAAAAAAAATAAATTAAAAAAAAAAAAAAAAAAAAAAAATTTGAATTTTTCTAAATCCCTATATATATAAAAGTAATCCCAGTAATAATAGTAGTAATAATAATAAAAAAAATGGTCCAAATAATAAATAAATAAATAAAAACCTTCTGTCGTAACAAGCATTAAAAGAATGACCATAGTAAAAATAAGTGTAACAAAAAAAAACCAGTAACCCAAAAAAAAAAAATAATAATAAAAAAATGAAAACAAAAAAACACAAACTATCTATAATTTCGACTGCTTAGTCAATGCTACTAAAGTAACGTATTTAAGCAGGGATAGTAATAGAGTAGGATGTGACAAATGAAGAGGGAGCAGCCAGAGGCGTGGAGATGTTTTGAAAGCGAGGAGTGACAACGGCCGTGCTAGAGGAGCTGTAGGAAGAACTAGAAGTGGCTGTGGTAATGTAAGAAGTGATATCAGAGGCCGAAGTGGTTGACAAGCTATCAGTAGCTGAGGCGGAGACGGATCCTGTAGAGGATGTCAAAGAAGAGACACTGGACTCGGTTGTAGAAGCACTCACAGAAGTAATTAAAGAACTTTCCGAAACAGTACTGGCAATAGAAGTCGAGTTGGCCTCAGTAGATGTGATAGAAGCACTTACACTTGAGGAGATGTCAGTTAAGGTGGTAGGTACAGCGGAAGCAGAAGAGGTGACCTCGGTAGCATTAGCGGAAGCAGAGCTAAGAAGACTGTCGGTTGCAGAAGAGGCAGATGCAGTAGTACTGGCAGAGACACTGCCAGTAGCACTGATAGACGCACCTTCAGTGGAAATAGTTGATTGAGAACCCGTCAATGTAGAGGACTCAGAGTTAGTTGCAATCTGAGTACCGTTGATCGAAGAAGAGGTAGAATCAGTAATGCTGGCAGTAGCGCTGATTGAAGAAGTAGACGCACCATCAGTGGAAAGCGATGATAGAGAACCTGTCAATGTCGAGGACTCAGAATTAGTTGCAATCTGAGTACCGTTGATCGAAGAAGAGATAGAGGCGGTAGTGCTGGCAGAGGCAAGAGATGACAAAGAACCCGTCAATGTAAGAGACACAGAGTTAGCTGTAATCTGAGTACCGTTGACCGAAGAAGTGGCAGCAACAGTAGAGATACCACTGGGCTGAGAAGAAGATGTCAAACTAGTCAATGCCTCAGTACCATTGGCAGAAGTGATAGCAGCAGCAGATGGAATACTTAAAAGACTGGCTGAAGTGATGCTACCAGTAGCTGTAGCGGCAGCAGAAGCTGACACATTAGCAGAAGCCACAGACGAAGACAACAAAAGAGACTCTGAAGTAACGCGAGCAGCTCTCAAAGGAATTAATGTTGAGTTATTCGCAGATGATACACTAGACAAGGAAGTGACCTGGGGAGCTACGGAAGCAGTACCACTCGTAGTCAACAAAGAGGACAACTTAGAGGTAGAAGCAATGGAGGTGTTATTGCCAAAGCTAGAAATACCACCAATAGAGCTTGAAGTAGTTCTGGCAGAGTCAACAAGTGTTGTCTTATCAGTAACAGTAGCAGGCTTGAGATCAGTAGTTGCTGTTGCAGTCAAAGTCAAGTCACTAGTAGACGTGACAGTAAGAGTGCTCAGTTGGCCATTACTATCAGTCACAACGGTGTTGTCATCACGAGTGGCAGTGACAGTGGAAGTCTGTGTGGTTGTGCTATCCTTGTTAAGAACAATGGTCTGAGTGATAGGAACGCCATCCTTGGTAATGGTTTGAGTAATGTACTGCAAAGTCCGAGTGAAAGTAGTACTTTTATCAGAGGCAATTTGAAGAGTCTCAGTAGTCGGAACCCCTCCGTTAGTTAGAGTACGAGTAAACATAGTGTAACCATAGGAAGTGGGGGTCGCAGGGACCGCATTAAGATTTCCTGGCCGAGCAGTTGCAGTAACTTTCGGTTCAGATCCATCTGTAGCAGTCAACGTGCGAGTAGTAGAGGGTTCAACAACTTCGGTGAGAACTTCCGTAGTAAGAGACTTGTTGCCATCAGGCAAAGTGACTGTACGGACAATTGTGACTCTAATAGTGGTAGTAATATCTTCGGAAGACGTAGGGGCAGGAGTATACAAAGTAAGGGTAGAGTCTGAGCTGATTACCAGAGTCTGAGTAGTAAGAACACCGTCAAGAATAGTTGTACGGGTGATAGTTTTCACATCAACCTCTGTTGAAGTAGGAGTCACAGTAGCAGTCAAATCCTTAGCACCGCCGGGAATAGTTCTTGTAACAACAACGCCATCAAGAGTGATGACAGTAGTGATATCATCAGTATATTGGGTCTCGGTAGAAAAACGATCAATGGTGTAAGTTCTAGTAACAACTTCACCATCAATAGTCTCAGTGCGGGTCACAGTTCTGTACCGGTTCTCAGTGCTGGTAGGCGCAGGAGTGGTATAGAGAGTCATAGTCTTATCCATATCAACAGTGTAGGTTCTAGTAACAATCTCACCATCAACCATCTCGGTAACCGTAGTGGTTCTCAGGTGGCGAGTAGTAGAAGGGGTAGGAGTGGTGTAGAGAGTCATAGTCTTATCCATATCAACAGTGTAAGTTCTAGTAACAATCTCACCATCAACCATCTCAGTAACTGTCGTGGTTCTCAGGTGGCGAGTAGTAGAAGGAGTAGGTGTGGTATGGAGAGTCAGTGTTTTATCAGCCTCAACAGTGTAGGTTCTTGTAACAAGTCTGCCGTCAAGGATCTCAGTCACCGTTTTGGTGACAAGGTTCAGCTGGGTGTTGGTAGGAGTCACAGTGGCAGTAATGTTCTGGACACTACCAGGTAGCGTCTTGGTCAAAACCACGCCATCAAGAGTGATAGTAGTAGTAGCCTCAGGGATAGAGGTAGGATAGCCATTGTCACCCTTGAGGCCATGAAGGAAAAAGGTTCTTTCAAAGTGAATACCATCAACAGTTTGGGTGAGAACAAAGGCAGAGCTAGAGCTGTTCGATGAGGCAGTAGGAAAAGGAGTAACAATGGGAGTGGAGGTTACAACAACATTTCCAGTGCTGGTCACAGCAACATCATCAATTGTCTTGGTGGAAACCTTGCAGGTGGTGCATTCGGACGAAGAGCTAGCAATTGCAGTTGCATCCAAGTCACTAGAACCCGTAGGTACCACAAGAGTAGAAGAGGCAGTACCAGTGATGATCTCTTCACTGTAAGTTGTAATCACAGAAACACCACTAATTGTCAGGGTGTACACCTTGCAAGTAGAGCAAAGGCTTGAAGTAGAGGAAGCAATAGCAGACTCTGGAGCATCGGTAGCCTTAGGCTTGGAGCTTGTAGCAGGCTCGGCATCTAAGGCTTTTGACTCGACAGTAGTCACATCAGAATCCTTCAGACTGGTTTTAGAAGTAGTGGGCTCAACAGATGTAGGAGAAGAAGGAGCAACATCAGTAGTTTCAACCTGAGAAACTAAACTGGTTTGAGATGCAGATGATACGTTAGCAGAAGACTTGTCGACAGGCAGTTCAGAGTTGATAGCGGCAACAGTTGACTTTTCGGCAGGAGATGGAGTTTCCGAGACAGCGACATCAGTTTCACGAGGAGATGGAGTTTCTGAGACAGCGACACCAGTCTCACGAGGAGATTGGGTTTCCGGGATAGCGGCCCCAGTCTCACGAGGAGATTGGGTTTCCGAGATAGCGGCACCAGTCTCAAGAGGGGTAGTGGAAATAAATATCTCGTTGGTAGTTGTTGGAATAGGGTCGTTAGATGTCTGTTTATCAGTCGGTTTAACAAAGGTGGTATCGCTGTCGACTACAACTGTCACTGTATTGTCTGAACTGCCGTCAACCTCAACGACAGGGTATGAAAATGGGTTAGAAGCGGTTGAGGGGGCGGGAACGCAGAGAGCGGTATCACCCTCAACATACACTGTATGTGTGGAAATTTCAGGGTCTACCCAAGGAATATCGGGTCGATTATGCACAACAGCATATACAATATTTTCATCGTTGTTGTCGGAGGAAGGGACGGGAAGAGCATTAGTCGCAGTAAATAGCGAAAAGTATGCAAGCGCTAACGCTCTAGCCTTAACTGGCGTAAGTATCATCTGGAGGGATGTTGAATATTAAGTGTAAAACTGGTCTTAGTAGTTTTGGTAATAATCTAAAGCAGTGTTAATTGCAACTCAGGGCTTACAAATTTGAGCATGAGCACTTACCGTATTGATTTTAACAAAAGATGAAATTATAGGTTGAGATTTCTTTTGCAATGTTTAACGAAAGTAATCTATATTAATTGAACGCTTTGGTAATTGGAAGGTGGTCGAGTAAACCAAGAATAAATTGTGAATTGGCGGTATACCTAATCTCTTTCTAAAAAAAAAAGAGAAATTAAATCCTCAAGAGATGAAGATATATATATATATATATATATATACATTCATAAAATTTTGGTCTAATTAGAGAAACATTGATGGCTGGATGACAGGCGATTCCTTTGCAGATTTAGTAGTAATCAGAGAGACGAGCCAGAGTTTGTGATTAAAAAAAAAAGCTCTTTGTCTGAACAGACGGAAGGGCAAAAAAAAAAAACTTGAAAAGATTATTTTCTTTTTTTTAATATGCATATTTAATTGTTATTGTTTTTATTATTTTGTCTGTGTATAATTATTTCCATGATCTTCGGAAATGACGCGTCATGCTGGTTGACGGGTGAAGACAAAAATAAGAGGGCGGGTTGACGATGTTTTAAGAAAAAGGACCACTTATTGTAGTTGGGACTTTTGGAGTTTTGGGCTTTTGGGTTTGTCATTTTGGGAAGGTGGCCTGCACAACTCAACCCTTTGGCTGCAACTGGCTATTACGCGTCTGCAGTTTGCGGGCATCAGGACAAACGCTTATGCTTCTCTGCACGAAAGTATTCCCCTTGCTCTATTACTTATAATTTGAGGCCATCCCGAAAGCAGAGGAGCAGGGTGCCAGTGACAGGACCACTTTGCTGCCCGCTGGGTCCTTTACATGTACATGGAACATCTCTAACAATAGGTGAATAGCCCCAACGTAGCAGCAGACAGCCTGTGTGAAGAAAAAGCTATGCTATAAACAATAAAACTATACAGCTGGTCAGTGGGAAATTTCCACATTGCATGGCATCGAAGCTGAACCCTGAAAAAAATATACATTCTGCGGGTTCTGGCAGCCCAACGCGATCATGATAATAACCCTTTAACGGTCTGTCTATATAGGCACAGCCCTCTGCTGAATGTTGCTGTCTTCCAACGGACACAAGATATTAGTGATCACTAGAGTGCTGTTTTTTGTAAACTGAACAGAAAATAAGGCGAATAAATTTAGGCTTTGAATGAACCATAGGTTATTTCTGGTGGCTGGCCAACTTTGTTTTGTAATTGCCAAAACGTTCCCCCGATAGCCCTTTATTGTTGATCGCAATGAGTTTGAGCTGTAGGCAAATGAATCAGCCCCTGGGTTAGCTTCGACGGTAGTTAGACATGCAGGTCATGGACAAAAGAAAAACCTCATATGAGTGCTACTAGCCTTCACACATGGTACCGCAGTAGAATTCCCTTCTGTCCAAGCCCTTGGCCCAGTCCCAATCTCTTATCCATGTTAGCAAGTATTTCTCTGATCCATCTCTGGGCACCAAAAAAATTAAATAAAATGGCTGCACTGGTTGTGTCTCTGATCACCCTCTAGAATTCTATTTCACGAAGTGGCAACGAGCGGCCATGGTACCTGCTGCGAGCAACAACAAGTCTGATTTGAAACACGTCAGGTTGCGTCTGGTACCAGGCAAGAGTTGTTTCTAGATAAGTAGAAACACAATGGTTCAGTGAAAGGATTCCATTACGAGGTCACCAACATGAGAAAAAAAATTGGGATGGCCAACCAGTACTGTAAACGCGTACCTCATTAACACTGAAATTTGTTATGGACGCGACAAGACAATTCAAACTGAAAAAATGTAAATAAGCCACAGCATTTTTCGTATCAACCTATATTCAGTACATAGTCATCTTGGATCTGTTAGCAAGGAAACTTCAAAAGTCGCAAGTCAAGAAAACAAAATGCAAAAATAGAATTGCTGGAAACGTGGTTGAAAGTTTTCATGAGACCTATTTTGACGTCCCATGTTTTATGAGCTAGTTTACTCGCCTGGGAACAGTGTTTTTTCTACACAATTTCAGTATGAGAAAGTGTCCCAATAAGAAATGACAAAGTTCTTTTTTAAAAAATAATTATTTCTCGGGGATTGGCAATTCCCCGATCGTAAATTACAATCCCATTATTTCTTGACAAATAACGGACTGCTTAGGGTTTACTTTAGATGATCGGGCTAAGCGAAAGTAGATGAGTTCTATCAGCAAAATCGTTACGTTTGGGGATTAGTCGTAAGTTGTCAAGCACATCATAAATATGTTTTGTTGCCTATCTCATGTCGAGTTTGAAAAGAATGATTTCTTGATATTCATTTTGAGTATCACGTCGATTGACTACATAAATTGTGAGGAGTTACTCAATGCTGTTGATCCACTATACCATATAATAGGCTTTCCTTTGCCAATGAGTGGATACATGACACATGTAGCGCTGCCAAACGCCAAAACGCCAAAACCTCCAGCACACATAAACACCACTACTTGATTATCTTCATTAAAGTACATGTTTAGAAAAAAAATATTGTTTACACACGTTTTTGGAATCATAAGACCTGCCATATAACTCAAAGATTTAAGACAACAAGCAGATCTTTTTGTCAAGCGATGTCAACCGGGTAATATTTTCAGGAAGAAGAAAAGTTTCAAAAGATCATCAACATTAATCAGAAAACATATTAAATCTTAGAATAATTAACAGCATGAAAAATGGTTCTATCAATAATTAGTTTCATCTACAGAAACCAGGTTCGGAAAACCCTGGTTGAACTTGCGCTATTTGTCATTATTAGCGCCAATATTATTTGCCCGCAAATCGTAGACCAGCTGAAGCCACAACCAACTAGGGAATTTCCTACATGGAGACAGTAGATAGACCAACCGCTTTGACCTCGATAGTTATTGAAAAGTTTTGCTGAAATTCTTTTTTTTGTCAATAGGGTATCTATGCCTTTCTTCCCACACACCTCAAGGTAGGAGTGAGAAGGCACAGATACACATCATCTTGGTTCAATTTTCCACAGATCATGTTGCTACGGCTATGCCGCACTATATTATAAGCTGGCAAATTTTTGAAGCTTTACTATCAACCTTAATTTGTACTTTATTTGCAAGAGCACAGCACGGTGAAGGTTCAGTCCACAATCTGGACTCAAATATTGTTTTTTTTCAAACTCTAAACTATTTTTTTCAATATATATTTTTTGACTACTGGATTAGTTTTATAATATGGCTGGAATATATAAAATTTATACCCTGTTTGGATCATAATTTGAATTTTCTTTTTTTAACGGGATTTATTTTTGAAGGAATGCGGCCTCTCCATGGCTCGGTATTGTTACCTAGGAGAAATCTACCCAAATTTTTGACCTTGGTTTCTTCCTTGACGTACGTAAAGAAGAGTATTGAGTCTGTGATCAAGATTCTCAACTTTCAATCCTTTCTTTTTTTTATCAATTTTGCTCTCATATTGAGATATATGCAGATTGCAATGGTAATATTAGAGGATTCCTCTGATATCCAGGCTAAGTCCGTAGAGAATTCAGTGCTATCAAAGGTTAAAACTTCAAATGCCTGTTGAGTGCACCTCTTAAGCAGTCTCTTGGAGATAAATGTTCTATAATCTAATGGCTATTTTGTATCCATATGTTTCGAATTATTTTATTTATTCTATGGCTTGTAGGTATTTGGAAAATACAACTAGGCTGTCATTGTACAGGCAGTACTCTACTTGGCTTTAAGAATTAATTATAATTTACAGATGCTGAGACTTGCTGGTTGCTGTAAATTTAATTTAGGTCATTTTTATATACCAGTTAAGCTGGTCTTTGAGTCGATATGCTCTAAAGTATTTTGTTTTTGTTTATTTATTGGTTTGTTTGTTTTTTTCCTATTTCAAACAAAGGTTGGCCAAAATATCAACTGTGCCTAGATCTCCATTTTAATAAACGGGCCCAAGTCTTATTGTCTAAATCCCTGGATTTCCATTTCTATGAAGAAAAAAAATTAAAATAAATGAAATAAAATTAAAAAATACAGCGTTGTGGAGCATATTTATTATTATTGTTACATGAAAAAAAGGAAAGGTTTGAAATAAAACTAAACAATAGAAACGAAGCTTTTAATAATATGTGCAAATATAATGTTTGTGGGTTCTTGTGTTTTCTAAATACCCACCACTTGTGAAAAAATATATATATATTGAAAATTACTGAACACACAGTATAACCAGCAGACTGCGTGCATTGATAATCCTTCCAAATATAGCCAAAAATCGCTGATTTTTAAGACTGATTATGATCGGCCCATGCCGAGACTGACAATGAGATAAACGTTAAGAACAGCAATAAATAACCAAATAGCGATTGCAAGCGCCGCTGTGAACCAGTTGTTACGGTAGCTCACGGCTTCAGTCAAAAGTTTGCCCGCCCGGAAGCGAAACTCGGGGGGTTCTTGGGACCTTGTGATAGTCGTGGTTACGCCAACCTCTTCGTTATTCTCGCGACTTTCGGTTTGAGAGTGTGTCGACATATCCGGGGCAATCATAGCAGCATCCGTAGCACCAGCTGCAGCCTCGGCCTGTGCCTCCTCAACGCTTGCAGGGGGAATAGTCATGACTGATTGCTTACAAGTGAAATAAACCAACGGCGCAACTAGGAACGGCAGCAGGATGGAAAGCGCCACTTGAGATGCGTTTAAAGTTTGGTTCAATCCCTTGCGGCCAACAGCACCAGCAACAACAAGACATGGGACAATGGCAACCATACGCGTTATGAGTCGACGCATCCAGGGTTTTATTGTCCAGTTCAGGTAACCCTCAGAGACAATCTGGCCGGCAATCGTGCAAATAATGCCAGCCGACTGACCTGAGAAAAGAAGCGCAAGCATGAAAACGGTTCCGGCCCCAGCAGAGAGAATCTTGGAAAGTGTATCATGAATGGAATAAAGGTCTGCATCGTCGGCCATATCAGTACCGTGGATTGTCGCTCCAGCAACAACAAGGATGGCCGCATTAACAAACATGGCAAATGTTAGGAGCGAGAAGGAAAGCTCAATAATAGAAATTTTCATACACCAGTCAATCGCAGTGATGCTTGGACGGTAGTTGTCGTAGTAACCGTCTTCAATTTCCTCTAGCAGATCTTTGTCAACGTTACCATTTCTAACGTCGTAGTCAAGTAAACGCGGCTTAACAATGGATGATCCTAAGTAAAGTGAGTGCGGCATGACCGTCGCTCCGAGAATGCCACAAGATGCATATAGTGCATCACTACTGGTAAGCGTACTACTAGGCAGAAAGCCCTTGAAGACATGACCGACAGGTACAGAAGGGATGCGCGAAAGCTCAACGGCAAAACAAATCACGACACCAAAAACAAGTATTGCAATACCATACTCAAACATGCGGATAACTCTCATTGAGTTTTTGCCAGGACGGTGCGCCAACAAGACTATTAACACGTCGACAATGGTAATAACGACGCCCGCAATCAAAGGGATGCGTAGTAGAATGTTTAGGGCTACAGCCGTACCAATTACCTCGGCGATGTCTGTGCAGATAATGGCGGCCTCTGCAAGTAAATACAAAGAAAGATTAATCCAGCGGGGGAACTCATCGCGACTTATCTGCGCAAGATCACGGCCAGTCACTGTGCCAAGTTTAATAGCAAGGTTTTGCAAGAAGACAGCGATAACGCTAGAAAGCAGAATGACAAAAAGTAATTTAAACTCAAACTGCGCGCCAGCCAAAACGTCGGTCGAATAGTTACCAGGATCCATGTAGGCTACAGAAATCATAAAGCCGGGGCCGATAAAGCGGCCGTATTTTTTCACAGTGTTGATACATCTGGCGGTTCTTGATAGTTTCGACAGCGGCGACGGCGGTGCTGTTGACCTCTCTTCCCGCCGTGTTTCTTCTGTAGATATCTGGACTGCTGCCTTTTTCGATGGTCTAAGACGTTTCATGAGTTTTTGGGAAATTGACGAAGAAGCTGGTGGGTGGTCTTGGCCGTCGCGAGGCTCGAGGACGTAGTCAGTCACTCCCATGGGCGGGGTGGGTATGGATTTTCTGAAGCAGTTCATGGTTCCATTCCTATCTAGTTTACGCTTTTATTTTATTTTTTCTCTGCTTCTAAATAGGTTTGTGCCTGGAGAGAATGCCACTATGAGAGAAAAATAAAAGTTGGGGAAGAAAAAGTGAAGGCAGCAAAAGAAGGAAAATGACCACTTATAAATAGACGGAAAAAGAATGTTGTAAAAAATTAATTAAAAAGAAAACAGACGGAAGTAAAGAGCCTGTAAAAAGGAGGGCTAGAATGCCACGACAATCGTATCGGAAACTGAGAATTAGAAATAACAAGCCCTAAATGGAAAGCTTCGAGTGGTTAAGCCAGGTCATAACAAAAATTTTAAAAAAAAAAATTTAAAAATCCAAGTTGCAAAGTTAAGAGAAGCGTTATGAATCAGCTTTACAGAGATACATGACACTTCATTAGGTAATTTTTTTTTTTAAAAAAGGCGCCAAGCCTACATACTCGATTTCAAATTCACGACTGTACTATGGTTTCTTAAAGCTATCACCGAAGCCATTGTTGATTTTCTTTTTTGAAAGGCTTGTCCTGCTAATGCCATCGGAAGTGGAAATCCTCTTAGCTTTTTGTGGTTTGAGCTAATGTTGCCAAGTAGGGCACAAAAAAGCTTGGCATTCTTTTTTTTTTTTTTTTTTTTTTTTTTTTTTTTTTAAAGGTGTTGGGTTTTTTAAATTTTTTATTTTTTTTTTAATATCCTTAAGAAAATATTTTATATGTA
>Ga0160505_101501_pt1 | contig 11014 bp, 11 predicted proteins | sample DIDeMG_FD_108225 | JGI IMG/M metagenome (GOLD analysis project Ga0160505, IMG submission 108225) | Enriched chicken feces microbial communities from UW Madison campus, WI, USA - DID2874_E49_Stillage MG | ecosystem: Host-associated > Birds > Digestive system > Large intestine > Fecal ...
CCTCGACGTTCTCGAAGACCTTGGCTATGGCCCCTCTCGTAGTGCTCCAGGTGGTGAGCTTCACGTGTCGACTGAGGCTCACTCTCAGTGTCTTCCAAGTGACCTTCCCTCCGACGTTTCCCAGCCCCTCCGCGCGAAGAAACGCAAGGCCATTGATCCCCTCACGGATCCCACCGACGACTGCACACCAACCTCCCCAGGCACCCGAATTCCCAGCAAGTACGAGCGGGCTGCCGAGTCCCGCAAGGCAAGTAGAGAACAGCTCGGCGAGGCTGTTGAAGAGAAGCTAGACGACCCCCTCACTCTGCCCATCGAGTTCCGCCCTGGCAAGATGGTCTTCAACTGGCTGCGGCGCCTCACTGTTCAAAGCTATGAGGCTTCCAAGCGTGCGGCCGAATCTCTCCAGCGCAAGATCGCCTGCGATCCGCCCAAAAACGACGACAAACTAGTGCAATACTTTTCACGCAAGGACACTCTTGACGAGCTGATGGCGCGTCTCAACCTCATCGTCGTTCCCCCAACAAGCATCCGCTATGACACCATGCTCGACATGTACGGCAAGCTGCCCCCCGCCCCCAGCTACCTCCACGACCAGCCCATTTACGAGAACGACACGGACGGACGGCCGCACAAGCGTCACGGCAACCCCAAGTATCTCCGCGAGGCGAAGCTTCGGCTTAAGATGGAGAAGTTGGAGAGCCTCAGGGGTAATGGGTGGCCGAACAGGCAGGAGGAGGACGACTTATGATGAGATTCAGCACAACTTTAAGGCTCGGACACGACTCGCACGCCATGGCATGGAGCAGACAGAGACATAGGATGGAGACACAGAGACATAGGATGGAGACACAGAGACATAGGATGGAGACACAGAGACATAGGATGGAGACACAGAGACATAGGATGGAGACGTAGAGTAGGGCGATACATATGGGCAAGTAGAGATGCAGACGACGACATGTACTGTTTTCACATCTAAGCCTTGAGGGCCTCGGACACACGGCGCGCAACATCCTTCTTGTCAACGCTGGCGCGCGCGTCGCCCAGACGCTCCCAGAGCGCCTTCATAACCGTGCCCGTCGCCTTGGGGCTGCGGTCCGTCATGCCAGCGACAATCTCGTCAATGTAGCCCTGAACAGCCTCGGGCGTCGGCGCAGCGGGGAGGTACGACTTGAGGATCTTGATCTCGTTCAGGAACCCGGCGTGCATCTCCTCGTGCGCGCCCGGCGCGCCGGGGGCGTACTCCTCCGCGGCGGCGGCCTAAATGTAAGCTACCGAAGACTTATTTTAGCTTACGCGCTTCTCGAGGGCCTTGCGCACCGCGCCAATGGCCATCTCCTGCGTCGCGGGCTCGGTAGGGTTCGCCGAGAGCTTGGCGGCGTTGGTCACGTCCGCGATCGTGGCCTGCAGTCAGTTGCAGGAAGAGGAGGCCGGATAGAAAAGAGGGAGAGGAGAGTAGCTTATCGTGCAGCATGTCAAAGCTACAACCTGTAGTGACCTACCTTGAGGACAGTCACCGCCGCCTTGTCCTTGGCCTTCATGGCGGTCTTGAGGCCATCACGGAGCGAGACCTCGAGCGCGGACTTGTCAGCCGCGCGGAGGGCCGAGGCGTGGAATGCGCGCGCGGCAGGGGCGCGGAGGGCTGTGCGGAGGGCAAGCATTTCAAGATAAGATAAGTCGGTAGAGACGGGAAGACGAGATGTCAGATGTGCAGCCCGTTGACTTTGACGTTTGTGGACTTCCCCGTTCCCTCGTCGTTGGTCGATCCTCTGAAATCTCGGGTGGAGGCGCACATGAAACCAAACACCGTGGGAAAGTTGATGGTGCTTGTTCCTGCACCTCCACTTGAAAGTCGGTGACGTCTGTAGGATGTCATGTCGCCGCTCACCGTTGAATCATGCTCATGTCTTGACATCGCTCATTTCCTTAAGACAACTTACAGAGACAGGAACGTCAACTGAACCATCTAAAGTCGAGCATCGAGTATTGAGCATCCACGATCAAAGTCGCAATTACGCCAAAGCCACTGCCAAACATCGACTTCCACTCTTCCGCGTCTTGCCAATGTCCGTCTCTGAACGCGAGCAGAGACGGCATATCCCGTATCTCTCCTTCCACAAGACGATTATCCGGGAGATATGCCGGCCGCAGAAGGATGATCTGCTGATTATCGCCAAGGGGCTGGGGATGCGGCGTGTGAGTCAAGAACCGCAGATGGACATGTTGATGGCGAGGAAGACATATGGCGGTTCACTGACTCCAGATCATCTGTGCGCTCCTCAAGACGTATGACCGGAAAGAAGACCTCGTGATCGTGGTAGGTAGCAGCGTTCCTACCTCAAACCGATGCGCTAATTCCAGATCAACGCGCGCGCAGAGGACGAAGCCGGCATCGGGGACGAGCTGGGCATCATGGGCGTGCGCGAGCCCGGGTTCCGCATCCTCACGTACGAGATGAGCGTCAAGGAGCGCGAGGAGAAGTATCGCGGCGGCGGGTTGTTCTCCGTCACGTCCAAGATCCTCGTGAATGATCTCCTGAGTGAGCCGAAACAAACGTGTGGAGCTGACGGGCAGAGGGCAATGTGCCTGTTGACTTGATTACCGGCATCGTGGTCCTGCATGCTGAGACGTGGGTATTCGAAGGTGGAACTTGTTAACCCGGCAGTGTGAAGCGCGGAAGTCTGGAAGAATTTGCTGTCCGACTCTACCGCCGCCAGAACCAGGTGAGTTGAGTTCACTCCGCCCTAACTCACGCCCAGAGCGGATTCTGCAAGGCGTTCTCGGACGAGCCCGAGGTGTTCGCCCACGGCCTCTCGCCCCTCAAGGACATGCTGATTAACTTGAACATGAACAACGTCATGATCTGGCCTCGGTGAGTTTACAACAAGAGGCACCTCCTAACCCTCAGATACAGCGAGGCGGTCAAGACGGCGCTCGCGACGCGCCAGGCCGAGGTCGTCGAGATGTACCAGCCCATGTCGGACCTTATGCGCCGGTGCCAGGACACGATCACCGAGTGCATGGAGGCCATGCTTGTCGAACTTAAGCGCGATCATTCCTTGGTGAGTTGCTAACTGTATGGCTGACTAACTCGCAGAACCTCGACCTCGAGGACCTCACGGTACGCAATGCCCAGTTCAAGAGCTTCGACACGATCGTGTTCATGCGCCTCCGGCCTGTGTGGCACAAGGTCGGGATGAAGACCAAGATCCACGTGCAGGCTCTGAGCGAGTTGCGTGATTTGCAAACGTGAGCTTCTTCATTCCGTAGGCAAGCTGACATCAGGTGGCTGCTGGAATACGATTCGGCAACGTATGCGGCGTACATCAACACCCTGCAGCGCCAGCACTTCCTCGCACAGAAGAAGACAACAGGGCCGGGGCAGTACCTCCACGACTGGTTCAACGCGAAAGCGGCAGCCATGCTCGTCGAGGCGTCGCAGCTGCGCGTGTCGCGACCCAAGGTGACCATGGTTGGGACAGCGAGCACCGTTGTCCCGGATGGCGAGCGCCACCGCGAGTCGAGCTCTTCGAATGGCGAGTCTGAGCAGGACGAGTTCGCCGAGGAGATGGAGGCCGTGCGGGAGCTCGAGGACCGGCGAGATGCACCTATAGGCGGACAGCCGATCCTCGAGGATGACAACGACGATATCATGGAGGTGTTCGCCACGCAGGCCGAAGCTGTCCCGCCGAACCGTCGCGGCGAGCCCTCAGCCGAAGACGACGACGACGAGATTCTGCAGGAAATCACGAGTGCGCCGCCCGTCTTCCGCCCAGTCCTCTTCAGCGAGGACGCCGACCTGACGAAGCGCGTCAACCAGCGCTTGAGGAAGAATCACGAGGCGGTACTCGAAGAGCAGCCAAAGTGGGCACTCCTCGCAAAGGTGCTTAAGGAGATCGAGGACACGATCGCGCGCGTCTCGGAGTCTCATGCCGGTGGGTACATCCGCTGTACAAGAGCTAACCCCCAGAACAACCGGGCACAAACACCGTTCTCGTCATGTGCAGCTCGGACCTGACGTGTCTCCAGCTTCGCCAGTATCTGACCACTATGGAGCCGACTGACCCGCCGTTCGGTCCGCATGCCGGTCGGCGGATGATGGAGACCCTCTTTCTCAGTAACTGGCAGCACGAGAAGAATGGGCAGCGTCTCTCCAACCCGAGCCGCTATGTCAACGGCGCGGGGGCGGACCAAGTCACGCCTCAGCGTGGCGGCATGGAGGAGAAGCGCATGCAGGAGGCACGGAGACGGAACGCCTCGGCGATCAAGCGCAGGAGGATGCGCGCCGGTGCGCCTGCGAGTATGGAGCGTAATCAGTGAGCTTCGACGGTATTTGTGTAGCTGACAGCAGATCCATACGCGAAGCGTCCATGCGTGACATGTCTGCCTTTGCGGGCGGGGCAGACGAGGAGCAGCAGCTCCAGTGGGCAGTGGGCGAGAGTCTCCGCAGCCTGGAGGAGCACGAGGCGCCGGGGTCGGCATCGACATCGTCTGGAAAGAAACGCGCGCGCTCGCCTGCGTTCCACGAGAGCTCGATCTCGGGGCTCCTCTCTGCTGCAGCGGGCATCATCGACGAGGGCGACTTAGAGCACCAGGACTGGCTGCGCGCCCAGGGCTTCCTCGAGGACTGGGACACAGACTACGGCCTCCTCTCGCCGTCGGACCAGGTCATTATCCGCCCGTACGGTGGCGACGACGACGATATCATGCTCCAGGAGCTCCGGCCGCGCTTTGTCGTCATGTACGAGCCCAACCTCGCTTTCATCCGTCGTCTTGAGGTGGGTGCGGAGCTGTGGAGACGAGCTGACCCAGCAGGTGTACAAGAACTGCAACCCCGGCCTCGCGCTGCGCGTGTACCAGATGACATACAGCAACTCGTTCGAGGAGGACCGCTTCCTCGCTACAATGTCGCGAGAGTCTGAAGCATTCAAGAAGCTGATCGAGGACCGGGGCGTGAGTTAAGAGGTTCGGCGGTATATCTAACTCCCAGGGAATGGTGATTCCGATCTTTAATAACAATCCTCGCGCCCCGATGTCCGACAGCGTCACCCGCAGCCGGACGACGTACTCGACGAGAAATGCGGGTGGGGCCGAGAACGTCCCCGAGGCAAGGGTTGGTCTCGACATTAACATTGCGCTGACCACAGATCATTGTTGATATCCGCGAGCTCGGAGCTCTGCTCCCGTCACTCATCGATGCGGCGGGCATCACTGTCGTCCCGGCAACCCTTGTCGTCGGCGACTACATCCTCTCGCCCAAGATGTGTGTCGAGCGCAAATCGCTTCCTGATCTCGAGCAGAGTCTCGCCAATGGCCGACTGTGAGTTGATGATATTCCGCCGTACAACTGACAACAGGCACACCCAGTGCGAAGCCATGAGTGCACACTACGAAGTGTGCATCCTGTTGATCGAGTTTGAAGAGGACAAGTTTGGAATGCGGGTGAGTTACCATTTAACAATGTCGATCTGACCACACAGACGACTGCGGACGCACGCAGGGAGGCCGCAGGGCGTGGCACGGACGTGGACCCGTGGCAGGACACGTTCTACCTGCAGTCCAAGCTTGTGTTGTTGACGCTTCACTTTCCCCGACTGCGGATCATCTGGTCATCGTCGCCACACGAGAGTGTCAAGATTCTGTCCGATCTGAAACTCAACCACGACGAGCCCGACGAGGAAACGGCCATCCTTAAAGGAAGCAGCGATGGCGGTGACACGCTGAAACCGCACGTCGAGAATGCCGGCGCGGTGGAAATGCTGCGCGCCATCCCTGGCATCTCGGGGCACAACTATCGGCATGTTATGGCAAACGTTGACAGCATCCGGCAACTAGTGGACCTGAGCCAAGAGGCACTGAAGCGGATACTCGGAGAGGAAAACGGATCAAAGGCGTACAATTTCATGCACCGCGACGGGAGGCGGTGGTAGCCGTGTTAGCAGTAAAACGGTAACATTCCTTCTGGCCACGCAGCCAGCCGTAGTGAATTGTTTGTAAGCTCTATGGTCCTTGCCCGCGGTGCGCGGCGATTCCTCGGGTATCGGGATGATGCATGTTGTCGATATCGGCGATGCGAATGATTACAGAGAAGGTTTGGCACCTGGCACCTGAACAGGGTCAGACAAGTGGGCAACAAAACTAAACGAGCACGAGCATGCGAGCAATGGTTGAAAATGTCTTGGCCACAAGTCTCGCCAGACGGTACGACGACGAACAATGACGACGGTGGCATGAGGTTGGAGTGATAAGGTACGGCAAGTGGGGAAGTGTGTGGCTACTTGGGGCAAGAACAGGGAAGCTGCAGGGCAACAGACAGCAGACAAAGTGGCACGGCTATAATAGAGTGGGTCCCAGTGGGCCTGGTACCTTTACCGTTTTGCCAGACGTCAGACGTCAGCGGCTGTCCCCGACATCTTTCTAATCCTTTACATCCGCAACACTGATCCTGTATGCTGATTGGCTATTCCCGAGCAGGCAAATGGGCACATGACCACCCCCTCTCGACATGCACACTGCACCCGCACCCGCACTCGGCTTGGCTGCAGGCGGCAAAGACGAGGCTAATATAAGATTTATTGGAATAGGCAGGATTGGAATATGCCGCTGCGCGCTGCTGCTGCTGCTGCTGCTGCTGCTGGAGCACTGCACAGCACGACATGCGGGTTGTGAATGGCGGCAACGAGCAACCGTATGGCATTCATGTCTCGCACAATATTACTGCAGGTTCATGTGTTGTGGATATCTATCTGTCTGCAGCGAGATCTGCAAGTAAGAGATGCACAGATCCTGATCCGCAGAACGCAGCGTGTCATCTCTTCCCCATGGGGCCGACGATGATCGCGTCTCGTTGTGGCGCAGGAAAACTGTTAAACTGCAGCCTGACCAGGAGCATGCGGGAAATTGAAAGAAGAGATAGATAGGCTTTGGGACCTGGCCTGACCTGGAAGTAAGGAAGCAAGGACGACAGGGTGAGGTGAGACAGACAGGGCCGCCAGCCGGGGCCGGGCCTGGCTGGGCGGCCCGTGCGTGTGATCCGCGACGGTCAGGCTACGGAGACTTGCCTTGGACAGTGGAGAGTTTTGCGTGCCATTGCATTGACATTGCATTGCATTGATATGGGCGGGTCAGGACGTGCGTGCGCATATGCATAGGGAACGCAGGGTATAGGGGATGTGGAGTGGGGGGCATGGGGGATGTGATGTGATGTGCAGTGTGATGCGTGCAAGGGTGCGGATATGGATGTTGGGTGCAGGCGCCAGGGGGGATCAAAGAAGAGCAGCAAAGAGTCTGGCCAGTCTGGGCCACACTGTCAAGCAAAAGCAAAAGGTGTTCGGTATTAGGCTCAGGAACCCAAGGTCAAGTCATGCTACCCTGGTCCTTGTGCTCTCCCTCCTCACTCCGCTCTCTCCTCTTCCCCCAACCCACTCGGGAGTGTATTCCTCCCTCCCTGCACATCCCCCACAGCCGCTGCTGCAATTCACGTCCCAAGCTCAAGCACAAACGCCCCCCCTAAGGCAACCTAGAGTAGAGTGCATAAACGACAGACAGCAAATAGCAACGAGACTGCCTCGAGGCTGGCGGCTGTGGTTCCGACAGCGACAGCCAACACCGTATCGACTTTGACTGTTGCAGCTAGCTATTGTTGTTACACTCCTCGCGTCGGTCGCATAGCCAGCATCAGCATCAGCATCTAGAGTCTGTCATTGTCTCGCCAGCAGCGACGGTATCATACTACGGAATTCAGCTTGCTCCCTCCCGATCATATCCATCGATCATTCCCTGCAGCCCTCGTCTGCCGTCTGCCTCGACGCAACGCTCGCTGGTCAGCAGATTGACTCAACTGCTACACTGCTAGCTGCTAGACGACGACTACAGACTACGGTAGCTAGCGGCCTGTGTGCAATCCAAACTCTACCTCTACCTCTACCTCGCTCTCCCGTCTAGCTGTACCTGTCCTGTACTGCGACGACAAGCACTACGATACGACCACTGCAGCTATTGCTGACTACCATTCATCCAACCTCCCACCACACCTACACCCATTCCACTCGAGAGCGGATTATCGCAATCATCGTTACCCATCCTCCTTGTTCTATTCAAACATCACACGACCATCACCCCCTCGCACATTACATACACACGTTGACCACTTGACGATTCACGCTTCACACTTCACATTGTCCCAGCGCTCAGCTGCCGTATCGTCACCTCCTCCTGTCCCTCACCGCTATCCGTGCACTGCACACGGCCCCTGCTAGCGTGAGCTTGTAGAACCCGTCCCAGCCCTCCGCCCCTCTTACCAATCAATCTCAGCCCTCGACTCCACACTCTCCACGACCCGTCTCCGGTCTACATTCCACCCCCCACATCCCATATCTCCTCTCCCCGCATCCTACTATCACAACGCCCGTACGCATCGGACACTGCAACAACAGGACGGATACTGTACCACGGACACACGGACACATCCACACCACCCACGGGTCATCAACGAGACAGTCCCCGAAAGGACGACACACGGACAGAGGACAGCTTGCCCCAATCAATCTTCTCCATACCGCCCTTGGCTACCCGTCCCGTCCTCGGGCCCCACTTGACATTACTTGTGTCCACCACCCAAACCCTACCCATCCCCACATCACACTCCACCGGTAACAGCTACCGTTCAACCATACCCCCCCCCCACCGACCCCCGCGGGCATGTCGCTTGTCATGCCACTCCCGCCGCCCGCTGCGGCCGCTCGGTACGCGGTCTCGCGGTCGTCGACGCCCGGCGCCGGGGCGCAGGCTCGCGGAAGCAGCCCCACGCCCCCAACCAGTGCCCGCATACACTCGCGACCGGGTACCCCGCCGATGCCAGCCGTAGCGACGGCCGCGCACCTCGCGCAGGCCATCCACACCATCTCGGCTCCCCCGACCCCTGTCAACACTACTCATCTGGTCTTGCCTCCCGCACTGGGAATCGGACCCGTAGGAATGGAGCGGTGCCGCTCGTCTGAAGCGGTGCTCACTCACCATCACCACAACCACACCCACACTCACAACCACCACCACACCCACAACCACAAGGGCGAATCCCAAGAAGACAACAAAGAAAACCACATTGACAAGGACTCGAAGCTCCAGCTCGAAGACGGCCAGCGCACCCCCCGCAAACCCCAGGCGATTATTGTTCCGCCCAACGGTCTCCCGCAGGATGATGGCGACGATTCGGCCGAAATCAGCTTTTCGCCCATGTCGCCCCTCGCCCAATTCCACCTGCCGCCGCCTCTCTCAGAGGAGGGCTCGGACAAGCAGGAGGAGGAGGAGGAGGTGCACAAGCCGGAAGTGGAGGAAGAGAAGGAAGCAGCAGCAGCTGCTGCTGCCGCCGCCGCCATTGACTCTGACGCCATCGACCGTGCCGACGAGGTCGAGGTCGACGAGCGTATGGACATTGACGACATCCAGCTCTCCGTCCCGGAGCTCGGCCTTCCGACATCGGACGACTCGGCAGTCTGGGGAATGCCCAAGTGGGGTCTGGAGGACGAGCGGCCCGAGGTCCGCCCCGGCGTGCGTCTTGTCGGCATGGAGGAGCTGCCAGCGCTCATTGAACGCCACTCGTTGCTTGACACGCCCAGCCAGGTCCTGTTCCCGTGGCTCCACGGTATCAGTGACGACGGCATCAAGGGCCGCGAGATGGGCGCATTCTTCGGACATTCAGCTCCATTCGAGCCGCCGCCTTACCGTGGGCTGTGCCTCGTGCTCTCCCCGCCCCATCCGGCCGACCGCGAGAGGGCGCTGGCGCCCAACAACTCGCCCGCAACGGGTATGAGCCCGTTCTCCGGCCTCCGCGATATCCCTCCTGTCGTTCAAGAGGACCACCTTCATGTCCCCGCCCGCGAGGTCCCTCGCGAGCGCCAGAGCACCCCTTCGGGTTCCTCTTCGTCGGGCACCAACAGCGCAAGCGCTAGCCTCCAGTCCAACAACACGGACGTGACCGCCCCGAGTCCCAGCACCACCGTCGACTCCCTTCCGCCGCTTACTCCGCCCGCCAATGCAAAGCAGCTCGCCAGCAGCGTCACAGTCACAGAGGTCGCCGAGGACGAGACGGAGGGCGTCGACGTCCAGATGCACCCCTGTGTCGCGCCTCGCCCACCGCCTAGCCCCACCGCCCAGCCCATCCCCGTCCCCGACGCCATTCAAGACACGAGCTGCGATTCGGACTCTGACAGCTACATGTCCGAGGACGACACTGGCCCCTCGTGCATCCTCATGAACGCCCTGCATGCTCAGGACGTCTTTGAGCTCCCGATGCTGCCGTCACCTGGCCGTCGACCGAGCAACGCCCGTACGGTCACTAACGGCATTGATCGTCCCCGAGGCCGATTCCGCCCAGCCCGGCTCCCGAACCAGATCAACCTGCGCAACCTGCACATCCAGCAGATCAAGTACGCGACAATCTCTGACATTGTCCTCTACACGCGCAACGGCGTCAGCCCCGGAACACTTGAGATTGCAGAGGCCATTGCCAACGCCCAGGACGAGCTCTACCAGCAGCGCATGGAGGAGTTTTACCAGCATGTCGGCCACCGCGGCGAGGGAGAGGGTATCGACCGGCCCGTCAAGTACGGCGTGTGGGTCCTCGTGGAGCCGTTTGCCAAGGTCGAGCGGTTCTTCCCCCACCTCGTCAACATTGACATGGAGGGCAGGCAGACGGACAACTCGCGTCTTGTGGACCTCTTTGAGCGCGAGGCGTACGAGTCGCGCGCCATGACTCGCGCCACGGAAGTCATTGAAGGATTGTGGGTCGGAAACGACACGGATGTGCCCGGTGGCGCCGACGATGGCGCTGGTGCCCACGTTGCCTTTGACCTCTGTGTCAAGGCCTCCGAGTGCTCCGACATGCCGTTAACTGTGGCACTTGCAAGCGCTTATCGCTCCCTCACTGCTTTGGATCGCATGAGGCCGCAGACCAACTCGGTGACCAACTGGATGCTCACGCCGGCCACGCAGGCGCTCCGCAACCTTCTTCCTC
>Ga0160505_101502_pt1 | contig 11012 bp, 5 predicted proteins | sample DIDeMG_FD_108225 | JGI IMG/M metagenome (GOLD analysis project Ga0160505, IMG submission 108225) | Enriched chicken feces microbial communities from UW Madison campus, WI, USA - DID2874_E49_Stillage MG | ecosystem: Host-associated > Birds > Digestive system > Large intestine > Fecal ...
CTCGCTCATCTATGCCTCTAGTCCGGAAATACTTTCCCAGGACGCCATGGCCTGTGCGAAGTTGGAACAACTTGCTAAAGGTATGACGAGACACGCTACTCATGAAGGATTTCAGTGGATTAGTGTACTTTCCTCCATACAACTCTCTCTTGACGATAGAGTAGTAGTGGCTGGTTTCACCTAGTGTGTCATAGATAGATAGATAATCAGTTTATTGTCCTTACATCAAATAGTTACATAAAATTTACAAAACAAATAGTGTGTCATAATCTGATTGCCATTCGTTACGCGAAGCAACATGCAAACTGCCTTTCAGCTTTTGCAAGGCTTTGTCTGATCTCACGCCGCGTAAGTAGTTCGATTGGCTTCATGTTATAGCCTATTGAAGATTTTTCGTCAGTAATAGTAGAGAGTTCCCTCACCGGGTTCTCACTGCTTAAACCATATTTGAGTCTCATTGTCTTGACTGCAGCTAAATATTCCAGTCTCAAAAAAAGAAAATGTTACCTAATATATTATGTGATCAAGATTGTCTGCATGTGTTTTTAATTATAACGCATACTTTACTTTTAGTTCATGAGCGACATGGCGCAGAGGAAGCGCACGGGGCTCATAACCCCGGGGTCACTGGATCGAAACCAGTTGTCGCTATTATTTTTTTGCTTGATTCTTATGCAATCTCTCAACTCTATTATAGATAGAATAGAATATCTGTTTATTGTCCTTACATCAAATGGTTACATACAAAATTACAAAACAAAATGACATACAAAGAAGACATGAAATTTCAAAAGCATTTGTCTCTATGAGACTGGCAAAGGAGCGGTGTCAGCGCGCGTAATAACTCGCTTATCCATGCCTCTAGTCCGGAAATACTTTCCCAGGACGCCATGGCCTGTGCGAAGTTGGAACAACTTGCTAACAGTATGACGAGACACGCTACTCATAAAAGATTTCAGTGGATTAGGGTACTTTCTTCCACACAATTAAATCGTGTTGTCTGACCAAGTTCTTCAAAATTAGTTTTACAACCATCCTCAAACTAAATGATCCATCTATTTTACTATTTTTTATTCAATAAATAAATATTTAATATCTTGGTATCATTTGAAAAAGTTTTATAATATTTTAAATCAAATATGGCCTTTTCTTGAATCTTTACCATGATATTGAATTCATGACACGGATCTTGTTGCCACAGTTGAGGCTCGTATAGCTCAGTGGTAGAGCGCGAGATTGCAAATCTTGAGGTCCCCGGTTCGACCCCGGGTGCGAGCTTAACTTTTTGTTTTACTTTTATATGTCGTTTTTTTTTATAGTTTTAGTAGATGACAAACCTATTGGTTTTCAGATATTCAGAAAATTAGTGGCATTTATTTTTAATCAGGGATTTAGGTCATTCACTATTATTAAATTTATGTCCAGCCTAAGGACAATAAACTGATTATCTGTCTTTGTCCAGCTTCTGTGAAAATTGAGCTCAATCTCAGGGTTCCTAACACAAATATTAATGTTATGTTCATGATCCAAATGCCTTCTTTTCTAATCTTTTCTGAGTTATAAATATTAAGTTTGGTTTGCAGATGTTGAGTAGGGGGGTTTTTTTTTTTTTTCAATTTGGTCTATCTAACTTCCAAATGTAAGAGGTACCAGATTTTCACTAACACACAAAACCATCCATGGAGAATTTAGACACTATTACATAAATCGATCACCATGTCTTAGACACTACCACAGAAGCTAAACCGCTTCATTTTGTTTTGAATTAACCGGCTTTAAGTTTTAGTTTTGTTTCAAGACTAGAATTTCCTAGTCCGTATTGTTATTTGTTTATATCTTTGAGCACACTATCCATTGTGTGTATTAATGACCACAAGAACCAATAAACGTTCAATAGTTTATCAGAATAACACAAATAACGCTATATTAGATTTTTTAAAAAAAAAATTTGTTTTCTTTTTGCCAGGTTTGAAATAAAAATAAAACTTGTTTATTCCCATGTTCATCCAGCTAATTAGTTTTCTAATTCCAGCTTGAAAAAATCGATGACGTTTTCCAAAAGCCTTTTTTCTTTCTTTTTTAATACTGTTCCTCAAAAGTTCTCTACAGCTTACTTCCTTTAACTCGTTATATTACAACTGAAAAAAAAATTTTAGTTTCTAAAAGATAAAGGTTGTAGTTTTTTCTTCTATTCCATTTAAGGAAGGTTTCAGAGCTGATAAGTATTTAAAACCCTAATGTGCAAAACAAAATCATGACTTTGTTCATGTATATCTAGTCTCAGCTGTGTCTAATTCCAACTTTGGGAAAAAAATAATCTATTGGAGATAGATTTCTGCTTCAAGCTATAAGCTTGATTGTTCAATGTTTGCCTACTGAGTCAGGCAGTTTACCATACACTGCAAAAAGGATTTTTGAAATTGGCGAGGCTGTAAATACCACCACATGCTATAAGTTCGGGTACCTAACTCAAAACCCGGATTTTTTTTTTATAAAGACTAGATTTACTAGTAGTCGACGCCATGTGTGTAATTGAGCCGGATAATCTCGCTTCTACTGTTGCTGATGGTTAAAACTTTAAATAGAAAGCGACCACTTGTTCGGATAATTAATTTGAGTAAGGGCTTGAAGCAACGTTTAAGAAAAAACCCTAAAGTCTGTTAAAGTTCTCTAGTAGTCAGCAAAATATGAATATATACCGTGCTGAACCAGTGTATTAAACATGACGAGAATTAATTAGAAGTGTAACACTATCCTTGAGACCTCTGTTTGGATGCTTAATTTTCAAAAAGCTGCAGTGACGTCATATGGTACTCTACACCAAGGCTTGCGTATTTCTGGTGTATTTCTCGGCATTTGTACAACGGAGTGGCAATAGCTAAACTTGTAGCTAAATTTATGTGATTTAATAAACAAATAAAATACCACCCAGTTGTATAACCAGAAATTTTATACAGAACTGATATCTCAGGGTTATATCAATGCAAGCTTTCTAGATCCTTATATCCTCTACTATAAAATTTTTGTTCTCTTTTCACTGTACTCTGATCTACACAAAATCCTTGACCTCACTTGCGAGACAAGGAAATGAAGAAAATAGAAGCTTTTTAAATTGGTTTTAATTAATTCATAATAGTAAGCATGTAGAAATCCTACTTCATAACATTAAAATACAAAACTTTGATCATTTCACCACAATGCCGCTAGTATCTGTAGCGGAAGTAGGGGTTTTTGTCGCCCATTTGGGAAAGCTCTTCGATGGAAAGATGATCATACTTGCCCTCTCTAAGGCCCTTCTCTCTTTGATTGTTGACAAAACGGTAGCTGGCAACAAGAGCCAAAAGAGCAATGATTCCCAAACTGATAAATCCAATCTCAACGGCATGGCCCAAGATGAACCGGGGTTTATCCTTTGCGTGGTAAATGTTGGATGCAAAAGCGCCACCAAAGTTGCCAATGCCAATTTGAATGGCCATGCCGATAGCGCGTTTGTAAGAGCCAGATAAATTATTAGAGAGCCATGAGACAATACCAGGGAATGCAGGATAGACACCGAGAGCGGCAATGTAAACACCAGCGTAGATGACGCCAGGTTTTTCGGCAGGATCGGTTGATATCGCCATTGAGTATCCAATAAGCAAGAATATAAGATTGAGTAAAATAAAGGGCGATCGCATACCCACACGATCAGAAAAGAAGGCCTGAACGACAGAAAAAATGCTTGCAGTAATATAAATAGGAACTGTCATAAGCTGAGCCTTGGAAGAGACGTATCCAAGGTTGCTCAAAATAGTAGGCAAAAACAAAGAGATACCGTAAAGAGGAACAACAATTCCGTAGTAAAGAATCAGATGGAGAAAAATCTGCCAGTCCTTGAATGCTGCCCAAAAGTATTTCCAACCATGATCATCATTCTCAGGGACAAAAATGTGAGAACGGGCGTTTTCTTCATCCGCTTCGGAAGGTTTGGCGGAGTTATGATCGTACTTCAATCTGTGAATAACGAAGAGACGTTCTCTCTCGGTGAGAAATTTGGCGGTTTCCGGGTAGTCATAAAGAAGAAAGAAAGAAGCAGCTGCTACAATAACAGTTACAATTCCCTCCAAAATAAAAATCCAGCGCCAGCCTTCAAGGTTTCCAAGGCCATCCATTTTGGCGATACCAAAAGCCAGAAGCCCAGAGAAAGCACCAGCAATAGAAGCAGCAGAGAAAAACATGGCTTGTCTAAATTGAATTTCACCACGTCTGTACCACTGAGTTAAATAATATGCAACACCAGGGAAAAGACCAGCTTCAGTCATACCAAGAAAAAATCTTGCAACAAACAAACCGGTAAAACCCTGAACAAGTCCCATAAGTGTCATAACCACACCCCAACAAACCATAATGATCGGGATCCAGATCGATGGTCGCAAGACCTTAAGAATAGCATTGGAAGGAACTTCAAATACACAGTAAGAAATGAAAAAGATTGTCAAACATAAATTGTACTGGTTTCCAATAAGGTTAAGATCCGTAGAAAGCCCCTCAATGTTGGCGTTTCCAATGTTGCCTCTGTCCAGGAAAGACAAAAGGTAAAGTACAGCCAGCGTAGGCACAATGTGAAGATCCATTTTTCGAAGCAGCTTCTTTTCATCAACATCAGGATACATTTCTGACGCTGTGAGCTTTGAGATGTCGACCTTTTCGTCGGTGACATCAACGCTCGTATCCTTTACCTCGAGATAGTTGACAGAGGTTTCAGGCTTTGTTTCCATGATAAGTATTTTCGTGACTATTTGCTGCGTAGTATTTTTGAAAGTTCTAAATCTTTAGAGGTTGGAACTTGTTAATGATGAATAGAACAGGAATCAAGAGAAATGCCAGATCTTTTATAAAAGGATGAATGCCCTCTTTGCACCGCGGTTTTACTCCTCCTCTTATCACTTGTAAAAAGTTTTTTGGTAAAACCCCTCCATGAAATGATTACTACAGCTTCTTTGTCCGTAACTTGTATTTAACGGAGTTTAGGACGGTGGGGCTAGGTTTTTTTCTACAGAAATTATTTGGTATCTATCAGTACCTCATGACAATTATAGTTATGATGACTGGTATTGTAGGTGTTGGTAACCCTAGGCTCGCGGTAACGCCCCCACTTTTAGTGTGTGGTTGAACGGCTGAGAACTTTTTCCAAGAACAAAAAGCAATTGATGACATAAAAGTTTAGTAGGAATTGATGTTTGGTGGCCCTCCAAATAAAACTGCGTGAGCGGGTGGTTTCCGCGCAAACTTGTGCAGCCAAGAAAAAAATAATGCCGTGCCTCCAAGAAGGTTTGTACCTTAAAAAAAAGCTTGGGAGACATTGGTAAAACTATGAATAAAAGCAACAATATGAGTTACGAGTATACCTCCATTGAACACCATGAGCCCACGGAGGTCCCTGACAGGTTGAAATTTGGCAAATCTTTTAATCAGTTCATGTATTTATTGTTCTGCTATGTTACATAAAGAATTATCTTTTTTTTTGTAAATTGCTTCTGTGGCTGCTACTGTTATTTTTTTTGGTGCTTTATGACGTCTGTTATTTTTTTTCTCATTCCTGCTGGTGCTTTCAACATGACAATCTAAAGTTTTTTTCACCTTTAGATACGTTGTCGGGGCAAGAAACCGCGATATCTGCATTTGTTTGTTATTGTAAAGTTGTTGCTTGTCGGACAGGTTGGTTTAAAACCGCCGACCAAAACATAAAATTACGTGTCACAGGGACCAGGGTAAATTATACAAAAGGGTAAATTCTCCCACCCCACAACTTTTGTCTAATGATGATAAGCTTATTATAGTGCTTGTCTCAATGTCAACTAGTATTTGCAGTCCCATGTCCGTTGACGCGATTTGGGATACAACGCCGGCTAAAAGTCCAATGTTGCTTATTTATAATTCGGGCTACTCTCTGTATCTGGTAAAATAAGCGACATATGAATCCATAAAAATAGCATTAATTGAGATAGAAAAGATAGTCCAAAGAAAGTCAAAGAGGGGCTTTTGTCTAAGCATTTAGTAAAACATGTTTAAGCTCAAAAATATAACTTACAATGATTTGTAATAATGTCACCTCAATACCGCAAAACACATTGTCTCATGAAAATTTTTAATCGGCACCGACATGAGAAAACCAAAATTACCAAGCAATAGGTCTTTAGATAATGTAGATATCCACCAGATTAGTTGACAATTGCGTAATACCATTTCTGAGCTTTCTCTCTTTCATTTTTCGATATCTATCTATCGATGTCCAGGTCTTTAATAAACTGTCAGCGAAAAAGCGTTTTGGATCTTCATCGACATAGACTTTCAACGGTCAGTAGGATCGTCTGAGCTACAAAGACCTCTCAGTAAAAGATACTAGGAAGAAACCAAGGTTCAACCAGAAGATAAATGCCTAATGATCATCCGATACAATTATTGATAGCTACGAAGATCAAGGCGCTAATATTTTGGTCTATGGTAATAATTACTGAAGATACTCATCTTATTCAAAAGGCTTTTAAGAGAAAATATGACCCTGTGAGGTTTTGAAAGTACGTAACTAAAACTACTAGCAATCGGAGGTTTTCTTTACCCCATTTCCCCTCCATTTTAAACTACCGAGTTTCGAACTCATCTCTGAGATCACCGATAAACCCCAATTTTCTAAGCAGATATTCACATCTCCTTTATCTCAACCTTCATATGTGTATAGTGTCTTTCTTTAATTGTTCATGTAAATCTATGAAAGAAATAGTAAATTCAAGACATTGCCAAGTGTCGGCTTATTTCTTGTCAGAATACAAGTTTAAGGTTAAACTATCTCAGTTTTCAGCTTGCCAAGAAAGTCAGATACAACCTTTAGTCGTAATAGCCAACGGTCTGTTGTGGAGCTCGGCTTTTTTCATTATCAATCATCCAGTCGCTTCATGAAAAAGTTTAGCAAACACCCTCTTAATAAAGTAGTATTTCTAGATCATAACTATTCAATATTGTGCAATATTTATAACAATTGTGGAGAGGGGCCGGTATTTCTCCATGTCTTCTCCTCATGAACTCTGGTTTGTCGATGATTTGAGCATATTCGGAGCAAGTTGAATAAAGGAAACCCCAGAATCTCGGGCAATCTTTTTATTAACTATTACTAACTTTTAGTAACTGATAATGATTGTCTCCTCATCAGTAAGCAGAGACTCCTTTTTTCAGTTTATTGTGATTTTAGATATTACCGCAATTTTATAGAAATTCAATTTTTCTAAAGGTCTAAGAGTCCTATTTGGTGAGGAGAATATCTTTAAAGATTGTTGCATCGAAAATGGTGATTTATATTTGATATAGAATTGCAAAGACGTGACTGAGTGCAATAGTATACTAAAGCTTGTAGCAAGGATACTGTCCTCATCCCTGGAAGTAATTTTGATGTAGGAGTTGATATATTTTTTCAGCTTTTTGTTCCATTTTAATAAATTCTGCACATTCTAAAGACATTATCGGTGGTCGTGCGCTTGTATAGTCTAAAAAGAGTATTTGGTGTTACTGAAAAGAGCTGGTCCTAGCTTCAAGTCTAATACTAAGATCGTTTGTCCAAGCTTATATTGGCATGTACATGTAATGAAGAAATTAAACTTACTGCATCATGTGGACTTTTAAAGTCATATATACCGATATAACTGTTAATTTAATATCTACAACTGGCAGTGCTCAAGCTATAATATCGGCTTGATTGTTTGTGTCTTGAAAAGTAAGCCCCCAGGATCAAGTAATGATATACTTGGGTCTCTGTTATGTATTATTAAGTTGTAGAATCTGTGGCTCGCACAGAAGACTAACAGAGAGTGGGAAGTTTAGAAATGAGAAATCTAACCAGGTATGATCTTAAAGGTGGATGGTGTATTGGTAATAAGTTGTGTAGATTTCAGTATCACCAAATCATTATTCATTCTAGCTTTGCTTCGGGTGGGAGATAAACAATAGGAAATAGCTGGTCAGAGATTATTTCAATTGCTAACTCATAGGTTGTAAAAAAAATAAAGATAAAATAAACCCGCTCTGTGCTTGTCACTCAACTACCAACTCGACATTCATTATAGTTCTATTATGCATTGAAGCTTAAAATCTTTTACATTGCAACAGCGTTTCATTTGTATAAACCCCTATATTGTATTCTTATATAGCACAACCAGTGCTGATTTACATCAATTCCAAGTTGTGTATGAGTTAGTCGTTCATAGTCTATGCTATCAAATATATACCCTGCAAGTGACAGAATGGTGGACATCCGATCACACACATAATCCTGTTCAGTATATTGATATCATCGTAAAACACAATTAACAGTGCATACGCAGGCTAGAAATAGTATACAACCAATCCAATCCAGACGATGTAGCTGACTGCTTGTTTGTAGGAGAATTTAAATAACCCCTCGCTATATAGTGCGACGTTTTAATATATGCTTGTCAAATTATATATAACAGCACCCTGGTTTCAACTAATGGCGTTTCCTCAATTTTATTTCTTTTTTTGCTCTGTATTTTTATCTAAGTATCTGAGCAACTAGGTACCTCCAATGGTATCATATATTTGAAGCTTGATAGTTTTTCTAATCGGTTATCGATGAGTAGGATGTTTTGAATGATAGGAAATACAAGTTTAGTATGTCTAGATACTAGATAAATAAATAAAAATACACATAAGTACTGTTTTATGATCATAAATCGTTTTCTTCAGAGAAGCTCCCGTAATTTGAAAATATCAGTGAATGATTGCTTTTATATTATACTTGGTGCCACAGAAATCTTTTCTCTAAATTATTTTAAATTTTAGGATTTCTAAGTGTGCCCCTGATTAATGGGTTGGTCCAAAGCCTGCTCCAGAATTTCATTTACCAAAAGTAACAATTGCCATTAAAATGTACTTTCCACGGGTATACAGTATACATATCAGCAAATCAGCTGAAAAAAATGATAGAAACTAACATTCATAAGCCAGGATATTCAGGGGCTTTACTCCTTCAGATAAGCTTGATCTTCGCAGAGCATGCGCTTTTCAAAAGTTTCCTTGTTTTTCGGAATTTATTCCTAAAATTGAAATTGTGAAAATTTTCCTAATTTATTTACAATAGACCCGTTAATGTCTGTAAACTACAAATCCTGCATGTATCGCAGAGTCTCGCGTGGCGTCTCTTAAATTGTGTGTTTCACCATCGATCAATATAAAGGTCTCATTCTTAGAGTCTACTACAGCCCCAGTTTGGATATTGAGCTCCGAAATGCAATGTGCGCACTTCTAGCAATTGTCGCTCACATTGCGGTGAAGTACACGTTGTACGCACGCATATTATACATTTCCCAATTTCATCGTACATGACTCGCAGCCTACGTACATTGAAGCACAGAGTCCGACAGCCCACTTTGAGACGCAATGTTAATAATGGATTATATGCAGATTCATAAAGTTTTAAGCAATGAATTTTTGGGATAGCTGATGTCAAATTTAAACAGAGCAATACCAGAAACTTTTATACTAAGCCAATGTTTCAGTAGGATAGACAAACTTGGCGATTATAAGAAGAAACAAGAGCTTTAACATCTGAACAGAGACATGTACTATAACAATTCCTGGTGCTCATATTAGCTTTTAAAGGTGGGTACTATAATAATACCCCGTATTAAAAGGATGCCCGTTTTCGCATAAAGGCTCCCAAACAGTATATTTGCTTGATACATTTCGAGCCAGCTTTAAATATTTTAGCTACATAATTTCTATGAAAATTTCCAGACTAACGAGGAAAAAAGGTTCATTAACTCTAGTCATTAATATGGTATTAGATCAGGTGAACCGTTAGCACTACTCACAAATCAAGCAATATCTGGAAACAATATGGAAGTGAAATTAATTATCCACATCTGCGGTGTGGACGTAGAATTATGGATGAAGACATACTGACTATGACCTGGGCTCTAACCTGGAACCCTGTTTGATAGGCTCAAACGATATAATAAAAATAAAAAGAACCTTTCTAAAAGCAGTAATATTTGTAGCCTATAATTTTATTATTATGATGGTTGGCTTTCATGATCTCCCATAACAGCGCTTTTGTACTGACGAAAGATTTGGGGGCAAAAGTTGACCACATTAAGCTTAAAGCATGGAGAAGCAAAATAAGGCCCCTATAGCAACAGTTTTCTAAAATTTTTTTTTAGTTAACAAAACCTTGCAATATTTCAAGTAGAATTACCCCTTGGAATATAAAAAGCAGTCCTAATAAAAAAAATATTATTCATAGAGAATTCGGCGCCATCGAACGTCTGAACTTGAAATATGTGCTGACACCACTATATTGCCGGTTTCGTAGCGATAAATGGTTTGAAAATCCAGGTCTTTTTTGTATGCCATTTTGTTTAACAATTTGATGTCAGTAAATTAATTATCTAATGTCAAAGACTTTTTTCTAGAAATTGGGAGTACCCTGAATCTTACGTCAGCTCCAGCTTTGACTTATCAGAGTCAGGTTGATCAGACTTCTCGCCGTTCATTTTTTCAGATGGATCAACTTACTGTTCTAGTCTCAAATAACATCGTCCTAGGATACTGACTCCAACTAGGACTCAAACGTTTGACGTATGTTATCATAGAAACATTTGTCCCGAATAGCCCTATAGGATAATTTTGTAACTATTCGATGTAAGGACAATAAACTAATTATCTGTTTAGTCTTATGAAATTTTGTATGTAACCATTTGGTATAAGAACAATAAACTGATTATTTACAGATAGTAGTAAAGAGTTTTGCAACACTCTATTTTTTCCCAACAACCATACGATATCTTAAATTAAATGTACAACTTCACAATCATGTTTTCTGACATAGAGAGATACTACATACCAAAAGAAATATCATATTTGATAGCTGAAGAGCTCCGGATTATTTTGGTATTAAAAGCATATGGATTTAACATTTTGAAGAGATGTGGTAAAGAATTGAAGATTGCTGTAAATTTCATGGA
>Ga0160505_101503_pt1 | contig 11012 bp, 6 predicted proteins | sample DIDeMG_FD_108225 | JGI IMG/M metagenome (GOLD analysis project Ga0160505, IMG submission 108225) | Enriched chicken feces microbial communities from UW Madison campus, WI, USA - DID2874_E49_Stillage MG | ecosystem: Host-associated > Birds > Digestive system > Large intestine > Fecal ...
AAAAAAATAAATATATTATTTTTTATGTTATTTTTTTATTAAATTATACAATTAAAAAACGGAAATTTTTTTTTTTTTTTTTTTTTTCGCTAGTCCAAAGTAATGACCCGACGTATAAACATGTATAGAATTTTAAAAGTCCATTTTTAAACGACTCGTTTTACCCCAGTGCCAGCTTTAGTTTGCCCAAGAACGGCGCATTACGCATAAAAATCAAAGGAAGGAAAAGATAAACTGGAGTTTGTGGTCAAGTTTACTACCGAAATTAAATCCTCGGCTTTTAAACGGTTTAGATGGCGGTGTTTTTTTGGCGGTTGCTGTTCTGGGCTGGGTGAGGGGCTGGCCTAAGATTGTTTAGGATTTTTCAATGCTAATTTATTTCTTTTTTTTGGGCTTTTATTAGTGCATCAGCTGAAGTAATTGGGGGTCATGGCTGTTCACCCATCGCAAGTTTACCGACGTGGTCAATGGATAGAGTCCACAGTAGAGTAGATAAGATAAAAAAAATGGGATAATGAAATGTTGTTATCGGCAACAGACACTGCTGCTTAATAACCAAACTCTTGTATTCATAACTGTCCAGAGGTACCACTGGCAAGATACTCTCTCCCCCGCTGATGTTTTTTTTACCCCAGAAGACATCAGCCGTGCGTACCCTCGATGGTTTTGTCCCACAAGTAGTGCTTCTCTCCGCATAGACGTAGGTGTCTAAACAAGGCTTTCTAACCTACTTGAAAACTAAGCTTGATACGCCCGAGCTAGCGAAACCGCAATAGCCATATCTTATGGATTCTCTTTCTCCGCCTGCTGGAACGGACTACCCGGTATTACAATACTAACGCTTTTCAATTGCGACCCCTCCCCACCGGGATGGACTTTACTATCCGGCTCAATTTATAAATATCCATTGCAATGTCTCTTTCTCTTGGTTAAGTGCTTTGATATCTACCTTTTTTTTCATTTGTTACCCTTTTCTTTACTTCCTCAAGCCTTTGTCTTATCCCGTTAAACCATGTCCGAGATCCCCTTTACCCGCGTTGAGGGTAACCAAGTTATCCATTCATCACCCTGGCCTGCAGATGAGCACAGTTACTATTGTGGTAACGTTGCCAAGTTCATGATTGAGTCTGAGCTGCTTAACGCCAACCCGGAGTGCCCTATTTTCATTGATGCCCTTGACACACGTAACCGCGTGCTAGCCAAAGAAATCCCCGTCCTTACCCGTAAGCTGGCCACGGTGCTAGGCCGGCGCTACGGCATTTCTTTTGACGATACTGTGTGCATCTTTGCGCAAAACTCAATTTACGTGCCCCTGGTCATGTACGGAATTCTGGCCACGGGCGGCGTTGTTAGCCCCGCCAACATTTCTTACCTGCCCCACGAGCTGGCACATCAATTGGATGTCTCGCGCGCCAGTATCATTGTCACGACAAAGGAGCTTCTTCCCAACGCGCGGGCCGCGCTTACTGCCAACACCCAGTCGCCTCTGCACGTGAACACCATTGTTGTCATCGACGACCTGATTAACGAGGCCCGCGCGGAGAAGGTCGAGACGGCGCCCGTGGACCTTCCCGGCGACCGGGCCAAGACCAAGCATGCTCTTTACTGTTTTTCGTCGGGCACCAGCGGTCTCCCCAAGGGTGTGGTTAGTACCCACTACAACTTGACCTCAAACACGCACCAACAGCTGTCCGTGGCCGACAAGTACAATAAGGACAACCGATTTGGCTGCTTCCTGCCCATGTCGCACATTTACGGTTTTTCAGCCTTTGTAATAACAATCCCGCGCCAGGGCGCCACCACCGTCCTCTTCCCCAAGTTTGATTTCGAGATTGTGCTCAAGGGTATTGCGGAGCACCGCATCAATATTCTGCACATTGTTCCGCCCATTGCCGTGCTGCTGGCCAAGTCGCCCCTAGTTGACAACTACCCCGACGTGAAAAAGCATCTTGAGCTGTTACTCTCCGGCGCGGCACCGCTGAGCCAGTCGCTGGCCACCGCCGTTGAGACGCGCATGGACTGCCAGGTAGTGCAGGGCTACGGGCTCACTGAAACATCGCCCACTACCCACGCGTACAGCTACGATGAGAACAACTATGACATTTCTGGCATCGGCTGGCTCTGCCCCAACATGGAAGCGCGCCTTGTCGACAACGATGGCAACGACGTCCGCCGGCTCGACACCCCCGGCGAGCTCTACCTGCGCGGCCCCAACGTCTTCCCCGGCTACCTACGCAACCCCGAGGCCACGTCCTCAAGTTTCGAGGGCAACTGGTTCAAAACGGGCGACGTGGCCCAAGTTGACAAGAACGGCGGCTGGAAGATTGTGGACCGTGTCAAGGAGCTTATCAAGTCCCGCGGGTTCCAGGTCGCGCCGGCCGAGCTCGAGGGCCTGTTGCTGACGCACCCGGACGTGGCCGACGCCGCTGTCACCGCTGTGTCCGCAGAGGACGAGGGCACCGAGTACCCCCGCGCGTTCGTTGTGCTCAAGACTGGCGCCGCGGACCCCATTAAAGTGCTTAACTGGATCAATAGCAAGGTTGCGCGCCACAAGAAGCTTTACGGAGGCCTGGTGGTTGTCTCCGAGGTGCCTAAGAGTCCTAGTGGTAAGATCTTGCGTCGGTTGCTTAAAACTATTGAGTTTGATAGGGTCTACGGTTACCCCAATGAGAGCGCACGGTTGTGATTTGTTAGTTGGCAATTGTCACTCTATGGCAATACGTGAATCACAAATAGTATATATACATATATTTGAAAAGTCAATGAATACAATAAAATTAGTTTGGTTACAACAAATGTAGCAGATTTAATAAAAATATAGCCCAAAGAGTTTGTTTTTTTCTTTTTTTTTTTCTCTTCTTCTTCTTTTAAATAAAGGGGTCCTTCTAGTCGGTCTTTTTGGTGGTGACCTCAGCAGCAAGACGTTCAAGGGCAACCTTGTAGCCATCCTCCTGGCGGTAATATTCACGCGTGCCCTCGGGTTCAATAAGCTCAGCCTCGTGGACGCGCTCAACAGTGCGGCCCTGTTCACGGAAAATGCGGTCGCCAATGGCGTTCCAGAAGTACTTGTGTTCGTTATGGTCCGTGGCAAGGGTCCATGCGGTACCGGGCTGGCCCGCACGCGCGGTACGGCCCACACGATGCACGTACTCGCGGCGACCAGGAGGAAGATCGTAGTTGAAGACGTGGCGGATCTGACTAATGTCGACACCACGAGCAATGAGGTCAGTACACACAAGCACGTTTATCTTGCCGGCAGCAAAGGCCTGTAGGGTACGGCGCCGCTGCTGGGGGTCAACTTCACCGGAGCATCGTTCAATCACGAGCCCGCGGTGGAAAACTTCTTCGTCAATAAGCGTAAGCAAGCGCGCCAAGCGTGCTGCTGCCTCGTTTGATTTGGCAAAAACAAGTACGTAATCGGTGATGGGCTCTGGCGCATGCAGCAAGATTTGCAGCAGGCGCAAAGGTTTGATACTAGCATTGCGTACGGAGACAAGTCGCTCTGTGAGGGTGGGCGGGACACTGAACTCCAGGCGGTCGTTGGCAGTCACCGACGCGTCAGCTGTAGCACCACCGCCAACCACGTAGACCTGTGGCCGGCGGATGCGCAGCGCCGCCATCTTCTCTGGGTCGCGCGTCAGCGTCGCCGAGAAAATGAGCTTCTGCACCGTCCGATGCCAGCGCGCATACACGGGCTGGTAGTCCGGCGCACTTACCGTCGTGGTCTCAATCGCAGCAATGACAACTTCCGCCCATTCCTGGTAGCTCTGGTTAAGCAAACGATCGGCCTCATCGATAACAAGGTACTGTAAGTGGGCTAGAGTGAACCCCGGCGTTTGGGACCGGATGTGATCAACGAGACGACCGGGCGTCGCTACAATGATATCAGGCTGCATTGATGAGACCAAGCGCTGTTCGTCACGGAATGTACGCTCGGCACCAAGGGTCAAAATGTTGAGTCCAGTACCCTTGGCTAGCGACTGTAGCACACCCGCGACCTGCTGGATAAGCGGACGGGTGGGCAAAAGCACCAGCGCACGCACCCGCGGCACCACGCGCGAGGCAAGTGCGTCAATAATGGGGATCGAGTACGCAAGGGTCTTACCGGAACCCGTAGCAGCGTTAACAAGAATATCTGGGCGCACATCGGGCGCAATGCTATTAACCCCCTCGAGCAGCGCCGGCAGCACCGCCGCCTGCACGGCAAACGCTTCCTTGTAGTCAAGCTTTTCAAGGGTTTCGCGCATACGCGGGCTCAGTCCCACAAGATCTGCGAACGGCACGCGCGTTTCGGTAGCCACATGCGTCGGCTCGGCGAGCCACTTGGGAATTGCGGCGAGTTCAGCGGCACGCTTCTTTGACAGCCGTGGCGCAGCCATGTCGTCGGCACCCTCAACAACCTGCTTCCGCGTGGGCAGCGGTAGTGGTACTAAATCTGCTGGTACCACTTGCTCTTCCTTTTTTTTAAGCTGGGTCGCAAGCGATTTATCCTGCTGCTGCTCCTCTGTCAGCGCGGCTCCCTCGGTTTCCTCTGCGTCGGGTTGTGTGTCGGCGCTGGGACCAGACAGCGGGATGTGACTAGCAGCAGCCTGAAATCTCTTGTAAAAGGAGGCGTACTTGGGGTCAATTGTCATCTCTTCTGCGTCTGGCATGTCGACGTCAGCAGCGCCATTGGAAGTGCTTTTGGGGAGATCGTCGTCTGAACTTTCCTCATCGTCAGTGTAGCTGGGAACAGTCTTGGGGACTGGCTCGTCCTTTTCAAGCTCCTTCAGTTTCCGTTTCGATGCCATTGTTTCTATGTATTATTTTGTTGGTGTCTCTTTTCTGAGGTGCTACTATCACGCTTTACAAAAGTTGATCTAGCTTCGCGTCGTTTGTTCTAACAATCAAAAAATTTTCAAGGCCCTAATAAAAAAAGACAGTGTCGGATGTCCCAAGACTTGTTTGAGATTTTTTTCTTTCACCCAACCTGGCAAAGATGAAAGCCTCACCTTTCCTAACCCTGATTCACACTGAAATTTTTTTTTTTTCAACATCGCAAAACCATTTTTTTCTCGTACCCGCCAAAAGACATCATCAATCCAGTATCGCTCAGGCATAAGCCAATCTTTCGTCCTCCTGCACAACACATCACATTCACAATGCGTCCCGCTTTACAACTATTAAGGAGATCTGCCTGGAAGGGTATGTAGACAACTTCACTCTGGCGCTAGTTCGCGTCTGCCCCCCTCCATCCTCTCGATCGCACTTCTAACCAATCATAGGCCCCCATATTGTTCCTTTGCCTTTGCGTGAGGCCGCGGAGAAGAAGACCCCCATCAGAACTAACGCTCGTGCCTGCACTATTCTGCCCAACTTTGTTGGCCTTAAATTTCAGGTCCACAACGGCAAGGAGTATGTTGCTTTTGAGGTCACAGACGACATGGTTGGCAGCAAACTCGGCGACTTTGCGCCGACAAGAGCCAGATTTTCGTTCAAGGATGGTAAATAAACTATTTTCCTCGTTGTCGCATCTGGTCTCTTTCTGGTCTTTTGTTTGTTTTTTATCTGTCTTCATGCTCTTTCTTTTTTATTCTTATTACTGTAAATATATTTCACTTGTTCTGGCCCATATAATAGAGTCCGTTAATAATACGCAAATAACTGTGCGTAGCAGGGTGGGATTTAAAAATGATGGAAGAAATTAATTTGCATTGTGGGAATGTAGATGTAGATAATATCTCTGTTACACCTATCTTCGACCTCGGCGACCGTCAAAAGTGTCCTTCAATCGTTCTTCTCGTAGCTGCTGAGTGCGATCAAAGCCCTGGGGCCATTTGTTCCAGCCCGACAGGCGTACAACCAAGCATGTAGCATTGTCGTCCCCGCCAAGCACCTCTGCATACTTGACAATCTCTTCGGCAGCCTGCTGCGGTGTGCCCCGGCCGGAGCCGGCCATACTCGCAGTGCGCATTACAATGTCAGCCATCTCCTGATCCGAAACTAGCCCAGTCACTCCATCTGATACTATAACAAGAAAGCCCTCATCTCCGCCCAGGGCACCAATCGTGCGCTCCTGCGGCAGGTGTGGCCGGCCGATTTGGTTCTCAATAATATCGGGCTCTGCGGTTATACCTTGCGCCTTAGCACGCAAGTCACCAAACGCGCGAGTGTTGGCATAGCTGCCAAACCGAGACTCACCAAACGAGTCTGTGAAAAAACTTGCCGTGTACTTGCGCAAGCGTGACGCCTCAATGGGCGAAGAAGGGTGGTGGTTTGATGTGAGCGGGTGCGCCTCGCCAAAGCGGTCACAAATGATACAGCGAGTGTCGCCAACATGCGCGACAATCAAATGCGACGCTTGGCCGGCCTCCCAAAATGCATGATTCGGATCTTCAGAGTATAAATAGACAGATGTGCACGTTGACCCGGAAGTAGCATTTTTTTGCACAAAGTCATAGTCTGCTGTCAGAAATGCTGTTGGAATGCGCAGTTGCAGGTCGTCCATTGTCGACATCTTGGAGATGTATTGTTCAAACCCACCGCGCCAGCGCTTCCAGTATCCGCCAATGTTTTCCTTGTACTTTTGGGCAATCTCGTCAGCAGAATGGATGTTGCACTTTTCAACGTACTCAGCAAGATTATCTTTAAGAAATTGTGCGCACTCCTCGCCGCCGTGGCCATCAAACACGGCAAAATTAAACACCTGTCGGACACCCAGTTTCCCCTGCCGCGTGATCATAGGGCTCAGGGTAGATCCTGCAGGAAGCTCAAGCACACCAGCAAAGTACCTGTCTTCATTGTACGGTCGGTTAACACGCGAACTATAGTGGCCCAAGTAAAGCGGCGATTTTAGCAGCGGTATCCGCGCACGTACAGTATGATTTGCCTGTTGCGATGTATATGTGTAGAAGGTGGAAACGAAGCGTCGTGCGGAAGGAATATCTCTAAGGTTGATGCATGAGAACCCGCGTCTATGTGCCATTGTGATGTTGGTCTCAGACTAAGGACATAGTACAAAAAAAAAGGGGCGGTCAAAAGAGAGTGCGTACGACTGTGTGCTGTTAATGCTATTTGGTGATGCTGTTTTGAGGATATTGGTAATGCAGGTGAGGGGTCTAGCAAAGATGTTGTTGTTGTTATTGGTGCGGGACACTCTCAGGGAAGCCCTTCTTCATGGGGTATTCGAGGTTCTTGAAGAATGTGCCCTAACCCTGAGCGTTGGGGCAAATATAAAAAATTTTGCACGGAATCCGACGACGCCGACGACGATTTGATCAGGGCAATTCAAAGACTTGTAAACAAAACGACAAATACTACAATAAAATGGCCGATTTTGACAGAGAAGCTGACGAACAGCTAGAGTTCACCTCGTCTAAGGACGTGGGAGTGTAAGTTCACGATACGCGTTATGTCTCTAGCCAGGATACTAACCCGTATCACAGGTATCCCTCATGTAAGTTGACTTTGTTGCTATTATCCCACGATACCACCACCAGTGCTAACATGCGTTTTTTTAGTTGAGGCTATGAATTTGAAAGGTATATAGATTTGTTTCCTTTGGTAATTTTTCTTTTTTGTTTTTGTCTTGCTAACTGCAACAGATGATCTTCTCCGTGGCATCTACGCGTATGGTTTCGAGGCTCCCAGTGCTATCCAGAGCCGTGCCATCACTCAGATCATTAGCGGCCGCGACACCATTGCCCAGGCTCAGTCCGGTACTGGTAAGACTGCGACTTTCTCGATTTCCATGCTCGAAGTCATTGACACGAAGGTCCGCCACCCCCAAGGTAAGTTCCCATACTTAAGAATCAACGCTATTATTGTGCTAACTGTTCAGCCATTGTGCTCTCTCCTACACGCGAACTGGCGGTTCAAATCCAGAATGTTATCATGGCTCTTGGTGACTACATGAATGTCCAGTGCCACGCCTGTATTGGCGGTCGTCACATTGGTGACGAAATCAAAAAGTTCGAGCACGGCCAGCACATTGTGTCCGGCACTCCCGGCCGTGTTGCAGACATGATCCGCCGTCAGTACCTTGACACCCGTCATATCAAGATGCTGATTCTTGATGAAGCGGACACGCTACTCGAGAAGGGTTTCCAAGAACAAATTTATGAAATCTACCGGTATCTGCCACCCGCAACCCAGGTGGTCATTGTGTCGGCAACGCTGCCTAACGATGTCCTCCACCTCACCACTAAGTTTATGACGGATCCTGTGCGCATTCTCGTCAAGCGTGATGAGTTAACCCTCGAAGGCCTCAAGCAGTACTTCATTGCCGTTGAGGAGGAAGACTGGAAGTTTGACACGCTGTGTGACCTTTACGATACACTGACCATCACGCAAGCTGTCATTTTCTGTAACACCAAGAGTAAGGTTGACTGGCTTGCCAGCAAGATGAAAGAAGCAAACTTTACTGTTGTCTCAATGCACGGTGACATGTCGCAGACAGAGCGTGAGAACATTATGCAAGAGTTCCGTCAGGGCAACTCACGCGTGCTGATCTCGACAGATGTATGGGCACGCGGTATCGATGTTCAGCAAGTATCGCTTGTTATTAACTACGATATCCCGTTAAACCGTGAGAACTACATCCACCGTATTGGTAGATCAGGTCGTTTTGGCCGCAAGGGGTAAGTACTCATTTCTGATGTGTCATGTTTTATTGTTTATGTTTTTTATTCTTTTTTACTAACTTTTCTCCACAGTGTTGCCATTAACTTTGTCACCGATAACGAGATCCGTATGCTACATGATATTGAGCAGTACTATTCGACTCAGATTGATGAGATGCCTGTCAACATTAACGAAATGTTGTAGTGGCTTTTTTATCTTATTTCCTTTGTTATTTTATCTATACATATCTTAATTATATTGAGTCATTGAGCTTCTATTTGGTTACTTTATACGTTTTATCAAGCTTCATTTCATGAGTGACTCATGACCTTCATTGCTGTGTCCTTCTTTATCTCTGCTGTTTCACCATGTTTACCCATCCCTGGTTTGTGTATCAGCCACCTGTTGACCCACAGGTAGATAAGTCCTTGTTTTTCGAATGCATAAACATTGATACAGGGTTAGGGATACAGTTTTGGAATAGAAAACTTTTTTTTTCACCCTTCTTTTTTTCCCTCCTCTTTCTTCCTTTTTTCCCTAGTTACGTTCTGTACTTATCACAATCATTACAGCTATTTATACACCATGTTGGACATAATCCAGTTCATTGAAGAGAAGGGCGGCAACCCCGAGCAGATCCGCAAGTCTCAGGCTGCTCGTGGCGACAGTGTCGAGCTGGTCGACGAAATCATCAACGGTTACAAGGAGTGGACCAAGATCAGATTTGATCTTGATGCCCTCAACAAGGAGCAGAACAAGGTCCAGAAGGCCATTGGTGCCAAGTTTAAGGCTAAGGAGGACGCCAGCGAGCTTCTTAAGGAGAAGGATGCTATTGCCGCTAAGAAGGCTGAACTTACCATCAAGGAGCAGGAGGCTGACCAGGCTGTTAGAAACAAGGTCAACCTCGTTGGCAACATTGTGCACGAGAGTGTTGTTGTCAGCAACGACGAGGAGAACAACGAGATTGTTCGCAAGTGGAATCCCGAGGGTAAGGAGGTTGATGAGACCAAGAAGGCTGCCCTTTCCCATCACGAGGTCCTTACCAGACTTGATGGTTACGATCCCGAGCGCGGAACCAAGATTTCTGGTCACCGTGGTTACTTCCTCCGCAACTGGGGTGTTTTCCTCAACCAAGCCATGATTAACTACGGTCTTGACTTCCTTGCCAAGCGCGAGTACATCCCTCTCCAGGCCCCCGTCATGATGAACAAGGAGGTCATGGCCAAGACTGCCCAGCTCTCCCAGTTTGACGAGGAACTTTACAAGGTCATTGATGGCAATGACGAGAAGTACCTCATTGCTACCTCTGAGCAGCCCATTTCTGCTTACCACAGTGGTGAGTGGTTTGAGCAGCCCGCTGAGCAGCTCCCCAAGCGTTACGCCGGTTACTCCACTTGTTTCCGTCGTGAAGCTGGTTCTCACGGTAAGGATGCCTGGGGTATCTTCCGTGTGCATGCTTTCGAGAAGATTGAGCAGTTCGTCCTCACTGAGCCTGAAAAGTCCTGGGATGAGTTTGAGAAGATGATTGGTCACGCTGAGGCTTTCTACCAGTCTTTGGAACTTCCTTACAGAGTTGTTGGCATTGTTTCTGGTGAGCTGAACAACGCTGCTGCCAAGAAGTACGATCTTGAGGCTTGGTTCCCCTTCCAGGCTGAGTACAAGGAGCTTGTTTCTTGCTCCAACTGCACTGATTACCAGGCCCGTAACCTGGAGATCAGATGTGGTATCAAGAAGATGAACGACCGTGAAAAGAAGTACGTTCACTGCCTGAACTCTACCCTGTGTGCCACTGAGCGTGCTCTCTGCTGCGTTCTTGAGAACTACCAGACTGAGGATGGTCTTAGAGTTCCCGAGGTTCTCCGCAAGTACATTCCTGGTGAGCCCGAGTTCCTTCCCTACACTAAGGAGCTCCCCAAGGATACCACTTCCCAGAAGAAGAAGAAATAAATGGAGTGTTAAAGCTTTGTGTGGATGTGTAATTTATCATGTAGTAATATGTTCGTTAGTTAATGTATACTTGGAAAGCTCTGTAGTAGCCGATAAGATTGGCTTTAGGCAATGTAACAGCAAATTTATGCAGTCGGCTACAATTATGTAGTGAGTTGGTTTTGGTAATTCAATGTCATCACAAGTTACAACTTGAGTGGTTTTAGATATTGTACTTGGGCAAACTGATTGAAACCGTTAAAAATGCTAAAGACAATATCTCAAGTGTCAAAACACATAATTGAAGTTATATTATATGTAGGTACGGTGAGTTCATGCAACAGCTCCGACCCTGCACGATGCCGGAAAATCCCATGATTGGGTTGCAGGTTTTCTTTAAACCCGTTTCTTTGTTATGTTGGCGATTTGAAAACAAGAAAAAGAAAAAAAAGGAAAAAAAAAAAAAAAAAATAAAAAAAAAAAAA
>Ga0160505_101504_pt1 | contig 11007 bp, 5 predicted proteins | sample DIDeMG_FD_108225 | JGI IMG/M metagenome (GOLD analysis project Ga0160505, IMG submission 108225) | Enriched chicken feces microbial communities from UW Madison campus, WI, USA - DID2874_E49_Stillage MG | ecosystem: Host-associated > Birds > Digestive system > Large intestine > Fecal ...
TTATCATTAATTATATTAAATAAAAATATTATGGTTATTTTTTTTTTTTTTTTTATAAAAAGATTAAATATTAAACTATAAATTTGGTTGTTTTTTTTTTTTTTTGTGTTTTATTTTTGAAAAAACATAATGAAACTATTTCGAAGAAAAGATTCAAACTCACAGAACATTCTATACATATAATATTATATAAAGCCTTTGTACTAAATGTTTTAATGCTTTAATGTTTTACTGTCATCTCTGGAGTTGGTAGCCTACTTTTTCCTCATGTTTTGTCTCAAAAATCATATCAGCATCAGTCAGACTCCGACGGCTGTACACTCTTTAAACTAGGGATTGCCACGGTAACTTGCATTGTGCGGCTAGCGCTCTTCGCGGTACACGGCGATATCAACACCCACAACGCCCTAGTCTATCTACCCATTTGAAATACTGACATTCCATCGAAATTTTCAACTACTGCAAAGCAGGCTTTGTCATAGATAAAAAAAAAACAATTAATGTGAGGCATGGACTTTTCCCCAAGATGTTATGGCTTTTTAATTTGGTTCATTTAAACATTCCAAGCTCCAGCTGGATATATTATAATCCGGCCCAATTGGGCGCGGCAGCAAATGATGATTTGTATTATCTTGTCAATTCCGTCCAGCTGGCGCATCCCAGTAGCGGCATTTGGAGTGCTAGCTTTTGTTTTGGTAAGCACTTTTGCTTTACCTGCCATTTCTTTTAAAGTTTAATTGTCGGACCGTATTATTCCATTTTGCTGGGTGTCTAGTTGCAATTTCTTTGGGTTTTGGATCAAACCACACGACTCATTCAAGGTAAGTTGTGATAGATTCATTAAAAATATGTCAATCCGGCTTATTATTACTTTGTTTCATATATGAAATTTGGATATAATATTTTTGGTTTTGCTTCTTTGCAGAAAGCTTCAATGTTTTGCTACAGGTGGGGGCTTCTTCGCTGGCGCAAAAGTTTCTCGATTAAAAACTGATTATTTTTACTGTACTTACAATAATCATTCTGTCATTGCATTTGTACACATCCTGTATTATTACAGTGTTTGATACAGGGATATTGGTAATTTTTTCTGTGGGCTTTTTATCGCGTTATGTGTATCGTTGGGGCTGAGGTTGTAGTTGCTGCTTTTTCTTTTATCTGTCAGCGTGAATCTGCTACTATGGTAAAGCCATTTGCGCCATAGTTGAAAACGCTTAATATCATCAGTAATTACATTCAGATTTTGTAAATTCTGCAAGTATTATTTTAATTACTTGTATTGCTGTGAAAGGTTTTGTCCCAGGTTTTAATATTCTTATATGTAGCGTTAATCTTGGAATCGCTCGCTACATTTATGTCAAAGTATCTAACAAACAATAAATCAGCAGGTAATTATTTAGTGTCGCATATCAAGGTCAAAGATCATAACGTCTGGGACGTATTTTCTAATAGTGCATGGTTAGGCTTCATGACTCCTACACTCGTGTACTTTGTATACCTGCGCTTGTATCCCACATCAACTTCATGCTCATCTAGTTTTGTGGGGTTTGAATCACTAAAGAGTTCATGTTAAATCCCATATGTCAAAGCCTTTATTTGCCTCCGTCACGTTTTACATTGATGTGCCGTGCCACTAACCATACAATGTTGAATTAGCTTGCTGAAATTAAAGTTAAACCAAACTTGTGGCTTATCTGGCGCTCTTTGGCGCTTGATACTGTCCATCTTTCAAACTGATGCCGTATGCTTATAACTTATGCATTGTGCAGTTTCGATATTTTGGTTCTGGAAGTATGAATATTGATATGCTCTCAAGACTTGCCTGGCTCAAACTCACTGGCATTAAAGATCTGGATATTTTTACTCTCATTGCTCATTTTATCTGTATTCTTTGCAGCAATATTAGATATTATCATCACAGATTTTACTATGTTTCAAGAGACCATCGAAAATCTCGCTGTTTCTGTTGCTGATCAAAATGAAACCAACAGGATATTATATGGCACTTGCTATAAGTTTTTTTTATCATTATTTTTTGTCCATTAATCTATATTATGGTGAAAAATAGAAAAGCTTTTAAGATTAATGTGAAATAATGAGCAATTCAAAAGAAAAATATGAGTTTTGGCAACACTCAAAAGTTCTTAACATTTGCAAACTTACATCCTACCGATAATTGAATGATAGATGAATAGTGATGTTTAATACACTCCGTTACTGGATGAAAAATAGTGATATTAAGGCGCATCACTTTTGGTAGTAGCTCTGGGAATTATTTCTGTGCCAAAAAGCCAAAAAAGCCCCTTGGAGGGTTTAAAAGTTTGATTATATCCCATACCCGTATTACGGATACTATCTTAAGTATTTTTTATCCATGAAAGATGTTCTAGAATTATACAATATTGAGTTTGGTGCCTTCCATGTAATTTAAATCGTTGTAGCGTAAACCTTGGATCTACCCTTAGAGCTGGGCAGTCCAAAGAATTGTGCAACCACCTATGTATAAAAACTACATAAAATCAAATCATATATTATACTTAGACCGTATTTTGCTTAAATTGCACTGCTAACCGTTTTCTTGTGCATACAAAATTTAACATCTCATGTTTCCATGTATTTTTAGGATTCGCAGTTAAAGGTTTGTTTTGAAAATATTGAGTATTTGTAGCTCTTGTCAAAATTTAGCTAAAGTAATAACTATCATTTAAGAACCGGATAAGGAGGTATCTATTACACAGTTTGGAGTTACCAATCTGTAATACCTTTTTTGGGTTGTAAAAAAATTAAAAATCGCAGAAAACAGAACATGAAAATCTCAAATCTACTTTTCGGTTTCTGTAGATTTGTGCTCATGCTGGTTCCGCCATGAACTTTGGACCCGTTAAAATATGGCCATATAAAAAGTATAGCTGATCACGCTTTAGCCTGCAAAAAACAAACCCCCAGGCTTTCTAAACTATCAAAAATATCCAACTTTAGTTACATGTCATGCCGAGTTGGTAGTATATATCGAGCCTGTAGATGTATGCATGTTTTGCAAGTTGACGTATGTTAATGGGATAAGCAAAAGACAGTCACAATTCCAGCACAGATGGATCTTGGTTTTACCCTTTTAAGCATTTTCTATTGCTCGGTATGTCTCAAATATAATTCATGAAAAATCGAATAGTAAAAAAAAGAAATTGAGTGAAAACATAATGTTTTATGTATTTTAGATGAACCCAGTTGACCCTACGCAAATTGATGTTTGATGTTTCCACCCGAAGTTTAACTGCAGCTCACTGGCTAGAGATTATACGTCCACTTTACAATGAATTCAATACTACATGAGAGTAATCCCTTTTTCTGTTCTTTTCCGATCCTCCATGGTCTTCTGATCAAAACATGTTTATTTCAAATCAGACATTTGTTCCCCTCTTATTCTTGGCGGCATATTATTTTTGGCTGCTGTTTTGGCTGGTTTTTTTTTTTTTTATTATTTGCTCGCAATGCTTTGGATAAACAAAATTAAAAAAAGAATCCAAGGTTTTGGGCTCCTATCAACGTAGATAAGTGCTGGTTATGAAACCTGCAACTTGTAAACATGGAAACATAGGGTTTTAATCTTTGCTGGATCTTTGTTACACCATGGGCAAAAGAAAAGAATTCAGCAGAAAAAGTATGGTTCTGAGCCTAGGCAAGTTTGCATGACAATCGGCAGCTCTGATCAGATTTCGCCGAGCTCTATTACCTACTCCAGCTGAAGAGCGCCACAATTGAGCCTCAGATTTCTGTACATGTTCGGAACAAGCTTATCGCTAGAACCCACCAAGAGGGGCTTGTGCCTTAGTGGAATGATACTCGATGTGTTTATGTTGACAGGTACAGGCGCGCTACGAATTGGCTAAAACTCATGTGTTGGAAGTAGCAAAGAACATGCGAACCGGCCTGGGAAATGAACTTCATCTAGATTAACCGCCATCAGTGCCAAGCGCTCTTCAAAGGCAAAGCCAGTGCAATGAAGGGAAAAAAAAAAATTTAATTAAAATAATTCAACCCGACATTATACATTTTTACAATGGTGGAGTACAATTTGCCACGACACGGCTCTATCTATACTGGATGCCAAAAAAGGAAATTTGGAGGTTAATTTCTCTATTTTGGTCATTGATGCCGTTCATAATTAAATTTTAGATTGTATCAAACAATTAACCAATATCAAGCACAGAACTGGGCCTTAATATCAAAACCACGTCAAATTAAAACAGTAAGAATTTAGCAATAAAAAAAATAGCAACAATTATACAGCACAATTGTAGAGATAACCAAAAAAGAACTAAATAAAGAAAACAAAATTAGCTGGAACCAGCAGCGGCAGCAGCAGCAGCAAGTTCAGCAGCAACTTCAAAACGTCTCAAGTCAGTCATGACCATTCCAGCCACAGCTGCAGACAACAAAGTAGAGATACATCCGGTGACCAATGAAGACATAACCAGACTTGCAATATCACCAGTTCTAGAAGGGGCAAGCTGGGAAAGCACACCAATATTGGTACCAACAGATCCCAAGTTGGCAAAACCACAGAGAGCGTAGGTAGCAAGCATACGACCGCGAATAGAAAGATGTTCGTATTCAGGGCCTGAGAGAGAGGCGTAGGCAACAAACTCATTCTGAATAACCTTGACACCAATAAGCTTGGCAACATCGTAAAGTTCATTTCTAGGAGTACCAATAAGGAAAGCCACAGGGTAGAAAATGTAGCCAAAAATCATCTCCAACGTAAGGTTATCAATGTTCCAGAAACCCGCAAACCAAGTCAAAAGGGCATTGATCAATGCAACCAAAGCAATAATACAAAGCAAATTGGTCAGAATTGTACCAGCAATAACAATACCCAACCATGCACCGTTAGAAAATGCATGAAGAACGTTGTGTGCTTCTTCGGTATCGTCGTCAGGGATGACCACACCACCGTCGGTCAGGGTCTGTTCAACTTCAGGGTATCTGAGCTTAGAAGTAGCCAAGGAAGCAGGAATAGACATCACACAAGAAGAGATCAGAGCTTGAGGGGAAACACCCATGGCAATATAAGACACCAGCACAGAACCGGCAATAGTAGCAAAGCCAGACGTCATGATTTGGTGGTACTCGGCTTTGGTTAAGTGAGGGGCAAAAGGCTTAATTAAAATGGCAGACTCACCCTGGCCAATGAAAGGAGAAGCGGCAGCAACAACAGCTTCGGCGCCAGACACGCGCATACTCCAGTAAAACAGGTAGGCAAACTTTCCAATAAACCATTGAATGATGCCCCAGTAGTAGAAGATGTGGACAATAGCAATGAAGAAAATGATGGCAGGAATGACAGTGAAGAAGAACATGCCAAGTTGGGAAATAGTAGCATTGGTGATAAAAGCGGTACCATCCTTAGCAAACGAAAGCAGCTTTCTACAGAGGAACGAGATGAAATCAAAAATATCATAACCCGCCTTGGTTCTCAAAACGAAAAGAGCAACAATAAACTGAATAAGCATTCCGGAAATAACGGTGTGCCAGTTGATCTTTGATCTGTTGTTCGAAGTGGCCCACAGACCAAAGATAGCAACCACACAACCGAAAAATGAAATAGCACGTTCAGATCTAGGAGTGCCGCCCTCAATTTCTGGAGAAGCAAAAGTACCAACAAGAATGACAGCGACAGTTCCAACAGCAGCAGCAATAAGTCTCCAGTTGGGAGGGATATAGCTAACGGCCTTGGCAACGGTCCGGTCCCAGACCCAGGCAGCCCAGACAAGCAAATAACGAGAAGGAACATGGAAGGTAATAAGTCTTGCCATGAGGAACATCCATAATAAGGTGGGGATTAGCCAGTTGTGTCTGTGCTTATCTTGAGCAACAATAGAAATCCACCAGGCGGTAAAAAAGCATCCCCAAAAGAGGTGGATAGCCCAAATGTATTTTCTGTACAGGTATTTGTAGGTGTTAATTTTGATAATACTCTTCCAACCAGAAGGCTTTTCAATGCCAATGGGCGACTCCTGGTCTTTGATAGAAGCTGAAGTATTGTTTTTTTCATCGGTACTAGATTCATCTAGCGATGTAACTTTTTCTTCAATGATGTGTTTGGTATCAACAGTGGGATCGTGAGGAACTGGATCAGATTCTCTAGGGTGGATGTGGGCATCTGCGTGGACCACAGGAGGAGCCTGAGAAGCCTCAGAGTGATGAAGATGGCCATGCAAGTGCTGATGACGAGGGTCTAATGCCTCATCATAATGCTGTGGCTGTGACATGATGATATTTTATGAATCAACCACAATGAGATGAAAATGAATTATAAAATGATATAGATGGAAATGGAAAAAAGAGATTGAAATTGAAGGAAATTGACGACTTATATACTTGAAAAATTTTATTTGGAACAAACTTAGAAAGCCCATCAAAATTGAAACGGCGAAAAACGATACGATAAGAGTTGAATGTGATTGAGATTAAAAGAAAAAATTTTTTGGTAATAGATTACTTTTTGATAAAAATCATAAAAAATAAAATAGGACCATGGGGCTTCTTCTAATGTAAAATGGACCCAAATCACATAAGTGTTATTAGATTTTCTTTTACCACTCTTTACCAACACTTCAATTCTAATCCAGGCCTTAAAATAGGTGCTTATATTAAGTGTTGAGCTTAGATAATTACGACAGTTTATGAGTTGACAATAAGTGCTTTCATGATGTTTTTTTTTTACCAAATTTTTTCAACCCTAGATGTTATTGTGATTAATTCGCTTGTCTCCCTACCGTTCAAAACCGGACTGAAAAATGATGGTGACAAAAAGGTTTTTTTAGAAAAAAAAATTAACACGGCTCATTGGGGCAAGCTGAAAAAGGTGATGTTTCCAGGATTTCACCACTTTTTTCTTGGTATCAAGTCTTTACAATTTTTGCATAAAAAATATATTTTTGAATGGCATCCAAAATGTAAATGGAGACAAACTGCGATAAGAACAAAAAAAACAAAAAGAAATGTCAAAGTTTATTCGGAAATATTTTATCCAACCGTCGGAATTCGGAATTGGGAAGATTCCCAATTGCAAACTCGATAGATAAATTGAAAGAGATGCAATACTTGATGTCGTTGAAGGATAATGAAGATGCTGATACTGAAAAAAAAATACTTGACATTGATAGGCCGATACCAAATGTCAATAGATCAATAGTTTAGTTTTATCCAGTGTTTGAACTTATCCCCCACGAACTTTGTGACAAGCCCAAATGTCAATCATTATCAACCCTTAAGAATAGTTTCTTCCTCAAACTTTCCTCATTCTGTATGTAGTAAACAAGCCTCGTGCCCATCGGCGTGATAGAGTTTTGGTTGTTGTTTTTTTTTCAACATGCGGCAGTCTCATATCAGTTGGCTAATTTGACCCCCAGTTTGCACTTTGAATCAGCATGTTACCTTCTGATAAACTCGATTTCAGAGGCGTCGCCCTCAAACGCTAACCTTTTTTTTCTCTTCATAATATCTACTTTACAAAGTATAATGATACACTAAATTTCTGCACATGATCCTATTGGAAGTGAACTGCAAAAGTCATTTTACGTTAATTGGAGATGGAGTTGGCATCAATATGCCCAAATTCCCTGGTATATACTGGCTCAGATGTTGGCAACTGTAGATGAAACTGAAGCATTGGATCTATATTATCACATAAATCCCATTTATGTTTGAAGTATGAAGGATCGTCCTTGCTCAGATTATTTCTCACGATCAGGAATAAATGCACATCACAAGGCCGCATAGTTGAAATTACCCATTTTTTTCCAAGTTAATAATCATACAATCGTATACCAATGCTTGAAATTGTCTATTAAATGTAAATATATCCAAAGTTCAGAGTTATCCCTTGTTTTCCAAACCACGCTTTGAAATATCCAATAGTGAAATCATTGACCCTTTTGTCTTTTAAGCTTAACTTTTTCTTGGCTGATCAACTTTCAACAGTGTTTGCCTTTTGCTGAGTACAAATCTAAGGTTGTTTTTTTTTTTTTTCAAAGCAAAAAATTAATTTCTGGAATGATTATTAATTCATTTATTTTCTAAAAATCTTTTTATGGGTCTTTAATTGGTACAGCATACCAGCATACTGTAACTATGCTTACGTATCTTTTTGTTCTGTTGATCGACAAACGAACCGTTGATATCAATACTCTACTTCACTGGCAGGATTCACATCTCAAATCTCTTTTTAACGGCTCTTGACATGGTTTGCTGAATTTTAGAGGTACTGTACTGGCAGTTCGATGCATGTTAAGCATAACCATCAATTGTTATGGATGTAAAGTCTCACATTTGCTACTCCCTAACAGCTCATTTAAACACAATATAAAAACACATTGTAAATTTGCCTGGTAATTGAATCTATGTTCAAGCCATTTTACCAATTCTACAGTATAAGCATCAAGCTGATAAAAAAACACAATCTTTGGTAGAATACATATATCTCACAGCTATAAATATGATGACATACAAATGAAATATACACACGTTTTTGTTACGTACCTATAGAAATTGGCTATAATCATTGATCATACAAGATAATATTTTAGATAAGAAAACATTTCGCTAGGTGATTTGAAATAAGTTGAGAAAATGTCTGTCTATTTTCTTTATACCTAAAGATGCATAATAAATGGTACAATAAAATTGTATCAAAACGAGGCTATAGAGGGGGTAATTCTAATACACTGCCACCTAAATGAACTCTCAAAGCATGTTGCACATTCAAAGCATGCCAAAACCCTCAGTTTTTCATAGACTAGAGTTATTTGAAAATGTATCCCTGTGATTTTAATAACCTCAAAGTTGTAAATTCTGGTAAATTATCATCAAATTTGCGTATCAGAAACATTCAACCAGCTGTTTTTATTGAACAAGCTATTAGCAACAAGAATAATATGGTAAGAGGATCAAACACATCAGCAGGGCACTAAGGCTGTCAATGATAGGAAAAGGGTTAAGGTCATGAAACTCCAGAAAGCCTTTTAATAATTGTGTTGTTTGCAATTAATGACTTTGAAGTTTCTTGGATATTTTTTCAACACCGCATTGAATAGCCTGAAGCACAAACCCCATTGTTGAACCGTATTTTTTTTCTGCCACCAAGCCCTTGAAAAGAGCATATTTAGCTGGTCTCGTCTTGTATTTTTTTTCTTTCACATCTCGTAATATCAAGATTTTGACTTGTAGAGTCTAAAACCACATTACTGATAGAACTTTTCGTGCTCTTCCCTCGTCAAAGACAGCCCCAGCAGTTTGCAAAGTTCCAAAAGGGTTAACTCAGTCACCAAAGCGATGACTACTTGTTGAAATAAAAAGAACTTTTTGAAAAAAAAAAAAAATACGACAGCCTTGTAAAATTGAAATGCTATGTGCACTTGCCGCGTATCTCAATATTTGAGAGTCTGGTTAGAACATGGTTGGTTTTTCTTAGGGCAGCTGTTGTACGTAGTTTTTCTGGTAGAGCTCATCTCAGAAATTTTCTCAATGAAACGCTCGACTGTAACTGAAAAGTGAGCTCAGTAGTCTAAAACAGGGACAATTGCCTTAGTACTTGCAGTATAAGAGAACCCCTACTGATTTGGTTTCCGCGTCTTTCTGAAAAGCATTAAACCAGCACACTGGATCTTTGTCTGAAGACGCTTGGTGAGTTCACAAGCCCAGTATTTTTTTTTTCAAACTTCCCGCAGCGATGGGGTAGCACTTTACAAATGGGGGGCCTAGTCCCAGTTGAGTCTAGCACCCCTCTCAATATATAATCACTACAGAAGAACCTGTTACTCCCTCTGATCTTGTGCATACAAGTTGATAACAGTTTGCCAACTTTGTTTTATTGATAATTCTAAATACTAATCAGTAGCGTCAGTTCAATAATATCTCATTCAATCATTATTCTTCAACGCACAACAATGTTGCTACATTCCGCAGTTATGCGAGGGTTCAGAAGATCACAATTTGTAGAAACTGAGAGTTGTATTCGATTTCATGTAAGCGTTCATAAATACTATTGAGTGAAAGATTGTAATGGAAATCGTTACCTAGATTAGAAATAAAAGGTTTGCTTTTTCATAAAATAAAATCCCTTGGGGGTAATAATAATAATAATACAAGTACCATCTCAAAACTAAAATAACCTTTTTTTATAGGAGTGCCCGTCGCCCAACTCTATGGCCCAGAAATATGTGGTCGTTGGGTCTTAAAATGTCGCCGTCGCCGAACATGTTGAAATCTTTTTGATAGCCCTTTTTTTTTTCTTTACTCTCATTCAAATGTCTGGGCCGTTCGTTTCTTTTTGGTTTTGCCACTCCAGAACTACGCCATTTTATCTATTTTGTTCACATGTAGATTGTAAACAAGTTTTTTTTTCATTGATAACCCCCATATAGATTCATTGCAGTTATGGTGAATGTTACATGAACTTGAGCAGGCCCGTTTTTTTGATTATCTTGAGCGATTAGTAAACCCCGGAGATTATGGTCCTAATAGACGTATAGACTTTTAGATGAATCGGAGTTGGCCCCAGATACCTTTTCCAATCTGACGGCATATACCAAAAGATTGTAATCAGTGCTGCTCAATGAGAATGGAATTGTCAAATGTGCCCGCAGGCCATCTTTTTTTTAAAGAAAAAAAAACATTTCTTGCAATTGATAAGTTCATGATGATTGCAAGCCACTGGAAAAAAGCAGGTTCAGCCGTTTATTTTATTTATTTATTTTTATTTATTTTCCTTATCAACCATCTAAACTTATCTAGTTATTCCATCATTTATCAATTGATCAGCATCACAATTTGATTGTTTTTTATGTTTTTTTGTTCTGGGTCATAGCAATCCATCATCATGAAAATTTACAGATAGATATAGATAGAAAACGTCTGCTTATTGTCCTAATATCTACAAGTTACAAAAAACAATATATGAAAAAAAAAAAAAAAAAAAAAAAAAAAAAAAAAAAAAAAAAAATAAAA
>Ga0160505_101505_pt1 | contig 11006 bp, 3 predicted proteins | sample DIDeMG_FD_108225 | JGI IMG/M metagenome (GOLD analysis project Ga0160505, IMG submission 108225) | Enriched chicken feces microbial communities from UW Madison campus, WI, USA - DID2874_E49_Stillage MG | ecosystem: Host-associated > Birds > Digestive system > Large intestine > Fecal ...
TTAAAAAAACTCCAACCCGGGACTTTTTTTTTAGCACAGCTATAAAAGCACAGCTAACAATCAACACTATTTAAACAAGAAAAAAAAAAAAAAGAAAAAAAAAAGAAAACTATTTATCGCAACTCGAAACCCTGGCTTTCCGTGATAGCTATCAACAGCTTTTGAAGAAGCTTGTTGCGAGATGAGTAGTTATAGAGACACAGTTCGTTGAAACAGGTGTGTGCAACCGGAAGCCGGTCGCTATCTGCACCTCCGCCAAGGCATGAAATCTTGAAAACCATTCCGCGCACACCCGTTGCTGGAATTCGGTCTGAGCCCGTTACAAACATGAGAAGTTGCTGCCGTTGTGTGGCTGACAGTTCACATTCAAAAATTTGCCAGAACCACTCCACTACCTGTGGAAGAGGGATTTGAGCGTGTACTGTGGACGTGCCTGGCGGCATCGGTGGGCCAGCACCGACAGTGGGGTTCAGAGGAGGAACAGATGGTGGAGCCAGCCAGTTTTTATACTTGGTTATTTTCTTGAGCTCACGGATATTAATATCCTCAAGAAGATTACCACGGATAAGCTGTTCGATTTCCTGTGGTCTAAATAGCGTCAGTGCATGACTTCCGGCAACCTTGAAAAAGCCTTGCTTCAGGGGCTCAAACTGCCTTTTGACCGAATCTTCAAGATAATACTGTACTACCTTACGCACAAATTCGCCGCGGTTCGTTTTAGTCACTAATTTGTTCTGGCCATTGAAGACAATGGGCTCTTCCACCACACGATATTCCTGCGGGGTAGATCCCGGTGGTGTGGCCGAACCTGGGGATACAGGTACCCGCTTGGAAACTGTAAAATTTAGTCCATAGAATGCATTTAAGAACTCTTCGTCAGTTCCATCAAAATCCAAGATTTTTTGTAAAGAATTTCCGTACTGAGGCCACACCTCTTTAAAGTCTTCGAGTCGGTAGGAATAGCCCAGCAGTCGGCGATACATAACTGGCGGCAAATCTACATCGAGGTTGATTGAATTGTAAATGGCAAGACCGAGAATCACACCAGCCAGCTGGTAGTAACGCAGAGGTTGCTTCGACTCTGTGGCAAACCAGTGATAGCGAGCGTCATCATTATCATCATCGATACTATTGTTGCTAGTCTCACCGTCGTCCGTTGTTATCGCAGGCGCTTTAAAAAGATCCTGGGCCGGATCAAATAACTTCCGCACAAGAAGCAAAAACCACTCCTTTTTCAGACCACCGGCATCAACACCAGGCTCGCCTATAAATTCAACCCGCAGCCGCTTTTTAAGCTCGGTTTCCTGGGACTCGAGAGAGTTGAATGAGTCCTGTAAAAGATTACCCCTGCGAACCTTAATATAAAGATAGGGCTGATTGTTCTTGTTGGCACCTGCTGGAGTCCCTGTTACTCCCACCACGTTGCCGCTTACACCGCTAGCTCCACCGATCGGGTTAGAGCCGTTTGCATTGGCAGTCGAGAGCAGGGCATTGAAGAAGGCTTCTTGGACCTGGTATTCCATCTGGCGACGCGCGTCGTACTCAAGAAGGTTGCGTTTATAATGTAACTCAAACAAAAATGGATATTTGCATAGAGCAAATTCCGGTGTGTGCTCCCACGATCCTGTCTCATCATCAAGCTTTAGTGAACCCGCACCAAAGCTATTTGTTCCATGTAGACTGTTAGTTTGCCCACCGTTGCTGGTAGTAGTACTCCCATTGTTGTAGACACTGGTAGTGGTAGTGCTAGGCGAAGCAAGAGACGATATGGGCACTCCCAAGCGCTCCCACGCGTCAAAATCCGACCGTAAGTCGACATGGTTAATGCCCTGATTGTAAAACAATGAAATTGGTAATTTTTGCGTGATGCTATTGGCGTTAAAAAAGACTGCCAGAATGTTGCAGAATGCCAGTAACCTCCAGTCAGATCCGTATTGACTGACCTTGGCCCGCTTTGGAGTAGAAACTGATGCTGACTGCTTTTTGTGCCACTTTGGATTGGTACCAGCTCTGCTACCCCCACATCCGCCAGCGGTTGGGAAAAAGTCCATCAGAGGAAAGTCAGTTGCGTTGCCAGTCGGTGACCTGCTAACGCAGCGAGTGAGGCGATCGGCAATGTAGCAGTTCATCTGCAAGACCTTCGTCTTGATCTGGTCACGCGGAAACCGCGAGACCCAGTTGAGTAGGTATTGCATGGTACGCTTTGGCGTATGCGAAAAAAGCGCAATGCTACGCTCAAATACTTGGTAAGCCAGCGACGAGTATCCATCTGTAATAGTTTCTGGTTCATACAAGACCGGATTCTCAAGCACAATCAACAGAAAGTAAACGTCGGAGGGCAAATTCAACTTTTTGTGGGGACACTTGAGCAAACTAAGAACGGATACAAGGATCAGTCGGTTTAGCGCCTGCTTGGCGGGTAAGCCGTTAATAATATCGTAAAACTGACCAACTTGTTTGTAGTCAATGCCTGGCTTGGAGTAGGACATTCTCGTAAGCCCCAACGGAAAAGAGCCGTTCAATGCGTCCATACATGAAAATGCATTCCTGATCAAAGAGGATAAATGCGGATATGCGTCGACTGAATTGTTTTTCCTATCGCTGCCAGGGGGGTTTGTGCTGGTAGTAAGTAAAGCTGCATCAATCTTGAGGGCCTCCTCGACCTTTCCAAGCGTCAATGGGATCGGAATGAAATTGGTTCTCCTGTTCGAGTCGTGAACAGTGTCACAAACGTGGCATTTGTAGGACGGAGCATTAGACGGTACCTTTAGGCTAGTGCCGCAGCAAATACAGCTGGAAACCACCATCTTCTTCGCTGTGGTATGGTGCCGCTTGAGCAATAGCTCCTGCTGTTCATGGTGTACGGAAAGAAGATCGGTAGAGGTATTGGAAGAGATGGCGGCGTTGGCGGCGGAGACCGACTTGAAAATGTCTTTTGTTGAAGATTCCGTGGTGAGGTGCTGTAAGTTTTGCGAGGTATTAGAAGTACCGTCAGTCGAGACAGTAACGAGTGAGTCGGCAGAGTACGACCGGTGTAGGGTGCCAAAGGGGTTACGACTGGGGGCCGCCTTTTTAGCGGTGCCAAAGAGGTTCCACGCTGGCATAGTCTTAAAAAGGGTTGACAGAAAGAAAAAAAATACCAATAGGAAAGAAAAGAATGGCGAAGAAAATAAGAGGAAAGGGGACAAGAGAAGCAAAGAAAGGGAGAGGAAATGTTGAATAATTGTGTGGCGATCCGAGATTTGCAGATTTTAGGATGGCTGGGGAGTGCATTCAAAGGGATTGGGACCAAAAGACGACGATGATGTCAAATAGGGAGGTTGTGCAGTGAGGATGAGCTCTATGACGGAATCTTTACAAAGCTTAGTAACAAGACAATAGGGATTGTTTGATCCACATAGATCCTCAGGGTCAGAACATGAAACGACGATTTTATGTTGCTAATTGGCAGAAGAGCACAATTGCCAAAGAAAAAGGTACAGTCGAATTTACTTTTGATGAAGCAAGTTGACACATTTTATCTTAATGGAGCTGTGCGGCGGTAATAATACTTGGGCCTTAAGTGTTAAGGCTTTGGTCTATTTCTACTCAATTGTATGAAGACCGGGATAAAAAAACAACATAGGCAGGTCTTAGAGCATAGTATTTAATGCAAACCTTCATTGATTTAACCTTGAAAAATGTTTCAAATAGAAAGAAGACTTGAGTTTACAAGCATTTGAGCTGTTGGTTTTGTTTTGATTTTTGTTTATTTTTATTTATTTTATTTTATTTATTTTATTTTTATTTATTTTATTTTTTATTTTTTATTTTTTTTATACTAAACTTCAGCTGCTTTGATCTTGTCGCATTAATAGACTAGATATGTACAAGATTGTTTCCTCGTTTCAGCTAGAAGCTAGCACTCTAGCAGTACGACATTGGCTCTACATTGAAGCCCTTCTTTTGGGTGCAAAGTTTCTCCTCTTTGCTTAGCATCCAGATGAGCTTGTGTTTTGGGCTTGTACTAAAAAGCCCTTGGTTCCTGAAATATTGCTACCAATGGGCCTACAAATACAAATAATTAGCTCACTCCTTGGATTATTTAGTGCATTTTAATTCTTAGTTTTGACACCCTCTGATGCTTGCTTTGAACACAACAATACCCTGATCAGGTCATGCTGCTGAAATGTCAGAAATCCAGCAACAAGCGTCATACCATGCCCATTTTGTGACAGACAGGCCTTGGGTATCTACACTTGTCAACTTGCTGTTATCTGGGCTTTAAAATACGATGAGTTTGTTTTCACCCAAAGTAAAAGCTTGCTTTAACGTATAGCCAACATTAGCGGCGTAGTATACCCAGCAAAGTCTCAAGCCAACTTTGAGTATATTCACTGGCAATTAAAATCAACCGGGCTATCATAACGACCAGTTTTAAAGGACCTGCGTTTCAAGGCATGGCAATTGGCATTAAATGATCACCGTAGTACTAAAGGTATAGGAAAATCAGTTTAGATGTCAAGCTTAATATCTATACCTTTTTTTTATTTCTTTTTTATTCATTTATTTATTTCTCTTTTATTCATTTATTTATTTCTTTTTTGTTCATTTATTTATTTCTTTTTCAGTTATTTATTTACTTATTCAAAAGACCGTTTTCTATCGCCGTAGGTTTTGTTTTTTTGCTTTGGCTTCATGAGGGGGGACTGGCTAAAAGGTTTTTCATGCAATTACTCATCAGCACTGTAAATGTGACCAGCAGTAAACAAAGAAAGCACATCTCAAAGAAAAATGTTCTTGCGTTCTGCAGGGCCCGTTAGAATGGCAAAACTTTCCCCAAATCTTGATCTTTAGCCTCCTTTTAAATGCCTAAAAAGGTATTGGTACAGAGGCTAAAGTTCCCAGATCTCTCTCGTCCCACCTTCTATGGCTGATGAGCTTGTAATTTTAAAAGGAATTTGATGATGTATCGTTATATGTCAATATTTGATATCGGGAATACCAGACAGAAGGAAACTCAATTTATATTAGATTTACTTTTGTAAGCCCAGGTATAAGACTAGTGAAGTGTTAGCAACTGAGGGCGAGTAGTTAGAACTAGTCTTCTAATCGGACCCATCAAATGGAGTGGTCTGTCAAGGAAGTCTTCTGGAATAGAAGCGCGCTGAAACATGTTCAGGAGCAGTAAAACTAAGAAAGCAGCCGAGATCACTAGTAGTTTCAAAGTGTGCATTAAAGGTGAAATAACATCAGCCTGGAGATTGTGCTAGAACGCCGAAATAAAGGACAGCTTCTACAAAAAAGTACACTAGACCTGGGCTATATGGAGACATTGGCAATGACAGTCTTCTCCGAAGATCATGGCAAAAGCAAACTTATCACATACTTAGTAGAATGATACAGCTGCAGCACTTGTCACATCACCTTGGGATCTTACTTTAAGAGAAAGTCTCCTAAGGAAATTACAACTGGACATGCGGTCAGCCTAAAACGGTTGATCACCTCCTGAAGGGCAGCGCCCTTTGTGAGTCTAGACATAAATCCCCCTGTCACTTGATCTCCGTCCTAGCAAGAAAAGCATTTAAGCAGTGGCCAGGTTTCTCGACTCACTACCGTACCGACTCAACTGATAGTTGACTTTGCAGCATAGCTTATCGACGTTTTACCAACTTGTCTTCCTACTACGACATCAGGTTATAGTAAAGATCTCGAGCATTTCCCTTGAAATGTAAGTTCATGGAACCCTTGATGTAACCAAATCTTGAAATCCCAAGTATCTGTTAGAACTTAATCAGTCTCGCTGATAAAAGTGCTCCAATATTAAATGTCTTCTTCTTATACCATTTCATCTAATTCTTTTGCCTTACTTTGTAACTTTTAGATACCAGAACTATAAACAGATTTATTACTATTAGTTCCTTTTGTTACGTACGATTGTAGGTCGCCTTAGCTGATATTCTTGTACGTGTGTGACTACAGCTGGCATTTGCTTAGCAGCGTGTCTGATGATAACTGAATACTCTCAAGACTTCACTTTTTGTACTATGGAGGCTTACGTAGCAAATTTGTTTTTGGCAAGACGTAAAAAGAATATGAATCGCCGTTTGCGATTTGCAGTTCGAAAGTGTCCAACTTGCCCATCAATGGAAGAAAAAAAAATTTCGAAGAACTGTCAGTTGTTGTACAGTGTAATATCAATCTGTAGTGCTTTTTTTTTTTTGGCAAATCATCTTCTTTGAAATTGGGCTCTACCTGTTTGAGTTTATTCAGTGGAGTTGATAAGAGCGCGGCGTATGGACTAGTCTTGTTATTTCTGATAACAAGGTATCAATTCTTTATTCTCTACTCAGCAGTAGAAAAGGGTTGCAACCAATCGGATTGCATTTGGGCGGCGAGCTGAAGCCAATAATTGAGGGTACCAACTACCGTAGCGATGATGGACCCGGTTCAGACTGTCAGCATCCATGTATACATATTGATAGTTTTGCAAATCTCCAAGTGCAAACTGTAACGTAGTACCCACAGGCCTGCACCTTGTAGAAGTTTATTTTGTTGCATAGAGATCCAAGTCGGCCATTTAGAAAAGCATAGAATCTGGTTGGAAAGCATGGGATGAGTTTCAAATTTGTTTATGATTGTCCTTCTTTTTTTAAGCATTAATTCTAAAAATGACATAGGGAGATTTATAGTACGCATGCAATGGGTAGATTGCAACACCAATCTCGCATTGCATTTTGAATATCATCATGTATTTCTATTTCCGATTTCCTACTGGTCTCTTATTATTTAGTGTCGAAGCTAATACGAGTATTTCCATTACTACTCAGAACAAAACTCCAGACCGATATTTAGATATCAGCTTATTGTCCTTACATGAAACGATTAAAAAATGGCATACAAAGATGGATTTCAAAACATTTGTCTCCAAGACTGGTAAAGTAGCAGTGCCAACGCGTAGTTCAAATTCAGACGCTCGATAGTGCTGAATTCTTGATGAAATAATTTTATGTGTTAAGCGAAACCTGCGATAAATAACACCCAGCAGATCGATATCTGGAGGATCTTACATGCAGTCATCATTTGCGACAGGGCTGGACGGCTGGCTTGGTTCAAACTCGCATCCTTGATCTACACTGTGAGATTCAACCGATATTCACAAGGATGCCGTTGATAATAATGGTGCACCAATGTCGATGGCAGTGTTTACCATTAAGACTAATCACCGTGGTAATTGGCCCTTAAGAGATATTCCGACAGCGCATTGGCCCATCACATAAAATCTAGAATGGTTCGAGACCCTCAGTGGCCGCGAGTAAGCTCGCCATGTATGTTTTTTTTTCTTCTTCTTCTTCTTGCCTATCACTGCCGCTATTCACCTGAAGATCTCATACTAGTATTTTATGGCTTGTGTCTCTCGTGTATATAGAACGTATCCTACCGGCTGAGTGGGCATGCACTGCAAGGGTTCATGTACACATGACGTACATGAGGGCGTGTATCTGGGGACTGTCGACGTTGCTCATTTTCCAATTTAAACATCAAGCTGTACGAGAAACTGGAGCTCGGTGATGCCAATAGATCTCGATGAATTCCCATGGGCTGCCTGGGGGTTGGCATAACATTGGGGTTTCGACTAGGCAGAGCTGCAAACGGCAGCAGTACTAACGTGTGAGCATGCGTTTCCATGGTATATTAGTACGACCAGGACAGTTGATGTCTTCTTATATTTAGTATTTCTTCTTTATTCATGATTTTTGCCGACTTTTTTCCAATTAAAAATAATATCTAATGTTGTTCATGTGTGCTTGCCTTTTGTCCAAAAATAAAATAAAAAAAAGAAACCATCAAAACTTTAAACATTTCTTTTATGTTGCTATACAAATAATAATAATAATAATCATAATAATAACAATAATGATATTTTTACTTACTCTTTTGGCATTGAGAAAAGCTCAAATCTCAGCGTGTAAAACATATAAACTCATCTTCATCTCTTTTTTTTTTTATTGATTTTTTTTTAAATCACTCTCTTCATTTTGTTTTATTTACGCCTTCCTTCAACCTGCCACTTCCCACTATGACTGCCGTGGTGGCTCTTTGCAACAACATTCTAGTCTTTGACTCGAACTGTCTATACGTTTACAATCACTCACTGGCCCAGCCAACACCCGACTCCAAATTTCCCTTTCCACTGCATTCGACGGACTTGCTTGCTGTCAACCAGAATCTCCTGCTCTGCACGCCTTCCCAGAACATTATCTCCATTTACCAGTTTGAATTTAATCACCATGACTCTACCCTCAATACCCCGACACTTATCGCCGAGTGGGTCATTCCTGAAGAATATAAAATCTCGGTCGCTTGCTGGGCTTCCAACACACAGCAGCACGTGCTGCTAGGCACGCGTGACGGCGCTATTTTCCGACTCGACCTCGACAACCCGGGGAATCTTTCATTTGTCAACATTGATGGCTGTCTGCAGTTTCAGTCGGCCACCGTTTCGAGCATAGCAGCTGCGCCCTGTGCAGATGGCTACTACGCTATTGGGTACGCCTCGGGCCTGGTACGCATTTGCCAGGATGACCCCTGCCCAAACAATACTTTTAGCGTCAACAACAATAACAGTAACAACTTAAAAACGATCCATACCATTCAACTGCACAGAAACATTCAAGCGCTATCATGGCATTACTCATGCAAGGACAAGACCAGTCAGAGTCTCGCTTTGCTGCAGCATGGCTCAGACCGACTCCAGGTTTACACTGTGAATGTTGAGTCTGGCTCAGTTGCTCCCAAGAAAATCAGAGACGTACCATTACCCCACGGCCAGTCGATTCCTTCGCAGTGCTCACGCTTTCTCCAATGGAGCAAAAGTGGAAATGTCTCACGCGTGTCGGATCATGGCATCGTTGTATCTGATGTCCGCACAAAGAAGGTGATGTCTCGCTCAATATCGCTGCCGCCTCCAGTAATTTCTATTGATATCAACAGCCCCAAAGGCAAGGCTTGGACAGTAGACTCAGCCGGGGTCCTTCGCTGCTTCAACCTTATCGATGGATCTTTACAGTGCTCTGTTTATCTCGACTTTTTTGACGACGGCACTGATAAGAACGCCACTATTCTTGACTCGCCTATTGTTTACATTCACAGGCCGCTCCACGTCAACGCCGTGGTATACAGAAACAAAAGGGCGTTAAAGTCGCCTAGTACCCCGCCGTCTGCTATGGCGGCAGAAGTGGCTATGCTAGCTTCACCTGAACAGCAATCAAAAGCTGCACTGAACCAGGCGCCACCTACCCCCAAGCAGTCCCCCAAGCTTTTGGCGTCTCGCCAGACTGTAACAGTCCCATCACGACCTTCCACTACCTTGGTCAAACTGTCGCTAAAGCCTGTCAAGGCCGTGGTTGACTCACTTTTTCCCTCAGTGATGAAGACATTGTCCCGCATGCCCGAGAAGCAGACCGTTCCTGAGTTCATCCCATCACTGTCCTCCAAGGAGCAATATGCTATTTCGGCTCTCTTTGGTGGTAATTTTTCCACTTCGCTATGTCTCAGTGGCATCCGCGATATCATCAGATCTCTTACGTTTAAGTACCCCGAGAGTCCCAAAAGCTCCATTTTTTCCATGCTTTTGGGTGAAGTTGCCTTGCCCCAGTTTTTTCAAACGATAAGCAATCTGCCAGGAGAAAAGCGGTTTGACAGTAAATTTGTGTTTACTTTACTTTCTATCAAAAGTGTTAGACCAAAAGACGAGAGTGAAAACCCCGAGTACTGCGATATGTCAGTGGTGACCATTATTGAGGACCTCCTTCGTCAGGATGACAAGTCTGAGTTTGTTGCTGAAGACTTGCATCTTATTTGCGGCTATTTGGTTTCCCAAGGTTTGTATTCCGAGGCACGTAAAATTTACGAATTGTTTGATTTTTACCTGGAAGCCTTTGTGGTCTCACTATTGGGAAAAATTGCATTTATACCAACTCTGCATAGCTGGACTGTGCATCTCCGCACCGAAAGGAATCATTTCAATAACACTGTTGACAGCAAAAATAATCTCTCACGTTACCTCAACAACGTTGTGCATAACCTTTCTGCAACACCCTCATTCTTTTCTTCTTCTACCATTGCATGGAGTTCAAACAACGACGAGGCACACTATTCGATTGTTTCGGACCGGTCGGTTTCAACCAAGATGAGCAGTGATGTGGGCAACACTGACGAGGCATCTATTTTCTTCCCTGGGTATGACGACAACCAAAACGCATCTAGCAGTACAATCGCCACCATTCCCACTACGCCTCGTAGCACTGCCAGTAGCATTAACGCAGAAACTCCGCAGTCAGTGTCTTATCGAAAACTTCAACGCACACCATCCTCCGTCGAGGCACCTGCTATGTCCGTATTCCGCAAAATGAAAATCATGCCACATAGCTCAAAGAGTTATTCGATAAAGAGTTGATTTACCCAAGCTAGAAAAAAACAGCAAGATACGGCATTTTTTATTTTATTTTATCATTTCTATCATTATATTTTTTTTTTTTTACATACTTTGTTTTTTTTCGGTGCGTTGTTTTTGTTTTGGTATTTACTCCTTTCGTTTATAGTTACGCTTTTTTCATGTCTCTAATTTTTAATGACAATTTTTTTATTTATTTATATTTACTGGAATTTCAAGCTGTACCATTGAACCGCTTAAAAGCACGTAAGAGAGTTTAGCAGCTTTTATTATTACAGGAGAGACATTGTGCTATTCGTAATTGTTTATTATAGCTGATGGTATAGATGTACTTTGAAACCGTTGAAAGCAAAGTCATCATGCGTTACCAGAGCTCGCCTTAAGGTAAGGCTGGTGGCTAAAGTTGTCGATATTCTTGCATTGTATGCGGACTCTTTTTTTGGATTTTCTGAATTACCAGAGCCCCGGTTGTCATCTGCTTAGAGCAGCAATAGCAACAGCAGCAAAAAAAAAAAAAAAAAAAAAAATTAAAAAAAAAAAAAAAAAAAAAAAAAAAAAAAAAAAAAAAAAA
>Ga0160505_101506_pt1 | contig 10996 bp, 18 predicted proteins | sample DIDeMG_FD_108225 | JGI IMG/M metagenome (GOLD analysis project Ga0160505, IMG submission 108225) | Enriched chicken feces microbial communities from UW Madison campus, WI, USA - DID2874_E49_Stillage MG | ecosystem: Host-associated > Birds > Digestive system > Large intestine > Fecal ...
ATACTATTAGAGGGGTTTCTTTTTTGATGTCGAGGGGTAGCTCCGCGCATCAACAATGGCTTGAGAAGTGAGTTAAACGCCGGCGACTATGATGCAGCCGGCACGAGTGCACGAGACGCGCTAGGCCTCGTCGTGGCGCGAGTCGTTACTTAGAGGCGACGAGGCGGCCTCAAAGCCGTAGTTGCCCGACGACTGCGGCTGCGGGAGGCGATACCCGTGCTGCTCGGGCGATGACTGGCCGTGCTCGTCGGTCGAATGGGTTGTACCCCGCGTGAAGACGGGACTCGAGGACGGCATCATGCCGACGGGGACTTGCTGACGCCACTGGACGGTCGTGTCGACGTCATAGTGGGTGTGCTGGACGCCGTGCTGGTATCCGCCGCCGCTACCGCCCGAAGTCGTGCCGCCGCTACCGGTCCAGGTGCTTGGCGACGCCGCGTAGTTGGGAACCATGTAGCCGCCGTACTGGTGGCCGGCGTGCTGGGCGTGCTGGTGCATGCCGTAGTGCTGCTGGGCGGGAGGCGAGTACTGGTGCGGGTTGCTGCCGTAGTGCTGCATGCCGAGCGAGACGGGGTGCTGCACGGGGGTGCTCAGGTCGTACGTGGCAGTTGCGGCCGCGAGCTGGCGCATGCCCGGGGGAGGGTCGATGGTGTAAGGGTGGGGCGACTTGGTGCAGTCCCAGGGCTCGCCGGCCGAGGGGCCAGTGTCCGGACCTTGGAAGGTCGGCGATGAGGGGGCAGAGTACTTGCCCGAACCGCGACCGATGGCGGTCTCCTTGCTCTTGCTCGTCTTACGCGGGTTCACGATTCCGCTGCCACCCTTGGGCGTCTTGGACTTTGGGGCAGGGTGGTAGCCGCCGCCACGGAACCAGTCCTGGCACCCCTCGCGAATCGCCCACTTGCGAGCGCCACCCGACTGGTCGCCGTACGGACGGTTGAGCTTGACGAATGCCTCGCACATGGACGTTTGGTGGCGCACGCCATTGTAGATCTTGGAAGGGTTCTGGCGGAAGTCTGTGCAAACGAGCGTTAGCACGAGGCTCAGGCTCAGGCTCAAGCTAGGGAATGCGAAGATGTTTGGATGTGGGGGTTCGGAATGTCTTGGAATATTATGAGACAAAAGGGTGCTTCTTGCATTCTGGCTGAGGGTACCTCCACCACGGAAGACCACCCACCCAGCACGCACGACCCATGCATTCTGCAGCCTGCATCCGCGAGGATGGTTTCTCACACAAACAAAGGATCCGGAAAGGAGGGGGAGGGGTACTCACACGCATAGCGGTTCTTGATGCTTTCCGAGATCTCAGCAACGTATAGGTGGTGGGGTGGAGGCGATAGGAGCAGCGCTTCGCCAATGAGGGCGGCGTACGAGAGGTTGGGCTTGACGGCCGGCTGCTCGCCAAACTTGAGGATCGGCTCCTGCTGGCGGTGCTGCATGGTCGCGGAGCGAGTGGACTGGGGCGATGCGATGAGAGTCGCGGGCGGCGAGAGTGTGTCGTATGTGCCGACAGGGGACGTCCACTGGGCGTTGTTGTCCGTGGGAGGCCAGCCGGAGGGGCGGTATGGGGAAGACGTGGGCGACGTCACGACTGCAGACGGGTACGCCGAAGGAGCTGAAACAGATAGTGCTGTGCTGTTGTTGTTGTTGTAGGCGGGGCCGAGAGGAGTGTCCGTGTACGTCGGGTACGTCGGGGTTGCGGGGTTGGGCTGATGATGATGCTGAGGGATCGGCGTGGAGACCGCAGCTGCGGCAGCAAAGGGGTTGACCGCTTGAGTGTTCGTGTTGGTGGTGACGAGCGGGGACGAGGCAGTAACGGACGCGGACGACGTCACGTTAAGAGGGGTCGGCGTGGTGGAGGAGGAGGGCGAGGGCACGGACTGGTGGTGGACGTGCGTGTGGTGTTGATTGAGATGTTGAGTGTGTTGAGTGTGGGTGTGAGCAGCGTCGAGGGGATTGATGTGCTCGTCGTTGGTGTGAGGAGTGTGGATGGGAGAGGATGTGGTGGTAAAGTTTGTGGAGATGTGGGGGGATGAGAGGGGGCGTGTGTGATTAAGAAAGGAAATGGAGGAGGGGTGGTTGTTGCCCGTAAGACTGCTCATGGGCGTTGGTTGAAGCAAGAAGAAAGAGACTGGGAGATGAGAGGGGTGGGAGGGTGGAAGGTGTGCCGTGTGACTGCTGGCTGTTGGTTGTTGGTTGTTGTGATCGATAGAGAACAATGGTGGGGATGGCCGCGGTACCAGAAAACGAGGGGGACACGAGAGGGGGTGCAGACAAGATTACAAGCAAGCAAGGCCGTGTGCCGTGTGCAAGCCGTGTGGGCCGTGTGGGTGGGATCTAGCGTGTTTGGTGGCGTCGGCAAGGGAGGTACGGATGGCGTAGGCGTGAACAAAGGGGTAAAGGGCAACACGCAAGGGTGATATGTCAGCGAAGAAGAATAACCAACAGGAAAAGGGGGTGGGATGCAAAGGGGGCAAGTGCTTGAGTGCACGAGTGTGTTGGTGCAGACACCTACAGTGCGGTGATGATATTGTTGATGATGAGGAGAGTGACAGTGACAACGAGTAATAATTGGGATAATGGGAAGCGGGAATACAGCACACTCAAATGTCAGCTCCCAGATCGCCCACATCTGCTGCTGTGCGCTGTGCTCGCCGCTCGCCGCTCGCCGCTCGTCGTGTACCCGTGTGAATATTTGCAGATACACTCACGAGATCACGAGTGTGTGATAGCCAGCGTGGGGCCGCGGCTGCGTAGAGTAGAAAGAGGGGCGAGAGAGATGAAGAATGACAAGATGAATGATGTTAGGGGCGCTGATATGGGTGTGCTCGACGTGTGCCAGTGTGTGCAGTGTGTGGGGCGCACGGGCACGCCCCCACGCCCTGCGGCGCTTGTGCTTTGATCCTTGGAGTGGGAGCCGGCACCAGCAAACAGCAGGGGCATTCCAATGATCGCAGGTCGTGCGCCCGTCGTCGTCGTCGTCGCTGCTGCTGTTGCTGTTGCTGTCATGCTCTGCCTGATCGCCGCAAGAATGAGTGTCTGCATCTTTTGTTTCCCACACTTTCTTGTAATGTGCTTTCGTCGTTGCCGTGCTTGACCTCTCACTCGCTGCCTCTTGACTCTCGCTCCCAGAATGAGGTATTCACGGATGACAAACACCCCCTCTCGCGATCCCGCGGGCACGCAGCACGCGCCCCTCACCGTCGTACCCTGCATTCACCATCTATTCTTTCTCGCGCCGTTATTGTCCAGCCTCAAAAACCTCATTGTCCCCTCGACCCCAACAATAGCGGATGGCGTATGGCGGACAAGTGATATGGGCGAGAAGCAACGTGCAGGGCCGCTTTGTCCGCACGAACACACAATACTACCCTGGCATCCGGGGGCGAGGAGGATGTAACCAGCCCCCCACCGTGCGTCGGTGCACGAGGCCGCGGTGCACGCCCCTTTTTGTCTGTGTGTCCTCGTTGCGTTCACAGGGATCATGGAATGAAGACATTGCAGCCCCGACGCAGCATGGGGAAAGAGTGGTGCAGATCAAGATGGAAGATGCAGACAATGGCGATATGGCGAGCAGCTGACCCACGCGCAACATCCGCTCATCCTTGATCCCCAGATCGGCCCGTCCGTCCACACCGTGCACCGTAGATCAGATCCGATGACAAGCCCCGACGCTGTGGACAAGGCCGAAGAGGGCAGTAAGGCGGGGCGTACAGTGTGTGCGTGCGTACTGACTGCTGCGCATACCGCACGCTGCAGCGCCCGCGGGCCAGCTGGTCGTTAGACAGGTGACAGCCTGGCGCCTGGACGAGAAATCATATTTTCTCGCCCCCGGGTTCCTTGTTTCCTTATCATGCATCCCCATGCAGGAGGCGTGCAGGGCTGTCACTCCTAGCATGGATGCAAGATGACGACGGGAGGCAGCACCGAACACGAGCCACTGCAGGGTACGAGAAGCACGATGCACGATGGCGACTCATGACTCAGGTCCCGCCTGGTCTGGGTGGCAAAAGAAACCAAACACGTAACATGAAAATAGGTTTGGGGGGTTGGCCTCCACATTGGACCGGACCTTTTGAGCTCGGACCTCCGGTTCTCCATCAACACTCACTACTATCTAGACCCAAGACTAACCAAACTCGCAAACACAACCTTTCTAGCTGAACAAGCACACAGAGCTTACATGGACGAGAGAAAGACAGAGACAGATACAAGAGAGGAAACCAACCGGTAGCAACTACTCGTCGTCCTTCGACATGGCGCCGACATGAGGGGCGGCGGAGCAACGGAATGGTACGTAGTAGTAGGGGTTGCTGATCGGATCGTACTCCGAGATGGTCATAGGCGTGTTGGGCAAGACTTCCTGGACTTGCTGGGTCGACGCCGTCATTGACGACTCGGCGTAGGGGAGTTGGTGTGAGGCCGTTGCTGACGAACTCGGTACTGGATAGTTGGAGGACGTGGTGAGATGCAGCGGGGAACTGAGGCGCCACACGCGGGGCTTGAGAGTTTGGCTGTGTAGCCACTGCAGAAATGTTGTGATTGTGGGTGGTGGCAAGGCGTGGTGGGAGATGTTGGAATGGAGTTTCCAGCGCACTCTACGCAGCTAATCGATTCCCTTTTGTCGACTGGATGCTGGAAGCTTCAACAGGAGAGTGGAGCAATTTCCGCGCTACCCTGCTGGAGCGAGGCTGGTGGGTGGACTGGCACCTGCGGGCTGGCTGGTGGGTGGACCACGTCCTGCGGATGGGCTGGCGGGTGATTGACCAACAGGAGCGGCGCAGTCGCGAGCACGAACAGCTGCCACTGGAAAAGCTCTTCGAGCTCCTGCTGCTGCTGCAGTACCAGCAGGACTAGCGCCCGCATCTACTGCATCTGGAGCGGCAGGTGCTGAAGGTGCTGAACTTGCTGCTCAAGGAGGTGTAGCCGGGTCTCGTACCGAGCGTGTTCCTGATACTGTTGGTACTGCTCGTGCTCTGGCAGGCCGGGGGCGCCGTTGCTGACCTCGAGACCGAGAAGGCCGTGCCCAAGAAGCCCTCGGTTGAGGTTAGGCGTGTTAACTGGGGAGACGTGTACAGGACTTGAGGGGGGGAGCGGAGGGGGGAAGAGCCGAGGTGGCTGCATGGCGAGCAGGACGAGCAGGGACGACAGTTCAAGCTGATCACTCAACATGTACATCCTATGAGTTCCAATTATCTCCCGAGTATGAACTGCTCTGCCTTCTTGCAGCGGCCAGATAAACACTGGTCCGGGATGCTCTTGGGTACCCATCTATTTCATTTCCGTACAGACTCTAGACAAAAATTAGGTAGACTGGGACAAAGGCCAAATCGAGGCGAGGTAAGGTAGCGAGCATAGTGGCCATGCAGCCAAAGGAACCTTGCCAGGAGGGCGCAACTTTCGAGATACTGAGCACGAGCACTGAAAAGATACTCTGCGATGCCACCAAACGCGAGAGAGAGTCTGAAGTCCAATCTGGAGCTAAGCCAAACAGGCAACTTGGTCCACTCGCTCTGGAACAGTGGACGTAACCACTGACGGACAGAACGGCCAACTCCAGCAAGGCGCATCTCAAGTTACAAAGACCACGATCCTTAATCTGCGCCAAAGGTACCGACCGCCTCAGGGACGTTTTTCCTACTTGAGATCTGGGTATCGATCACAAGGTCCCAAGTCCGCTGCGGGGATATGCAGGATCCCTGTTACCACCCATTCGATTCTGCGGCCATAACCGAGCAGGCACGGGTGAGGAATGTGGCGTCTAAGGGTTATAAAGTCCATTGCTCCATTGCAATAGTTTCTTGACAGCGACCTCACGACACAATCCCCCAGACCGACGATTTTGATGCTCGTTCGAAGTTCGAAGACCTCCACTTCGTTGGTATGATCCATTGGACATGTTCAGGTGCAGCTCAAAGCCACACAGGGTCCAAGGCATCAGAGCAGAGGACAATTGTCAAAACGGCTTTGGCTGGCACTTTGTAATGAGCCATACAATAGTGATTTCCACGACTTTGGCTGGCGATGTGTTTTGAAGCGATGGTGGGGACCCATGGGCAGGAGCCCAGAGAAATGGGCATGACAAGAAACTTATACAACGACTTTACGATAACTCCGCCGCCAGGATGTGGGGGAGGGACATTCAACACGCCGACGTGCTGTCGACTGCCGTCCTCTCGTCCAGCCTGAACGGTGATTTTAAATTGGATCGGCGATGGACAGAAGCCTGCATGGTAGATTGCGCTGCCGAACGGCTATGCCCCTCGGCATGCACATCATATACCATTGTCCACACCCCACAGCTCAATACACTTGCCCGTGTCACATCCTACCCAGTAGCCATCCATCCGTATCAGCAATGCCATGAGGATTGTCCTGGATGTTGCCACAGGCACCCTTGCCTGGTCGCCGCAAACAGTCTCGGTGGATTTGCGGCGAATTTTCCATTCGCGGCTCGTGTTCCTGTGTGATCCGTGCGCATGCGTTGACCACCTCTACCTCAACGCAACTCACCGCAAAATTACTCATTTTTGTGTGTATTCGAAAACAGGGAGACGAACGGTCCGGAACCCAAAGCATGGAACAAAGAACGATGGAGGATGACGCCCAGCCACGCCGTCATGGCGCTCGGTGCGATGCGATGGGAGTCTTGATGTTACAGCAAGGTGTGGACGGGTCGTTCGCGACGTTTTACAGAGCACCAGAGCAGAGGGCACGCCCTGACGCCTCCAAAAAACCGTCCACTGCATCTGAGGAGAGAGTGGGGCAAGGGTGGGGGTGGCCCCGAGTGGGTGGTCGCAGCAGGGAGCAAGAGGACCACCCCAGGTGTCCGCTGACCAGTTGCCTCTCGTTGGTCGCTGTTGGTAACTTAGTTCTGGGTTGAGATTCTGGGCTGCGATGAGTGTTTCGGGTGTCATGGCTACTAGCTCTGTTCCATGTTAGGGTCGTGCCGTCCACTTCCCATATTCACACGAGGCAGTCATATCTCAACGCGAAAACTGAGGGAATACAGCGAAGCAGCGAAACCGCGTGGAGGCCAACAAAGAACAGGCCTTGTATTTACTGTCTGCTCTTGGGCCTCGCTATTGCATCACGCGGCAATGTCTAGTCTCTTTGGGCTTGCCCACCAAGTTGAATGGCAATCTTGGAACTTTGTCCACCTTTGTGTTGTCAGTTGGGCAACTTTCCAGTGTCACCAAAAGTGTCTTATCCGGCGTATGGCTCGGTCCTTGCCTGACGGTTGTGGTGCCACTTTCGCCTCGCCCTCTTGGCTCTTGGACCTCGACGCCAATGTCCGGAACACTGGTTAGGCTTGCTGGTGGTCTTGTGATGTCGTCGGCAACCACGAAGCCCACAGGCCACGCTGTTCTGCCTGATCATGGCTCGTCAACGCTTGAGCCTCTTGCCTGTGACTCGTCACTGAGGATTGTGGCACTCGTGGCACTTTGAGGTTGGCATTATGCCGTTCTGTCCCGTTCGACACGGAAGCGAGCATCCAGCGGATATGGGGTGCGCCCTTGTGAGCGCGTCGCTGGGAGTGGTTAACCATAAATGAGGGCTGGTTAACTGGGGAATATTCTGGTAAGGACATTCGTTGGACTGCCGTGGGGCTCTGGACCTTGGTCGCACTGATCCGCCGCGGGCCGAGATCGCCCGACGAGAAGAGACCCTCCGATCGGGGTTCTCAGTTCGGTCTGTGATTAAGCGCAACAGTCTGCGACCCAGTTCCCGATCCACGTCCAGAGAGTGATTTTGTGGTCAGTCAAACAAGCACCTAATGCATACAACATTCTCCTCTACACACGGGCGCGCTTCGCCGGCCGCTCATCTGCGTCCTCCTCGTCGCTGTTGTCTGCCAGCGGGTCCTCCCATACCGCGTTGGTAGCCGTATGCTCCTCGTCAGGCTCGACACTGGGTGAGCGCGAGGGTCCGTTGTCGTCGGGTCTCCGTGGGGTCGGCGGCGTGTCCGCCGGCCGCGCGAGACTAGGACTTGAACCTGGACGTGGGCCTGGCGAGGCACCGCCCGAGGACCGAGCGTCAGGAGAGCCATTTGCTCCGTCGGGTAAAGTGTTGGTCGGGACGGCCCCATTCTCGTCTGTCCCTGCGTGCTGCGCGCTAACCTCATCTTTCGACGCCGTGGCGTCGTCAACAACTTGTGGTGGCGAACTCGAGGAAATGGCAATGATCTCGTCTTCCTCTTCCTTATCCTTCTCTTTGTACTCGTCCTCTTTCACCTGGCTCCTTCCTTTAGCAGTCTCCATTGCCGCCTTGCCTCCCTTGCCGCCCGCCATGAACGGCTCGTTGAAAGCGCGATACAGCGATAACGTCTTTGTTGGACCAATGCCCTTGACGCCAGTCAGGACGGTGCTCGGTTGCCTAACCATGTTGGCAAACGACTGCACGTCAGCTTTATCCCGCTGATATTTAGCTGACTCACGCCGAATGTCGCAGCGAGCGTCTCCGCATTCGCCTTGTTTACTTTTCGGCCGCTGGTGAGGACGTGCTCTAGCTGCTCGGGGTACGTCTGTCGAATACGTTCTTTCAGCGTGTCGGCCGACTTGTGCTCGTAGGCCTTGAAGGTCGTGAGATATTGCGCTGCCTCTTCGTTTCTGTTCCTGTCAGCAGTGTTCCTTAAGGTAGATGTTCCTATGGGTAGTCGCAGAGCTCCAAGATCTTAACCACACATCTGAAACTTACGAGAAGGCAACAATGACAGTGAGATCGTTTACCACCGCAACTTTGGAGAGCTCGCGCAGAGGCTGCTGGTGCTCGTTCTGCGGTCGAGTCAGCAGAGGAAAACCAAACGGTGAGTAAAGATACAGGTGATTACTCTGAGTCCGGAACACCTGCCCCACCCAATGACACTCACGATATCACACAGAATGAGCAGAATACGCAAATTGTAGACATTCCTCATCTTCTCGATCCGGCCAAAGATGTACTCTGGATGGAGGCGGTGGTACTTCAAGCTGATTCAGAGTCAGAGGATTCAGAGTTTGCTTCGCATAGATCCCTCAACTCACCTGAGGAACAGCACGCCGCTGTGCGCGCCGACCTGGTAGTCGGCGACGATATCGCCAATCTCGAGGCCAACATTGCGGATTAGGGGCAGGATAGGGTTACGTCTCTGGAGCATTAGAGCGAGATCGACTGTGAAGTGTAGCTAATCTCACCTGGAGAACGCTGTGCACGATCGCGTTGCGGCTCGACACGGGCCGGTTCACGGGTTTAGACGGTGCGGTTGGGGTTGCACTTGCGCTCGAGCTGTCTTTGTCCTTGTCGGCATCTGGCGGCGGAAGTGGAGGAAGACCTCCACTCGCGTTCCGGTTCGAGTTTGTGGACGGGACGTGCGTCGAGCGGGGTAACGCCGACGCGGGCTGGAATGTCGACAAGGATGCAGTCGAGCTCGTTCCCGTCGCGGTTCCACGGGGCGGTGGTGGTTCCATTGTAGTGTTGTGGTGTTGTGGACAAGAGATGTGATCGCGAGCTGGAGTCTTGTGATCGCGCCGCACTATCAAGGCTGACTGGACTCAAGCGTAGTGGAATGGAAGGAGTGACGTAGATCCACGTGGGTGAGTGGCGAACTCTATAATTCCATAACTCCGCGCCAGTGGCTGATTTTTGTTTTGGACTTCTGGACGCGGATGCTTTTCTTCTGGCGCCTTGGCCACCGCGAGAATGTAAACAAAGAAGACCGGTGGTGCATCCCATGTGCTTCGAGCATCTTTCCTACCAGCTTGACTTTATTCCGCCTTTCACCACCTCATACAAAGGCTTACACCACATATCCCCGCATTATCGATCACGCACCCGCCCCGAACACAATGCCGCCCAAGACGAAACGCGGCAAGGAGAACGCGCCGCCGAGGAAGAAGGAGAAGGTTGTCGAGGAGGCGATTGCCGACGACTTTGATGATGGTGAGTCTGAGCCCACCTTTCCGTTTGGCTTGCTGATACTTGTAGATATGGACGTAGACGAGGCACCGACACCGCCGCCGCCGAAGAAGGTCGGGCGCCCGCTGAAGACCAAGAAGGTCGTGGAGGTGCCGGAGGAGGTCGAGGCCGAAGACAGGGTACCGGAGAAGGCTGAGAAGGTGGAGAAACCCGAGAAGCCGGCGATGGCGAGGAGCGAGAAGGAGAGCACGCTCCAGAAGCGGTTGGCTGCTGTGAGTTGCAAGATATCGGACCTAACTGACACTGTGCAGATGACGGCGGAGCGCGATCGCGCGATCCAGGAACGAGAGACGTACATTGCCCAATTCGAGGAATTGTCCCGGTTACGCCAGAGCGCGCAGGAGGAGCTGCTGGAAAAGTTCAAGCAGCAGACCGCAGCCGTGGCCAAGGGTGAGTGCATCTGTTTATTGCCGGCGGGACAACAGCTGACAAATGATAGCGCAGGCAGACGTGATCGCCAACCAGGAGGCGCTGAACGACAAGCTCACGGCCAGGGTCGCCGAGCTCGAGAAGGCTCTTGCGGCACAAACGGCAGCGAGGGAGCGCGCGGAGGAGAAGGCGGCTGCTGCCGAGGCGCCGCCGACACTCGAGGGCAAACTTGATGGCAAGACGTCCAAGGAGCTGCATAACGAGGTGTACAAGCTCCGCACCACGCTCAAGGCAAAGGAGGAGCAGCGTGAGTTTTGGAACATTCATCGCAACTGACGACAGTCACGACACTGCAGCGCGAGTACGAGCAGGAGGTCGCGCAGTCGCGCAAACTCCAGAACCAAAAGGCCGCACGGCCGAGCGTGACGCATGCTCCACCCGTGCCAGCTGCTCCGACCGCAACCGAGGAGTCGGAACAGGCGACGGCCCTCTACGAGGAGCTCACCGGTCTCCAGATCATCAACGCCCGTATCCGCAAAAAGGACAGCTCTGGCAAGGAGGTGCTGTACAACTGCATCCAGATCGTCGAGGACAGGAGTAAGTCAATTGTTATGCGTACTCGCCACATGTCTAACGGCCAGGCTTTGCATTCAAGTTGCGCACGTACAACGAGGCG
>Ga0160505_101507_pt1 | contig 10990 bp, 10 predicted proteins | sample DIDeMG_FD_108225 | JGI IMG/M metagenome (GOLD analysis project Ga0160505, IMG submission 108225) | Enriched chicken feces microbial communities from UW Madison campus, WI, USA - DID2874_E49_Stillage MG | ecosystem: Host-associated > Birds > Digestive system > Large intestine > Fecal ...
CTGGGTGATGTTAACCGTGTAGTTTGTCGAAGGGGACAGTGGAAGAGCATAGAGGAGCGCCGTCGACTGCCACAATCTCTTCGTATCGGAGATGAAGTCGGCGCCCTCTATGGTTTCGCTTTTGGAGAGTTCGGGAAACGTTTTGTCCAAGGGGGGGTCCAATACGACCGAATACCTTCCCCCGCGGTTGGTTACCGTACCGTTAATGAAGAAAAATGATGCGCCCTCCGGAACGGTGAATGATAACGATGCCCCAAGCGTCCCCTCGGCATAATAATACTGCCCTTTTGTCCAGGAGGTGTCATCCAGTTTACGCTGGGTCCAGTTCCCTGTCAAGTTGAAGAAGTCGTTGTTGAGAGTACCGACTTGTGCCCCGACAGTCCACTGCGAGAGCGAGGGAGCAGCATCAAATGTCTCTGCCTCGGTAACCAGGCCAGACTCCAGTACAACGGAGGTGAGATAGCCCGCTCCTAGGGGTTCATTGAAGGTGCCGGCGATAGTCACGTAGTCGACCTTCAGCCCGGTGCCCGTAACGTAACCGATAAGGCTGTTCCCGGAACCTGCATCTTGCTGGATTACATTACGCACAGTTACCAACGACGACGCAGATGCCTTATATGTCACGTTTGTGGTTGGCAAGCCGTAGAAGTAAGCCGTGGTCATGGGTGTTCGAAGAAACAATGGAAGTCTCGTGTCAGGCGGGTCGAGTCCAGCCGTGCTGTGAGCGATACTGACACCGATCGTGAACGGAGGAACAAGCGGCCCTTCAGGATGAAGGTCATCTCGATATGCGTCCTTGGGCGATATGGGGCCGTTATCATCGAGGACCTGACCGTAATACTGTATTGACGAATCAGAATTGGCATAGAATGGGTCGAGAGCGAAGACCGTGAAGTTGAACGGCTTCAGTGACGCCTGGCCGGCGGCGGCACTGGGGAGAAGACCGACGACGAGAGGAGCGATGGATGTCATCCACGAAAGTGATGGGCCGCCCTTGTGTTTTCCTCGGTGTCTTCGTGTCGCCCCCCGAAGGCGTGTCGTAGGACTCGCCATATGCTGTTGTACTTGAGAAAGGCGAGGCAATTGTCTGATTGAATGAAGTGAATGCTGAAAGCAAGAAAGATGAGAAGCATGTCCTACATGTATTAGTGAGGCGGAACGAAACCCGTGCTAGATCCTTGGCGCCGTGAGTTCGTGCGTTGTAGGGTATCGCGGGGACGTGAGCAGTGGTCATGGTCTCAAGCAGTTGAGAGTTTGCCGTGTCAAGCCAGGACTGAACGTCGTGCCTTCTCGACCCGTACAGCAGGGAGGCTGTGCTGAACTCTCAGTCAAGACCTACCGAGACTGGAAAACATGAAGACTACTCTGACGCGACGAGATCTGATGGCGTCGGTGCTGTCATCGCCTCAAGCGTACAGTATTTGGCTGGCGACCGATTCCCAACGACCAGGTCCCGGGAGAAAGCTGGTGGTGCCTGTTGCAGATCGCTTCCTTGTCAGGATTTACTCCACTTGTATTTAGTTGTGTACACAACGGGCCAGCCTGCGGCAAGCGCGCACTTGAAGCCAGATGTATTTAGGTGATGAGTTGGCATGTGTGAAAGGAGAAAGCACATGAATGATGAGGAGACCGCAACGGCCGCAATGCCACAGTGACCTCGTGACACGTTCAGGTGTGATGAGAAATCAGTGGTCCAGGTGCCACATCCGCTGATGTATTGCAAGATCTCAACGGGTACTGTGGGCGTGGGGCATTGCGACGTACGCTCCGCACGATCGTGTACTATGAGACTGTAGTACCCACGGGTTCGTCCAGTCCAGCCTATCCTGTCTCTTAGATGTCGGTTTCGCCTCTTAGCGATATCATCTATCTCTAAGTTCTATACATGTATGCCAAGAAGTAAGGGTTTGAGAACCGAACACTACACAGTTCGCTGAGCTTAATGAACGTCACGTTATGCCACTAGCAAAGTCATGATAGGCCATCAGTTCAAATGAATGGGCCAACCACGAATGCGGTGTGTCGTTGGCGGACAATGCCACCTCTCCTAGGCGAACCTTGTCAGGAGAATACCAATAGTTGATCGACGAACGAGTTATGGTAACACGCGCTTATTGTGTCGCCACACTCCTTATTCTCAACACACGAGCGAATAACGTGGATTGCGGCACTATGTCGGCTATGCCAAAGGTCCTGATTCCAGGGAACCCTCCTCCTGGTGTCTATGGAGCTGGAACATCAAAGGCAATCATGGGCATCTAACGGGCACATTATCGCCGGTCATGAATCCCTTACGTGGGTGACTAACCAGACGGTTGTCGAGATATTCCGTGGGTTCCGGGTCCACCGACCGAGAGTTAATATTGACAGGTAAGACGATTCTGAACGAAGCACCCTGCCAAGGATCTCGAAGCGTGCAGTTGCCCTTTGAGTTGCTGCGCTCGCTCCAGAGGCTGTGGATAATCAAGGTTGCCACAACGCCGCCGGTCATAAATTTTTCCGCGCATTTCAGTTTAATCAACACGTTGCAAGCGAACGCCACCAGGGCTGCAGAGGGATGGACCTCCGTAGTCGTCTGCCTTTCGGACAGTAATGTGCAGTCACATCGGAGATGACTGCACCCTAGTACCCTGGTGGACGGCCGATCCAGCCCCGAATCCCTGTGGCACCGGATAGGAACCGGAAGATCAGCAGAACCCAAGATGTCCTCGTGTCGAGGCTGCACTGTCCCTGCTCGTTGCCATGCGTACTTGCGTTCATTGAACGATATGTCAGGGGTGCTCAGGAATACATGATGTGCAGCCTTCTAGAAGTGATGCGCTCGCTAGACAGCTCGTTGTTACTGGCTACCTGCTCAGGACTGCATCCCGCCCACGCTCCTGATCATGCTCCATGCGCTGTGCTCCTTGCTCGGACTGCGAGGCTCGTTGCTCGGAGCCCGATGTTCGGTGCTTGTCGCTTACGCACACTGTCATGAGAAGGAGATTCCGGTAAAGATGGAGCGAGATTCCCATTGTGCAGCTAGCAAATCTGCTCCCAGTGGTCTGTCGAATCGTATATGAAGGGAGAAGAGGCGGTGGCCCGTTAACGTACCCCCCTATCCCCTCTCAAAATGCGCTTCCCCAGCTTGCTCCTGGCAGTGACCGCTGCGGTTGCGGTATCCGCGACCTTCGCTCCGGTGACCGACAATGAGACCTCAACCTTCGGCCTGACTCCTGTGGACACTCTCCACTCGCGCGCACTCACCGGCCGCACAATCACAGGCACGGGCTGCACCTGTGCCGGACTCCGCCACAGCAACACCAGGCTGTACAACAATGCCGCCATCGTGAGTACCCTTCTTGTTGATCCGGGCTGACTCCAGGTTCTCCTCTACTCCGTCGCGCTAGGCAACCCCAACGGATGGTGCTGGCAGAACGGCGTCATGACTACCCAGTTCCAGAACGTCATCATCGACGCTATCAACACCAAGAAGGTCACTCCGTACGCCAACGGCACCTGGATCAACGACGTGTGCAAGGCCGAGTGCACGACGTGCACCACGTCCCAGCTGTGCGCAAACTACATCATGTCCTTGTTCAGCAGCACTGGCACCAACGCCAACCTCAACGCGTGCACGTACCCGAGCTCCAACTTTGTTCCGATCAATTGCAACTGCGGCTTCAACTGTACCTCGGGATACAGCAAGTGCGGTACTTCGTCCTGTATCAACCCCGCAACCCAGAACTGTGTCTCTGGCGCCCCGGTCAACAAGCTTAGGAAGCGCGCTGTTGTCTGTCCTACGGGACTCACACCCTGCCCCGCCTACCGTGGCTTCGAGTGCCTCGACACGACGGCCGATCTCGAGGCGTGTGGAGGGTGTCCCTTCGAAGGCGGCGATGACTGCTCTGCCATCCCCAACTCCGATCGCGTTCAGTGTGTTCAGGGCAAATGCGAGATTATCTCGTGTCGAAGGGGGTTCACCAAGCTCAATGGGCAGTGTGTTTAGAGTGATATAATTATTAGAGTGTTAGAGTGGTAGAATGGACAATCCGTACACGATGATAGTGATATGTATCTTTGCACAACTTCAGCCTCTTCCATCAGTCACTCCTCTGCAGAGAGTGCAGCATTAGCCTAGGGAGCAAAAAAGTGCTGTCTACCTCGCCGTGAGAAATACTCTGCGGTGAGTGTCTTATTGTGGCAACCTCACGTTTGGAAACAGTGTCTGAGCCGACAGTGTCTCGGATCATCTGGGGGTCTAGGTTTTGCGGGACTCGCCTTCGCGAATGTGACTGTGGTGACAAGACATACAGTAGCTGCTAAAGCTTTAAAGCTGGGCACAACAGAGTATGATACAACGACTGAGACTGGCTACATCGTATGATGCCAGGATGGATCATACTGTGGCGGAATAATATCGACGTCCTCATCATCCTCGACCAAGACAATGCCTCCCGCATCGGCCTCCTGCCTTACACCTCGGACGAATGGGTTCGAAACTGGCGCTGGACGGTATTCTCTTACTGCCAGTTCTTCTTCTCCTGTACTCATGTCTCTCTCCGGTTGTTGTCTGCTGTTCTCGCCATGATTGAAACGACTCGGCTCTGGCTGTGCCGTCGTAGCACCAGCCACGGCTGTCTTGCCTGCGGAAACGGCGACGGGTGTGCTGGAGCTCTGTCCTGGGGGAGCACCATGAACGACCTTGCCCGGCCTGAGAAGGGGAGGCGGATGAGTGATGGGACCTGTGTTGGTCGTGTTCTCGTCCTTGCCGGTTACATGTGGGCCCGGGTCGGTAGGCGCTTGCGGTCAGCATAGACCATCGGCGGATGAAACACGTACTGGTGGGAGTGTTGTATGGATTGACGACAGGAACGTTCGCGTCAATGGTCACCGCGGAGCTCGACGAGGCCGCGTCGTACAAGGAACGTGGCCGTGGCAGTTGCTTCCTGCGACGCTTGCGACGTCTGTAGAACCAGGCCCCAGCACCCACGAAAAGGAGGACGGCGACGACCGGTCCAATCTGGCACACAAAGTGAGCAAAACGTTAGGGGATAGCAGAGGGACCGCGCGTTTACTCACCACTACTGCAGCGATAAACTCTGGCGAGACCCGAGGCGGTGGATCAAAATTGGGGGCTTCAATAGATGGGGGAGTGAAAGTGGAGAATTGTGTTTTCGCGTTCGTCATTGCCTTCTCGTTGACGAACCAGAACGTGACCGATTCGACGCCGAGGGTACTGTCCAGTCCATCTGTGCGATTCTTGTCTGGAATCTGGGTAATGCGAACGGTATAGTTTACCGAAGGTTCCAGTGGTGAAGAGAAAAGCAAAGCATTGGTCTGGAAGGGTCGCCGAGAATTCGAACTGAAGCTCCATGGGATGGGATCAGTGACGTCGAAGAGTGCTGGGTACGTAGTATTCAACGGAGGGTCCAATTCCACCGTATAGTCGCTGCCTAGGCCATCGACGGTGCCGTTCAGAACAAGGAAGGATGTACCGGGCGGTGCTTGGAACGACAGCGATGCCCCGTTTTTGCCCTCGCCGTAGTCAAGGGTTGTTTGCTGATAGGGCAGAGGTAAGGCGTAATAGTCCAAAGAAGCGGAGGTCCAGTTGCCAGTGAAGTTGAAGAAGTCACTGTTGAGGACTTTAGTTGCCCCGGCCCCGGGCACCCACGTCTGTACGCTCTGGGAAAGCGCGGGCGTATCCGAGAAGCTCGTAGCTTCAGTGATGAGCTCAGAACCTATGTCAACATGATTGAGAAATCCGCCTATTGTCGGCGTGGGATAGGTCGAGTCCACGGTTGAGTTGTCAACCTCCCCATGTATGTACACACTATCGTATAAGTATGCACTCCCGTTTACATGCCCGACTGCTTCGGCGAAGTCTCCTCTTCGGTTGATTCTGCTGGTCGTCATGAACCGTGATCCGGTCTCGAACGTTACATTGGCGTTGCGTGTTCCACCGTGAAAGTCTGCGGAGGTAGCCGCAACGTTGAGGACAAGTTGAGGTATGGCGCCGGTGATGTTCACTGCGGAGTAGAAGCGACGCCCTGGTGGACCATATGGAACATACTTGCCCAGTCCCGGAGGACCGGACGTCATCGACTCCCATGTGTCGTAGTAGGCCAACAAATCTGTGGTGCTCGATACTATAACTGGATCGACGGCAAATATCTTCAACGTAAACGGCTTCAACGATGCCACGGTCGCTGCTGTGGTAGGGAGAAGTGAGAGGACAAAAAGTGAGATAGCCCTGGCAGATGTCGTCCACAGCGGTTGGGCACTACTCTGGTGATCACGTCGCTGTTGTGCCCCTCTCGCCGACGCTCTTGAAGTCTGTGTCGCAAGAGCCCTCATCTGTTGGTGAGGTCTCTGGATAAAGAAGCAAACAGGTAGCGAGTGTGGAGTGGATGGATGAAGAGAATAAGATATTGCATTCTAGGAGATGACGGGCGTGACACAAGTGGTGCGATGAGCGCCAAACCATCCATCGGGCTTCTAGCGGTCTACCGGCCATTTTAGCATCGGGACAGTAAACAACATGTGAAACCTTTTCATTGTTGTGCTGTTAGCGCTCAAATGAGGCTGTGCAACCACCTGGATATTGCCACATGTACAAAACGCTACCAGCTCGCACCAGGAATGATAATGGCATACCATGCTTGATTTGTGGAGCACAGTGGAGCAGCATTCTCGGTTCCCTGGTTCCTGTTTCCAGTGGGTCAGTGACAGGGTGTAGGAACGGAAATCATCAGAACACAGTGGCACACATGCTCGAGGCATAACGTGTATTTACCAGTGCACAGTCACATAGTTTACATTGTCTGTGGATCTCAAGAATGTCCAGCACAATCTATATACATCTACATTTGTCTGGGGCGGAACGAACCTCTTCGATCCATGGCCCGCCCGGAATCGGCCGGCACAGGGGATCGGGGGCAGAAAGCACCATGTTTGATATTCCGAGATGAGCGTGAACTCCATGCCGTGGAACTGGGGACACGAAGAGGTTACGGAGCGATCCCGAGAGATCGCTCGCGTCGCTACTCGGGAAAGAGTGATGGGAAAGACTGGCAGGCGATGGGATTTGAAGTGAGATCTATGTGAGTTAGTAGTGTCAGTCCGGCGCCGCGCCGTACGCTAAACTACATGCATTACTTGTGCCCATTGAGGAATGATACAAGGTTGGGAGGGAGATGCTGCCCTGCGACATCGAGGACCTGATCGTCAGCTTCAACAAGCACCTGGCAGCCCACCTTCTTAGCCATTTCTTCTCCGCCACCCTCCCAGGTTCGAACGAGGATGGGGCGGATGACGACAGACACGACGCGCGCGACGAGGTCCGCGACCTCGGTCGGGGCCGTACGCCGCCAGAGGAGCAAGTTGCGGATGAGCTTGAGCCGGCGTCGCACGAAACGCTGCATGGCGGTGCGCGACGCTGGGTTGAATGACGGCGGAGGCGTCGCGGACGGCCCGTTGGCGGATGCGACCATGGCTGCGAGCGCGAAAATGTGCGCCTGGAAGACGCCAAGGAGCGCCTTGATGAGGGACTGAGTGTAAGCTTATGTCGTATTGACGGAAGCTTACCTGGTACTTCTTCGAGTCCTTGCCCGTGAGCTCGGCGACGACGTCGACAAGATCGACAGCCCTCCGCGTCTGTGGAGCCGAGTAGGGATCGTATGCGCCTGCGCCAAGTACGCGAATGAGGAGGGGAACGACGGCCTTGTTGACCATTTCGGACGCGAGGTCGCCGTCAGGGCCGAGCTCGTCAATGTCCATGTCGTCATCGTCACGCTCGCTCCGAGGCCGCGAGTAGTTGTAGAGTGCAGTGAACCACGTGAAGTTCTCAATCTGCGTATCGCTCTGAAGGGTGTCAGCTTTCATCATCAAAGGTGCAGTTCAACTCACCCTCAACGGGTCCCAGCCGACCATCTCGCCGCGGGCCCAGAACTCCCAAGCCTGCACGAGCGCCAGGCCACCGAACGCGCCCTCATAGTCCTCGGGGTAGCGCTTGCGCCAGTCCGCAAAGCGCACGGCGAGACCGCGCTCGGGATACCGGAAGTCCTCGGCCTTGACGTCTTCGAGGAGAGCGTGGACGCGGCGCTCGAGATCGTGCTGGGAGGCAGTGTAGTCATCGACGACCTCGGACTCGAGCTCCGAGTCCGTCGAGAACCCCTCCTCGGCCGCAGTCGCGGCGGACGCGACGACGCCACGTCTCCGCTCACGCCGGTCCTCGCGTGCTTGGCGCCTCACGCGGCGGTAGTCCGAGTTCGCGCTCGACGTGTCCACGGTCGACTTTTCGCTTGCGCCCTCAGCAGGACGAGGGATGCCGAGGAAGAGCGCCAGGTCGTCACCGTCATCAGCGGCGCGACGGGACGCAACCATCTCGTTGCGCTCGCGCATGAACTGGTCCGAGTCCTTCTCAATGTCTTCGAGCTTGGGGTACTTCTCCTCGAGGAACGCGCCGAGCATCTCGGCCCATCCGGAGAACTCCTCCACCCACTCGCGCTTGCCCTCCACCTCCTCGACCTGCTTCCGCAAGTCGCGCTCCTGGTCTTCGAGCAGGACAAGGTCACGCGTTGCGTTCTCGAGTGTCGTCTCGGCCTCGATCTTGCTTCCGCGCAGCTGTGCGAGCCGCTGCGATATCCGTGCCTCGGACGCAGCCAGCGTAGGTACCGGTCGCGAATCGGGGACTGTCGTCAGTTCTGGCCGGGACTTCGAAACTCACTTGGCGTAGGCTTGTAGCCCTCAGGCTTGGCCTTCTCAACCTTAACATCCGTCCGATGCCCAGCACGCGCAATGATCGTGTCCTCCCACTCGCGCATCTCCTCGTCGCTCCCGCTCTCCAGCTCGCGCTCGTCAATCAGCTCGCCCATCTCCGCCCGCATCCGTCGCGCAGCGTTCCGATTCGCCTCTTTGCCAAGGTACAGTCGGTCGTTGGCGCCCGTGTAGTCGGCCAGATCCTCGTCGCCCTCGTCGCCTTCATCCTCCTCGCGCATGAGGCGCGACTCGGGGTGCGGCTCCTTGCCTAGCGAGATGTAGTCCTCGCCAAAGCCCATGCTCTCCACGCCAGCCTTGCGCGCCGCCGCAACCTGCGCGCGCTTGTTCTTCGCGGCCGCGATTGCCGCCGCGTCTGGAATCCCCGCGGACGCGTCCTCAATAATGATGTCGCCGTACTTGGCGCGCGCTGCGGCAGATAGCGTGCCCTCTGCCCCATCCCCGTCATCCGCCTTCGGCGCGCGAGACGGCGTCGATGCCTTGAGCTCCTCGAGGTAGTCGCGCGAATACGACTGCGAGGATGCCGGGGCAGGCGCGGGGCTCGCGGACCGGCTTGCGGTCGCGCTGGCTTTCAGCGCTTGCGAGAGAAGCGATTTTTTCTGCTTGAAGGCTGTCGAAGAGGATTCCTCTGCGTCAGCTCTAGTTGATATTGTATTAACACTCACCTCATCGTCTCCGCCAAAGCTCAATTTTGTGCTCTTGCCCAGAGCCTTCTTTTTGTTCTGCGCCTTCTTGCGCGCCATCACGCTTCCGACCTCCTCCTCCTCCTCGTCCGGCTTGGACGCCGTCGAAGTAGCGGGAGACGGAGCATCTTCAGCTATCTCGCGCGTACGTGTTGCGGGTCGAGGTCGTGCCCGTTTAACAAACATGGTGGATGGTTCAGAAATGCGATGGTGGTATCTCGTCATGTGACTTTTGAGCAGCGAGTGTGTTTTGGTGAAGAGCCAGTACCGACGGAATCAAATTCCGGCTTGGGCGCGTGAGTACTTTGGTGTCCGGTTGACTGTGTTGTGGCAAGCTGTGTATTTAGTCAGTGATGATATGTGATCCTTCGTTCTGTTCACAACATATCCCACTCAAACAAGCCATACAGGTATGCGTACCGGTTGTCCAGGCAGAACTAACCTCCCTCAGCCATGTCCGACCAAGCTACGACTTTACATGCGAGCGGACCGCCCAACTATTACGTCGGTGACGAACCTGTCACCGTGGCGATTAACACTCTCATCGACAAGACCAACGACAACACCTCCAAGATCAACCATATCATCGACGCCCTTGCGTCGATGGAGGCGCGCCTTACGGCCACGATTAACTCCAACGCCTGCCGTTGCGACGGGTGAGCGCCATTATAACTCCAGGGCACGTTATTGACTGTTACAGCAACATGGGCGCCGCCGAACATGAGCTCAAGCGCGACACGTAAGCTTCGACTCCGTTATGGATAACCCTAACACTGGCAGTCTCGAAATGCTCAACCAGCACGCCATGAACCGGACCGTCGAGCCCAAGCAGCCCAAGGAGTCCCAGGAGAAGTAAATAGCAAAGATGCATATGAGTGGGGTGGCAAACCCCGGGTGGCAAAAATACGCAACGTGTAGATTTCTGCAAAACGAGTGCACGCCATGCAGTGAGAGACTACCACAAGTCTGCTGCGCCCTTGCGTGCAAATCGAGAGGGTGCTGCCGCCGGTGGAGGTCTGGGAGTGGCATCCTTATCTTTGTCGGTAGGTGGTGCTTGAGCGAGGACCACAGGCGCCTTCTCAACCCATTCTTCCACCACCTCCTCGCGTTTCGCCTTTGGCTTCTTCTTGGGCTTCTCCCTCGGCGCGTCCTCCTCATCGTCGTCAATGTCAAAGGATAGCACTCCTTTGCGCTTCTTCTTCTCTTTCTTCTCCTTCTTTCTCTTCTCCTTGTCCGCTGCGTCTGCGTCCTCCGCCTTCCTGTCCTCGCCACCGCGGCGGAACACCGGCTTGAATGTATTGTAGTCGACTGGCTTCTCGTCGACAGGGTACGGATCACGGGGCTTGTCATCTGTACGAGCAAACTTTGACGGTGCCGCGGGGGCAGCGGGCACAAGCTGCTTTTCGTCCTCGTCATCGTCGTTCTCGTCGTCACTCGCGAAAATGGCCTTGAAGATGTCGATACTGGGCTTGACGTATGTAAGAGTGTCGCGACCCTGGTTGGCATCCTCTGCCATAACGACTTCGGTAATGGACCGCTGAGCTCGATCA
>Ga0160505_101508_pt1 | contig 10985 bp, 12 predicted proteins | sample DIDeMG_FD_108225 | JGI IMG/M metagenome (GOLD analysis project Ga0160505, IMG submission 108225) | Enriched chicken feces microbial communities from UW Madison campus, WI, USA - DID2874_E49_Stillage MG | ecosystem: Host-associated > Birds > Digestive system > Large intestine > Fecal ...
GACCTTCCTTCCTTACTCCCTCCCACCCTTCCTCCCTTCCTCCCTTCCTCCCATCCTCCCTTCCTCCCTTCCTCCCTTCCTCCCTACCTCCCTTCCTCCCTTCCTTCCTTCCTTCGACGTGATTACGGCCGCTGAGAGCGCCAACGTCAACCCCTGTGATTGAGGTTCCCCACTCACTTCACCCTTCCAACCCCCCTCGCCACTGCGACCAAAGTCCAGCGAGAGAGCTTCAAGACTCGCTTCAAGCAATAATGTTGGGCAATGAAACCCCGCCCGATTGCCTCAAAAACGCATACATATGTCGATCGGCAGCAGCTACAGCCTCCGCCGAGGTACACTACCGACATGCCGAACGAGACCTGGGCGAATTACACAAATTGGATCAAGCATGCCTGATTTCTCGACTTTGTCGGCGCGACACGCCCTCAACACCTCGCAAGTCTGCAGGTCTGCAAACCATCCAACCTTACTGGAGTGCTTTCTCATCTAACTGACCCTCGAACCCCTGCTGTCACAGGCAGCTGTACGGTCCCGCCAGCGCCATAACCAAACGGCTACCACGACATAGTCAAGTACTATGTCGCCATACAGACTGTCTAGCTGTCATGTCTATGACACCTGCCTCTGCCTCCAAATGGTGTTTTGGATACCTGTGACTGTGCATAGCTATCAAGGATCCTGGTCGGCGCCTTCTTGAGCTCGCTGCTCGACATGTCCAATCTGCCAAACCTCCTTGAGGCGACCGTTCTTGCAACACCAGCAAGACGGATGGCGTGGTTGATGATAATGTGGTCGGCAAGGTTCGCCGGGGTTGAGGTGGTCGAGCATGAGGAGAATGGGCAACTCGCCTGGCGCAGACGCTCGTAGACCATGGTCGTGAGGTGCGGCCTATGTGAATGATTTGGGAACGCCGCTGCGAGAATGTGGCGGCTCGTCGTGGAGGGCGAGGTCCTCGTTTACCAAACAGAAGGGGCAGTAGAGGTGGGGCTGGGCCGCCTCGTCCTCCTTCGTCGGACCGTCGTAGCCCAGAGTACAGGGGTCGTGCTCGATAAGATCGAGAGCCTCGTCGAGATGGCCGACGCGATGGTCGTCCAACTCGGCGTGGCCGAGAAGCCGCAGGTGGCATGGGTCGCAGTAGTTGATCGACCCCGAGGGCACGCCGTCCGCCTTTGTGAGCACGGGCAGGCCGTGCGCGACTTCGAGGTGTGTCGAAAATTCCGCGGCCTGGTTGACAGGGTGGCCGCAGATCTTGTTGTCGACGCCAATGTTACACTTCTTGGCCTTCCGATACTTGAGCAAGTGAAAGCCAAGCTCGCCAATGTTGTCGAAGTTGCCCACGGCGCAGGACAGCACGGGGCACTCGACCAAGCAGTCGGGGTCCACTGCGAAAGCGGCAGCGGCGTGGGCGTCACCCCAAAGTCCTGCCAGGTGCTGGGCGATGCAGGTCTTGAGGTGGATGCGGCGGTCAGTGGCGATGTTCTTTCCCTTGGTGACTTAGCGGCACATGGACAGTTACTGGACACAGTCCTGCGCCCCGTGGAACTGGGTGCTGGAGTATGGACCAGGGAGCGGGGAATGGGACACGGGACACCTATATAACAACCAAATTTACCAAGGGACGATGCGTGTACGCTGTCACTCGTCTTGGGCTGCTTGGACGCGGCGCTGAACGAGAATCGCTCGGTCCTCGTAGTTGCCGCGGGCGTTGGTGTACTCGATCTCAGTCGTGTTGCAGAGCTTGATGATCTCAACCTCGTCATTTCCTCGTAGAACGCCTCGTGGGCGGCGGTGATGGGGATGGCCCGGCGCGTCGTTGGCGGCTGGACATGCCGAGAGGGTTGGCGTCCTTGACGATGTCGACGTTGACGTCGATCTCCTCGTCCAAAGCAACAAGCTCGCCAATGAGCTGCTTCTTGGACTTCGGAAACCAACGGCCGTCGTCCATCGTGAAGTCGGCGCGGATGTTGTGCTTGCGCCCAAGAGCCCTGAGCTGGCCCTTGTTGAGCCGCTCGAGCTCCTCCTCAAGAGTGAGGTCATCGTCGTCATCGTCGTCGGCCATCGCCGCCTCCCACCGGCGCTTCTGCTGAGCATCCATGACCAGGCAGGACAAGTCTCCCTGGGTCAGGTCATGCGGGAGGTGCTTCCCTCGACGTGTGGCTCGCCGTTCTTCGGCACACCAGCAAGACGGTTGGCGTGGTGGGAGATGAGGTGGTCGGCCAGATTGGCGGGAGTAAAGGCGGTCTCACATCCGAAAAAGGGGCAGTTTGCCTGCCGCAGGCGCTCCGAATCCATCGACATGGTGTGTTGGACAATGTGGATTACTTGCATTCGTTCAGGGCTGCGAGAAACGTGCGGCGCGCTCATAGAGCGTAAGGTTGTCGTTGGTGGCGCAGAACAGGCAGAAGAGGTCCCTTGGGGAAGCGTCAGTGGTGTAGGCGACTCTGAGGCAGTAGTAGGCTAGATCAGCCTCGAACCTCCGTCCTGGTAGGGAGTGACTGTGTACTGTACACTGAGCATCGATAATATGGCACGTACTGTAGATAAGACTTACCTAAGTACCTCCGTTTCGGCGGCTTGTTGTTATGTCAGCATTCTATGGACCCTTGCACCTACTCGCTTCACACACTGAGACGTACTCTACATCTGCCTACTCAGTCTTGACAGTGGAGGAGGTTTTGGGTAAATGTTGGAGTGTAGGACATTGGGCATAATGGCGTGTGTGGCACTTGCAACCGGATGTGGCACAGCCGATCAGTGGCTGTCAACAACTCATATCGTCGAGTCAATAGCAACTGCCAAGTGCAACTACGCTCAAAACAAAGTGATTGCGATCCGGTTCATCCGAAACTATGAAAGTGACCTGTTAAGAGTACACTGAACTATACACACTTCTGCTAATGTACTGAAACTACCATTGCTGCTGAGAACCGATTGATGTTGTTTTTGATGCGTTCAAACCGTATGATGCCCTTGAGATAAATGCCAAATGAGTTTAGTTGGAGCCGCAGCAGGTGCCGTTGCCGTTGGAGACGCCATTGGAGGTGCCGTTGGCGGGCTTGCCGCCGACGAACGCCTCGTCGGCGTTACGCGACTTCTTGTCCGCGGAAGACGGAACATCGAGTCCGGGGTTGCGTCCGAAGAACCCAGACGGCTTCAGATGAACGCGGAGGATCTCCACCGGCATAATAGGCCAATCCTCGGGGCGAGAGATGTGCGTGACGCCGAACATGGGCCAGGCGACGATGTCCTTGTTCTCGATGTCGTCGTCGCGGTCGACCCACTTCTGGAGACCAAAGTCCTTGCCACCGGGGTTCTGGTTGATGTGGACCTCGGAGGGGAAGATCTCGTCGTCGCGGTAGGTGGTGACGAACATGTTGTGGCGAGCGAAGGGCGCGCGGTTCCAGACCATGGATCCGGGCTTGGCGAGGAGGGGAGGCATGTCCTTGGAGACAATCTTGAAGCCGACGGGGTCGCCCGACGAGGGGTTGATGACGTTGGGGTTCTGGATCATCCACGAGCGGGCCTTGTCGGCGTCGTACTTTTGCTGCGACTCCTTGGACTTCTTGAAGACGGTCTTGACGGTGTGGAAGCCGTTGCCGTAGTAGTTCTCGGGCGAGCCGACCTCGGCCTCGTCGGGAACCGAGTCGACCTGAACGACGCGGTTGTTGAGACCATCGAGCATGGGGTCGACACGGAGCGAGAAGAGGTGCTGGTGGTGCTGAGCGGCGATGCGGGGAGCGACAATGACCTCGTGGGCGGGGTCGGGCTGCTCTCCGGGAGCAAGGGGGTAGGCGTTGACGATACCGGTAGCCTTGACCTCGAGCTCGATCGAACCGTCGAGAGCAAAGTTGAAGTAGAAGCCGTACTCGTAGTTGGCAACGGTGCAGATGGACGAGACGACGAGCTTGCGGTTGCGGGCGACGTGGGCGCGGTTGTCACGGTAGTCGGTGTGCTTGTGGAGGATACCGGCGTCCTCCTCGTGGATGCAGATGGCCGACTTGATGGTCTGGATACCACCGTTGCGGGTGACAAAGTCGGCGTCGAGGTAGGTGATCGAGCCGAGGCAGTCGCAGCCAAGAGCGAGCGAGTTGGCGAGGGCACCGACACCGTACTCTCCGGTGTCAAAGGCGTGCTTGCGGTGGTGGGGGTAGATGGTCTTGGCGTAGGGGACGACCATCTCGGCGACCGAGATACGGTGGAACATGGGGCGGGTGCCGTTGGCGCCATCGTCGTAGGTGATGCCCGAGAGGACAAGACCCTCACGGTAGGTGAAGCCGAGGTGGAAAGTCCAGTTCTGCCAGCGCATGATGCGGCCGGTGAGGGTGTAGGAGACGCCCTCGGGCTGGATCACGTGGAGGGGCTTGAGGGTGTCGCGGACCTTGAAGTTGGGCTCGTCCATGGCGAGCTGCTCGGGGAGGTAGTTGTGGGGAGCCGAGGGGGGAGCGAAGCGCTCACGGGGCTCGGCCTCAGCATAAGCCTGCGACGATCCAGGGGGGACAGGCTTCTCCTTGGTAGGGTTCATGTGGGGGTAGTCGATGGCAAGGACCTCGCCAGTGTTCGAGTCGATGACGGGGACAAAGTCGGTGGGGTGGGCGTAGAGGTTGTCCTCGGGGCGGAGACGAGTAAAGCAGAAGCCCTGCTGGAGACGGCGGCCGGGGAAGCGCTCGTCGACGGCAACACACCAGCCGTCAACGTAGAGGTCCTTCTGGTTAATGCCGACGGCGTCGCAGGCCTCCTTGACCTTGGCGTCGGTGCGGCAGATCTCCTCGATCCAGAGGAGCTCCTCGGTCTGGAGCGAGGGGTGGACGTCCTTGCCGAGAAGGACCCAGCTGGAGACAACGGGCTCCTTGACCTCGGCCTCGCCCTCGAGGTTGGAGGGGAGGTCAACAATCACCTCGAAAGCCTGCTTCGAGTCATTGCAGATGACGTGAACCTGAAGGTGTCAGTGCCACTGATCGTCGCAAAGTCACGTGTCGGCTACTCACATCGGCCTGGCGCTTGATAGGCGACGACTTCCAGCCCTTGGGAGCCGAGGCGGCGAGCTCCTTCTCGGAGAAGAGGCCCGACCAGCGGAGGACGTCGTACTTGGGGGGCTCGAGGGTGGCGGCGGTGTTGAAGAGGGGGTTGATGGGGGCGCCCTCGTAGCCGCCCTTGGCAACGTGGTCGCGGATAGCCTTGACAGCGGCGCGGATCTCAGCGGGGGTGAGGGGATCATAAGGGTGGGCCAGCGAGATGGGCTTCTTGGAGACGGACGAGGCCGAGTTGGAGGTAGTATTGGAAACTGTGGCAACCATTGTGAAAGGTGTGGGTGGTGGTGGTGAGGAGGGGTGGAGTGGGAAGGCTTGTGTGGTGAGGTCAAGACGGAGTGGGAGGAAGAGGTCTATATGTATCTCTGGGCTCGAACGGGACTTGTCAAGTGCCGAGCTGCTTGAGCTTGTTACGGCGCCGGGCAAGCGGAAGCAAGCCGCGCTGCCGAGCAAGAGATCCTCCAGCGAGGGGCGGAGAAACCCTTGCTGTGAGCATGAATGCTGTCTCTGTGTCGGATAGAGCTTCGCGAGGGGTGAGTTCCTCCAGGCTGGGCTTTCCAGTCGCCGAGCAGTAGTGGAGCTGCGTGGTTCGCCGACGTCCACTATCGCTCATCTCCAATCGTCCAATCTTTCAATCTTCCAATTACCCATTTACCCGGTCCATTATCAAACGCAACGCTAATATCCGGCTCCATTCTGGCAGGACCGCGGCCCCGGGAGAGATAAACCCCACAAAGCAGCGATATCGAACGTGGGGTGAAATCAGGTGGCATGGCCCACCCTGACGGGCGCAGCTCAGAGTGGTAACTGACAATCCCAGGGCACAAGAGATTACCCGTGCGTATCTCCGTTTATCCATGCGGAGAGATTTGAACGGCCTCTTCGCCTACAGCGACTAACAAGTGTCATGTCTGCAGGATCGCTGTCGCCTGCTGTCACTCAGATACGCGCCGGGGTGTAGCCAACCAGTGCCCGGGCTGCGGAAGGGTGTCGCCGAGTGGGCATATCTAAACAGGCACACGATACAGCGTCGAGTGTAGGCTGCCAGCCACCTGCACAGGCGAGCTGGCCGAGCGGCAACTGAAACACACACGCATACGCCGCGAACAGACGGAAGAGCTTCCGCCGAGCGCTGGTGCACGCCTTGGGGCCGATCTGCTGGTTAATGTTGATTGTAAATCAGGCGTATCTCTGCTTCAACGCAGGGACAATGTGCGCTCCCGTATGTCTCACTCGGGTGCCCCACAGTAAGTCTTGCCTGCAAGCGATCAAGCCACAACGTCTCGTGAATCTCGTGACGAGCGGAGCCAAACTGAGGCGCTCTTGGTCTTGTCGTGCGTCGGGACAGGTTACCGGACTGATGTATTGCCATTGTCTCCATTCACTCATCTTAGCAGTCACAGGCGAGGCTGATCAGGTGGGCAGGATGATCCCAACTGGCTCCGCTCTGGGATATCCGTCTGTCTATAAAACGCCTGCAGCTCTTGCCCCCAAGCGCCCGACGCCCCCATAGGCGCCGCTACCGCCCAACCACTTCTCAGCGTCCGGGGCGCGTGATAACCACAGATTGGCTGATCTCTGATTATCTCGGCCGCCTTCGGCTTGACTCCCGCGTGCTTGCAGGCAGAGATAGGTGCTGTGTTTGTTCCAAATACGCACAATTCTGGCAGCTCTTAGATAGGCCATAGTCTCTTCGTTCGCCATCAGTTCCGGACTGGTCAGGAATGTACAAGAATAGATGGTAATTACCCACTACACACGATCTAAGAGGCCGAAAGCCTTCGGTTTCTAACCATGTGTTCCTTAACCGCCAGGAACCGAGTGTGAAGTGAGGCAGAAGACGGGTCTTTGGAGCCCAGAAAAAAATTGGTGTCGTAACGACCATGTGTTCCAGACCGTCTAGAGGCGGAGGTCACCGCTGGCTCCCATTGGTCCTACTCCCAGCACCCAGACTTTGCAGGATCACCTGGCTGACCCACCCGAAGTATGGAGACCTGGCGCTGCGCACGCGGGGCTGGCTTCCCTGTCAAACCAGTCCTTGCGTCGGCTCGCCCGGCTCGACTGGCCGAAGCTTCGACGTTACAGGTCCGAGTGGGACTCCATGAATCCAGGACCCAACCGAGCTCTACGGCGCTATCGCGAGTTGGAAAAGATAGAGAGATACAAGCTCCAACTTGACATACCTCCTTTCGTTCACCGTCGATTCACTCCACCGCAGAGCACACATACATATATCAGAACTCGTGTCGCCATCTTCGTGACCAACTAGTCAAACGTGACTTTCACTCCTTCGACCACCCGTAAAGTTCCTGCTCGGAGGCCGTCCCTCGTTGCCTCCGCCGACACCATTCAGTCTATTCCCTGCGCCACACACTCCATCCTCTACCACACCCCTCGCGCACCCTCCCCATCGACACAAGCACCGACAGTCGAGTTATGGCTAGCTCCCCCGACCAGGCGTCCGTTCCAGTGGGCAAGGCCGAGAACCTCATCCATCTCACCAAGGATGACGCCTGTCTCGAGGACCTGGGCTACCGCCCCGAGCTGAAGCGTAACTTTAGCAAGCTCGAGACGTTCGGTGTAGCCTTCTCCATCATGTAAGGCTATAGTAATTCCTGTGCTGACTATCCAAGGGGAGTTGTTCCGTCCATCGCATCGACTATTTTCTACAACCTGGTAAGTGCCGATCTCGCTTTTCATTTTCACCCCGCGAATCAGGGGGCTCGAAAATGAATCCAAGCGATCACAACTACGGCCGTAGATGACGGGTCACGCGACTTGGTTTTAGTTCGTGCCAAGACCAACGGACACGGCTGAGAACCCATCGTCGTCGACGCTGCACTCGATCGTTGCATTGCGAACGGTTCATGCAAATGGCGATGGGGGTCAAGCCTCTCAGACCTGCAACCCACTGACTAGACCACTGACGGTATCGCTAACACCTCACAGCCCTATGGTGGCCCCGTCGGTATGGTCTGGGGCTGGGTCCTCTCGTCCGTACTTATCATGTTTATTGGCTTGGCAATGGTGAGTTGAACGTTCTTGCTGTTTTGGGCGTCCTCAGTGTCGGTTGTTGGCGGCTAGACGAAGGTCACAGCGACCCAGGGTTGATGATACCTGGCGTCGAGCTTCCCCGTCTGGCTGACTATGGAAACAGTGGTCTGTGATGATTCGTGGTGGCTGACACAAACACAGGCAGACTTGGCCTCGTCGATGCCTACGTCTGGCGGTCTCTACTTCTGGACCCACCGTCTGAGCCCTCCCAAGGTAAGTTTACTTTTCCGTTCGTGCATCACCGGAGACCCCTGCGCACGAGCGGGGTAGCGGGCAGGGGCTCCAGGTCTATATACAAATACTGACAGAATTCAGTACCGCAACTTCCTCTCGTGGATGGTTGGCTGTGAGTGTTGTCAACAAGGCCCTGGTCCCACCCCGGCAATGGGTAAATGCCTGGCTTGGCAGGTACCTTGCCTCTGCGTGATGGTGCCAGCGCCACCTGGCCAGTCGAGGCCTTCGGCATAGACCCTGGGCGCCAAACTCACGCTGCAGATAACTCGTTCCTTGGAAACGTTGGTGCCATTTCGTCTCTTGCATGGGCCTGTGCGGGCATGTTCTTCTCTGCCCGCTCAGTCATCGACGAGACCTTTGCGCCGAGCGTCGGAGCGACGTTTGGCCTTTACGCCGGTATCCTTATTTTCTGCGGCCTCTTCTGCTCGTACTGCACCGAGCTCTTTGCTCGTCTCCAGACGCCGTCGGTCATCCTCAATGTCCTCCTCGCCCTCGTCACTATCATCGGCCTCCCGATCGCGCGCCGCCATGATCTCAACCCGGCTGCCTTCACCTTTACACACTGGGAGAACCTCTACCACTGGCCCTCGGGATTCACCTTCTTCGTAAGTTGGCGTCACTGTACCCGCTGACAGTCAGCTTTCCATGCTTGCTCCCGTCTGGACCATCTGTTCGTTCGACTGCGCCGTGTCCATCTCGGAGGAGGCTAGCAACGCCTCCATTGCCGTCCCCGCGGCTATTGTTGGCGCCATCGGCTCGGCCGGAATTCTCGGCACCCTTATTCTTATCATTCTGGCCCTGACCATGGGCCCGAGCGTCGCCGCCATCAACGACTCTCCCATCGGACAGCCGCTTGCTACCATTTACTTCATGGCCTTTGGCACCAAGGGCACCGTCGCCATCTGGTCGTTCATGTGAGTCTCAAGACATCTCCGAGTGGCAGAGTACTAACACTCTCAGTTGCATCTCGCAGCTCTCCATGACTGCCTCGCTCATCCTGCCCTCGTCCCGCCAGGCATTCGCCTTTGCCCGTGATGGCGCGCTCCCCTTCTCCAAGTTCTTCTACCACGTCGACTCGTGGTCGGGCTCCCCCGTTCGCACGGTTTGGCTCGTGTGCGGCGCCGCCCTCCCCCTTGGTCTTCTTGGCTTTGCAGACCCTGAGAACCAGGCTGCCATCAAGTGAGTCTTTTATGCTGTTGCCCTTGCTAACCCCCAGCGCCATCTTTGCTCTTGCCATTCTTGGTCCCTATGTGGCCTACGGTATCCCCATCTTTGCCCGTGTCGTCTGGGGCAGCAACCTCTTCAATCCTGGACCATGGTACCTTGGCCGTGCGTCCCGTCCTGTCGCCATCATCGCGCTTATCTGGATGGTCTTCGCCTTTGTCATTTTCTGTTTGTGAGTGCTCCGGTCAATGGTGTAACAGCAGCGACTGACTCTAGCCCCGCCGACATTGCCCCCTCGGCCGGTGAGATGAACTATGCCATCGCTGTCATCGGCGCCGTGTGGCTGTTCGCCGTTTCGTACTGGTTCTTCCCCAAGATTGGCGGCAAGACCTTCTTCACGTGAGTCTACAAGCACCGCTACCAAGTGAGCTAACACTTCAGTGGACCTCAGACGCACGATCTCACTGCCGAGATCATGCAGAGCGACTACTACATGCAGACACACGAGACGTCTAGCGTGGAGGATAAGAAGGTCGACACGTCGCGCGCGCACCACGTTGCCGTCCCTTCGTCGGGTTCAATCAGTGAAGCTCAGTGATAGGCTGGGTGGCTCTGACTGAACTCAGCGATAGGCAGTGGCAGTGGTTATCTGATGGTGGTAAAAGTCTAATTGTTGTGGAGTGTAAGAAGGCAGTGTGTCAGTCTCGGTTTTCTCTAGTCTATTGGTACAGTCTTTAACCGAATGTCGTGGGAACGAGCAGTTAACGCGTAGAAATCTTAGTCGGTAGCAATTCAGTAGTACATCTAGTGACAAGTAGACGACGTTGTGGAGGTGTATAATTGTAGATAGCAGCCATGCAAATGCAGACTTGCAAGTTTATGCAGATCGAATCCGGCTATTGACAGAGCAACGTGGTGATTTGTGGCCTCCAGATATTCCTGTGAGAAGGTCAGGCGAGCCCAGTCATACCAAGCTCGACGACTCTCCAACAATCGCCAAGTGCAACAATACCGAACAATCCCGCTTATCAACAGCTAAGCAACCGTGCGCACGTTCATCGGGGACACGGAGAAAGTCAACTTATCGCGAATGTACTTGATAGCACTGTGCTTCAGATAGGAGCCAGAACGCTACTGCACAGGCGTTCCGTACGATACGGCTATCTTTGACAGTTATCAAGAAGCGACCACATACATCAATCAGCGCCACTTCCAGGCGCTCCAGCTTAGAACCATGGCACGATGCGCGATGACAGCGCCGAATTCCCCCTCGCCTGTTTCTTCTCAGACACTGCCCGAACCGCAGCAGTCCTCACGGCGCTCCACCTCGCCTGCTCGCATCTCTCGGCTGCGTCTCTCGGCTGTCGGCACTGTGAAACAGAAGGTCACCGCTCATCACCTGATGGGTTCTATCGCATTTATCCGGAATACGCCTGAACTCACAGGGTGACAATTACCTGTAGTTATCAGGGACGCACCTGGGGTCATCGGCGGTCACCTAGATTA
>Ga0160505_101509_pt1 | contig 10985 bp, 10 predicted proteins | sample DIDeMG_FD_108225 | JGI IMG/M metagenome (GOLD analysis project Ga0160505, IMG submission 108225) | Enriched chicken feces microbial communities from UW Madison campus, WI, USA - DID2874_E49_Stillage MG | ecosystem: Host-associated > Birds > Digestive system > Large intestine > Fecal ...
CACTCCTCCACTCTCCACTCTCTCATTGCTCTATCACTCTCTCCGACACTTGGTCCACACTCGAACCCCTTGCAGCGTTACTCCTCTAGCATCTCCACATTCCACATTGCTGGTCCCACCTCTCCTCTCGATCTCGCAACATCCCCGGAAAGCAATGAACAAACAATAAGCGACACCGCGACACCCCTGCTCTGGACGTTTGTTGTTGTTTGTTATCTGTCAACGCAGTGTCCTGGTTTTCCCCCCCATCACCTCTTGTCGTCCTGTTCATCTCGTTCGCCCTCGGTCCCATTCATTCTCGCTATAAACGCCATCGACGAGGCTTGAATTGTTGGCTGGCTTGACCTCGATCCTGCATTTACCCTTGCAGTGTTGAACAAAAAAAGGAGAAGGCCGCCCTCATTCCCTTTGTTGCCACCACGACCTCGCCCCACCCCGCGCGACCCCGTCCCCCTCTCCCTCTCCCGTCCCTCCTCACTCGAGCGCCCTTACTCGTCCCCACACATTACCTGGCGAGCTGCAAATCCTTGCAACTCGTCAACACCCATCACCTCTGATATAAACACAAAGTCACTTGTATCGCATTTCAACTCTCATTTCACCTCTTCACTGTCTACTCTGTCCAGTTACTTGGCATGCTTTCGACCCCATCACATCCACCTCGCCGCCCACGACCTCCTGGATCCCGCCGGCCCGCCAGCCAGGGCCGTCTCTCGCTCTCTGTGGACTCTCTTCCCACCAAGACGCCCCTTGGTGCGACCACCACTTCCACGGCAACAGCAGTCAAGACGCCGGTCAAGTCATCGGTGAAGACACCGTCATCAGCGACGAAGAAGAAGGGAAAAGGAAAAGCGCCTATCGCGGTGGCGACGACCGTAGCCGTAGACGCAGTGCCAGAAGAGCCGGATACGAGTGTTCAAGACGCCTCCTTTCAGTCATCCCCTGGCCTGGCCCGCGCACGCCCAATGAGCATGATGTCGGAGACGTCCATTGCTGCCGCAGCTTCGCCGCCCCCGCCATACCGTCATGTGCCTGGCTCCTCTCCCGAGAGGCTGGACGAGAAGACTCAGCTGCCTGAAATGTCCGAGATGGTCAAGTTCCCGCCGCCGCCGCCCGAACCCCTCGAGTCTGGTCCCTCGTCCGTGCGCACAAGTTTTGTCGAGGAAAAGTACGACCACGAAACGTCCGACGACGACGAGTCGGCGCCCGGCAACACGCTTACACTCCGTGGCCTCCGCCGTCTGCTCAAGGAGCGTGAGCGTGGTAAGTGAAAACTTGGTGTGTATCTGTGCGTCCGCTGACACGCTGGCAGAGGAAGCCATGACCCAGGAGGTCTCTGCGCGACTCGTACCATATGAAAACCTCCACTCGTCCCTGCCGAATGCTCTGGACATGCGTGCCAACCCGTCCCCGACTTCGACCGTGGAATCGCCCTTGGGCATCCGGTTCGCTCCCTTCCAGTACCGCTCAACGTCATCTGACCCGGCAATTACCTTCTCGCTTTCGAAGCCTCGCTGGCGGAAGACGTCGGCCCGCGACTATGAGCGTCAACTCGCGTACCTGCATGCCCAGGAGGAGGAGGAGCGCATTGCGGCTCTGGAGGACGCCCTTGCCGAAGCTCGTGACAGCGAGGAGGCCCAGCGGAAGGCTAACGCCCGCCTTCGTCGTGACAACTCAAAGCTTCGTCGCCAGCTGGAGCAGGCAGAGGATGCGGTCGCTGAGCACCTCGAGCAGGAGGCTCTCCGCAGCACCCCTTCGTCCACCACGTCGTCGCCGTATGCGTCCCTCCGCAGACGCATGCACAGCCATACCGAGAGTGAATCGGAGCGTGTGGGCTGGGGTACAAACACATTCCCCGAATTCCCACGGGACCCGGACTGGCGCATCAACCTCAAGGCACTCGAGGTGCTGAGCGAGGCAACGAGCGAGTCGACCCAACGCCCTCCTCAGAGCTCTGGCGACAACACGCCTCGCCTGCCAGCCGAGCCAACGATGGCGGAGCCGCTGTCTGCTTCTCTCAGCGATGGGAAGAAGAGCCCTGTTACTCCACCTTCGGAATCGGTCTCCACAACGACGTCAACAATTGAACAGACTGTGATTCTTCCACCCGCCGATCGCGGTCGAGTGCGCCCGACTGTCTCCTCTGAGACATTCATCAGCCCTCCCAAATCCAAATCTCCTCCTGCTGATGGCTCGCGCCCTGTCACGCCTCGGCTTACGATTGATGCAGGCTCCAACCCTGGAAGCGCAAAAAGCAGTGGCTCTCGCCCCCGCCGCTCACCTTACCCGTCGCCCCACCCATCGCCCCGGCACCAGCGTTCCGACAGCTCGAGCTCAAACGGCAATGGAGCCGGTCCCCACCGTCGCGGGCCATCATTTAGCTCATCCAAAAGTTTGCGCATGATTCTCAACAACGCCACCAAGGAGGCCATCACGCCACTGCAAGGCACTCCCGCCACCGCCAGCGCGAAGCACGTCTCCCCCGCCACTGCCCTTGCTGCTCGCATGGATAGTGTCCGTTCATACGTCTCCGACTACCTTGGCCGCCGCACGCTCGGAAGTGAACTCGGTAGCAACTACTCGCCATCACCGCTCGGATTCCCCAGCCCGGAGAAGGACCACTGTACTTGCGAGGAGGGCAAGGAGTGCCCGTGTGAACACGTGGAGACTGTCGAGTTTGAGGATATCGCCAACCTCACAATGCAGCTGCCCAGGAGGACACCACCTTCAGCGGCTACCCCGCAGCGTCCCCGCGAGGTGTCGCCTACAGCCACCTTTGTCCTCCGCGGCAGCTTGGCCAGCTCGGCCAGCACATCCAACGCATACGAGGCGTTGTACGAGGGCAACGTGAAGCACATCCGTTGGGCTCCTGCCCCTGATGCGAAGAAGGTGGTGACCAACTGGTCTCCCCACTCGTGGCCGTCTCCTTCTCAGCCATCGCCCTCCCCCTCCCCGCGAAACACTTCTCTGCCCATGCCTGCTGAAGACGACGAGGCGGACGAGCAGGCGCACCATGTCGAGGCTGTCCGCGGCGACGGATCCCATGGCTCCCATGGCACCCTCCTGGCTGCTTTCGCGGGATCCACCCCAGGCTCCCGCATCCAAGGACCAGTAGCCAACTCACCATCGCCTGTTCCTCACCTGCTGGCACCTTCGGCTGACCCGTGGGACGAGTACAGCGACCGGGCGACGCCGTCACCGCGCACGCGGGTACTCCGCCCGCTCCTACTGTGCTCGAAGCCTGCCGTCACCGCTCGTACATACAACCTTGCCTATGTCCACCGCCGGTCGGCCAGTGCGGCTAGCGGCTTGCCGCCTGTCCGCCACCGTTTTGCCAGCGGCAACGGTGTCCCCCACCCGGCAATTATGGCTCACCGCCGCAACGTGTCCCTCACGACTGCCAACCCTCACCTCCCTCGCGTGCCTGCTGGACCAGTCACGATCCCTGGTCGCATCATGCACGACATCTTCTGCCTTATCCTCGTTGTCCTCGACTATATCGAGTGGGGCATCATTCTCGTGTACCGTCTCCTGGTGGATATCCGCGCCGGCCCAGACGCCGCCATGTGAGTTATAACAGCGTTGACAAGATACTGATAACTGCCGCAGCACCAGGAGACGCACCCACGCCCAGCGATACTACGTCTAAGCGCCCTATCCCCTACAATTCCGGTCAATTGTCAACTTATTGTTCATTGCTTTGCTACTGCCCTTCTGGTATTCCTGGCGCCGGCAGGCTCGGCCGGCCACTGTCACTCTCACTCCCTCAATGATCGAGCCACCATGATGCTCCCCTCTCATTACAGTTCTATTCGAATTCTCAATTCTCGCTCCCATTTGCCACGCGACGCGAGCTGCAGGACGCGGCGACACGCCGCCACCTTTGTATCCAAACTCTCCCCACGTTAATGAACTGCCTCGTCCCATGTGCTTGCGTGGTAGAATACAGGCCTATATTATCAAATGCCAATGCTACGAAATGCTGCAACAAGGTACACTACAACAACTGATTAATCACAAATGGCGCGAATGAACGCCTCCCAGCGCCCGATAGCGTCCACCACAACGTTCTCGTATGCCGCAAGCCCGGCGCCATCAGCGAGGGGGAAGATCTCCTTGTGGATCGCCCCGCAGTCAGCACACGGCTGCGCGAGCTCGTCGTACTCTTTCCCGCGGAGCGTGGACGCGCGGTCAGCCAGTTCGAGGTGCACGAGCCGCTCCCACCGCTTGACGGCGGGCACCATGCGGCGTGAATCCACCCCGCCCTTGACTGCGCCGGGGAGGAGCGAGCCGGGTGCGCTCGGGCGCCGGTGCAGTCCTGAGGCTTGCGGCGGGGCCTTGAGGGGAAAGATGTCACGCAGCGTGGGCGTGTGGCTCGTGCACTCTTTGTACGTCAGCCGCATTTATTGACGTTGCTTACGATTGCTCCACTGCCCGATGCGCCGGGGCACATTGTCCGTCCGCCCGACTTTGAAGTAGCTCGTGAACGGCGTGCTCAGCGATCGCAGCTCGTAGGCGTACAGAAAGCCGGGGAGCTCCTATCTGGTCAATAGTAGACGTGCCGTTGAACCCACCTTGGCAGTCAGAGGGCTCTCCATCGTCATGCGCAACAACGTCTGCGTCTGCTGCCCCAGATCGCTCGGAATGTAATCTTTGTCATCGTCAGTAAACCAGAGACGTCAGCTCGCTACGCTCGCAGCTCACCATCAAAATCAATCCAGACACCAGCCTTGCCCCGCGCATCCCGCCAGTAAAACCCCTTGGCGGCACACACGAGCCCCGCGTGGTCCTTGCAGTATCTCCCGACAATACGCTCCGCGTCGTCGTCGCTCGTGTCCGCGTGTGCGAGGAACGGCGCCGCGGCCTTGACGGTACGCTTGCACGGTGCGCCGGCGCGCGTGAAGCCTGCACACTGGACTGTGCCGGGGGTGGGGGAGGGGGTGGGGGAGGAAGAGGGGGACCGGGCGGGGGATGCCGACGGAACGGATAGCGATGCCTTGGACTTCGAGTTTGGAGTCGACTTTGTAGGTGTTGTTCCTGCGGGTTTGAGTGTCCGGATCGGCGTAGTTGGTACGATGCGCTGTAATCGCGGCTGGGCGGAGCTCGCGCGTGCATGCAGCACCACGCGCTCCTCGTCCGATGACGGGGTGTACGAGTCCGAGTCGAAGTCGGAGACGTACTCGTCCGACGAGTCGGCGGTGAGGTCGATGACTGTCGTGCCGGGCTTCTTCTTGGAAGCGGAGGTAGAGGTCGTCTTGGTCTTCGGCTTAGAGTTGGGAAGTGTGGCAGGTAAACTCGTCCTCTTCCCCGCCGCCGACGCCTTTGCTCCACTCCCACCTCCGCTCTTCGAGCTCTTGCTACTACTCCCACTACTAGAGCTCAGCACGAGTTTGCTCTGCACGAGCTTGCCATCAGGTCGCGGGGGCACAGGCGGCGGCGGCGACGTCGTAGAGTTGCTGCTGGGTAGTCGAGCCGGGGGCGGGGGAACGGGCGGAAACGGCTGCAGCTGCGGTGCTGGGGGGTATGGGACAACGTATGGCGAGCCATTGGCATGTAGTCCGTGAGCGGCGGGGTGGTGCTGTGGTGGTGGGTACCACTGCACCGGAACTTGAGCCGGTGGAGGAAAGCCGTGCTGTGCGGCATAGTACGAGTTTGGATCTGACTGCTGCTGTATTTGGTTCTGGCTCGCGGTCGGGATTGGGGGCTCGGTCGGGATCGGAGGAAGCGGTTTATCCCCCTCGTTCACGTCTAGAGACTCGAGCTGCGTGCCTAGAGACTGCATGTATGCCCTCCAGTTACGTTTCTGAGATCCTGCGTCGTCATGTGGCCCATAACTAGTCGAGGTCGCGGTCGAGGTCGAGGTCGAAGCATGCTGCAGAGCGGCTGGAAAGGACCGTGACTGCGATGAAGACTGTGACGCGCCTCCACCCCAGTACATTCCCGTCGCGTACCCCATCGTCCGGGACTGCTGGGGCGCGCCGCGGGGGGGTTGCGGGAGAGGCGGTATGCCGAGTGGGAGGTGGGACATGAGATGTTGACAAGTATGAAATGTTGAGTTGACGGAGCTTGTTCCAGGTGATTGTTGTTCGGCGTGTTGGTGGGTTGGTGCGTGATTTGTTTTGGATCTCGGGGCTGTGCGTGACGAAGTGAGTGGATGTTCGGATATACCCGAACCGGTTCAAGGTCCGAGTGGCAAGGACCAAGTTGATCGATGTATCCGAGTCAGCTCGCATGCATAACGACATGAACAGCGTCCTCCGCTTCGTACACTGTATTCATCAGTCGTGACTCGTCACTAAAATGCTATAATATTATTACCACAGTCGAAAAGGAACAACAAAAAGAATAAAGAAAACAGAAAAAGGGGGTCAAAGGTCCAAGTCTAGCGTCCCGACTCTCCATTCATGGTCCGTCTATCGCTCGGCGGCGGGGGAAACAGCGCGCCGAGCACCTCGTCGAAAATACACAGCATGAGCTGCTGGTTGAGCCTTGCGTCCTGGAGGACACCAAACATACGTCCAGCAGCACGGCGCGCATTGCTCCGCCCGATCATGTTGGCGGCCACATCGGGCATGAGCAGCCCCAGGCGGCGGGACGCGCTCACGCGCGTGTCGTACTTTTCCTTATCCGTGCGCGGGTCCGTGGGCGGTTTGCGCTGTCCACCAGGCCACATGTTGTCCTGGAAGAGACGGAGGAGCTTGTCGATGCCCTTCTCGGACGTGGCTTTGCGGAACGCGTCGCGGACCTTGCGCTCAATCGTACCGCCCAGTACTTGCTGAAGAAGAATGACGATCGCCTGCCGACGCAGCCAGTCCTTCTCCTTGAGATTGAACACTTCAATGAAGAGATCAGTGATTGGGGCGGTGAACGAGCCCATGGTGGCTGTCTCGCCTTCGAGGGGCTGCATGGCGCCGGGAATGGCCATGGTGGGAGGATTGGCGGGGAGTGTGGGCGGGACAGCAAGAGCTGGCAGTGTTGTGACCGCCGTCGTGGGACTCTTCCATGGCCCGCCGACCTTGAGGGCTGTCGGCATAGCCTCAGTCACGACGCCGATGCCCCCAGCCACCTCCTGTAGCTGCCGAGAGAGAGACTGCGACATGAGGTCCAGCATAGACGGCACGAGCGCTTCGTCAAGCGACGACGCCACTGTCTTGTACAGCGACTTGACAATGTTAGCCGGCGCAAGGACGCCAAGCGAGCCGGTAGACGAAGCCAGGTCTGAAGCCGCGGGGGCAGACTTGGACAGGAATGCTCGAACGATAGGGCTGTCGCAGAGGCGCTGCGAGACAAGCAGTGACTGGGGGTTAGCTCATGCCTGCCAGTCTGTCATCAACCCACCTGAAGATACTTCTCCAAACCAGCACGGCGCGTCTCGACAAAGTTGGCCGAAATATTCGGAACGAGCCGCTTGCCAGGGAGATCGACGACTTTGCGGATATCTTCCTGGAGGCGAGGATCGTTAGACGTGGACGCCCACTCGTGCAGTGCGCGATCGAGCTCGTAAAACTCATTATACCGATGCGTGACGACCCAGCTGAGGACGACGCGGCCATCTTCTCCGACCTGCTGGATCTCGACATTGTAGCGGACGATCTGGCGGCCACCCTCGTGATCGCCTGGCGAGATGAGAGACGACGGGATAGTAACACGCGTGCGTCCGGGGACGAGCCGGTTCTCCTCCTCTTGCTGCTCGTACTGCGCCTTTTGGAACTCGGCAGTGCGCTTCTCGCGCAGCAGCGAAGACCGGGACCGATGCAGAAGCTTGAGTTCCTTCTGGTTACCCGTCAACTCGGCCTGGCTGATCAGCGAGTTGAGAATGCCGGCCTGCTGATCCAGTTCGGTGATCTTCCCTGCCAGTCGTCCGATCTCGACCGAGAGCTCCATGTCGCCGGGTGCGGCGAGATGGACATCGACGTCAACGTGGCCTGGGTCCTCGGGATCTGCGGCATCGGCTACGAGCGCTTCCGCCTCTTCATCTGCGAAGATACTCTTGGTTGAGCGGTGCGTCAGCCCGTTGCCGATGCTACCGCGGCGATGCCGACGTGCCTTTCTCGCCGCGACGTCTAATTGAGCGACGCGACGGACGGGGCTCGGGGGAGACGCCTTGCCAGACAACGCTGTGAGGTCCTCGGCCGATCGCGAGGTGAGCTTGTTCCCAGCCAGCGGATGTCGCTCGGGGCGGACGAGCTCGACCGACATGGTCAGAGGATCCTGCACGGGGCTCAAGAGATCCGTAGGCGTCATTGTCGGGCTGCTGGACGTTTGAGCTGGCGGGCGCAAGTTGGTCAAGTCCACGCTGGAGCGCATATCCTCGGACATGATCTCGTTGAGGGCTGCCTGGATGGCCTCCATGCGCTGGGCCTCGAGCTGCGTTGCCTCGTCCTCCTCCTCGCCGTCAAAGAGCGGGTCCCGCTCTTCCGAGCCGTCCGTATCGGCGCCAGTTCCGCCAAACAGGAACTCGAGGTTCTTCGTCTTGGCCTCTTTGGCCTTGATAGATGTGGCTGGGCTGGAAGGGATGCCCGGCGCAGGCGACGTGCGCGGGGATGCTCCGCTTGAGCGCGATTCGGGGGTGACCTTGCGCATCGGCGTGTTGTGGTCCTGCGGTGGGGTGACGGTAGGTAACGATGGCGTCGGAGCCGTAATGGGAGAGAAGCTACCGCCCAGCAGGTACGGTCGGCGAGGAGGATGGGGCTGGACTTGAGGGTTATCAGACAGGCGCCTACCATTCGGCAGCTGAGCGGACAGTAAACTTGCAGCGGGGCTCGCAGGCGGACTGTCCGAAACAGAGCGCATGACGGGTCGTGGCCGGTGGGCATTCTTCAGATCAGCGATAGCTTTGATGTACAGCTCGCTCTTCTGGAAATCTGGCCAGTCCTCGAGCTCCATCTGTTCGTAGACGTATTTCTGAGACTGGTAGACAGCACGCTTGGCGCGGCGAACGTCGGCGGGCGACAGTGGTGAGATGTGCGATGCCAAATCGGCGATCTCGGCGACGACCTTAGAGGGGATGGCAATCGTGTGCTCGGGATTCGCAAAGTACGTCTGGTAGAGGAAGGCCGTGTCGTCACCGATAGTAGCGTCGTTGGCGCTCGGGCGTGAGTCGTGGCCTTCCGTGACGTTCTCAAGAGCAAGGTTCTGACCCGACGCCTCGAGAGGGTCCTTGAATCCTTCGACCGTAAGCCAGAACTGCACAAGATGGGAGCGGTCGCGGCGTTCCATGTACTCGAGCCAGTATGCGAGTGACGACGGGTCGGAGAGGATAGTGTACAGGTTACCCCTGAAGCGCATCGTTGCCGGTGTCTCCAGCGGAAACGCAGGTGAACGAGGTGACTGTGTGTCAGTTAGTCAATAATGCCTGTAATGCAACTCACGCTCTGAACTCCACCAGAAAGGGCGGTGATGCGCTTGTCAATATACGCCCTGGCCCGCTCGAGGCGATCCACATATTTGACGAGCTTGCGTGCGGCCTCCTGCGTTTCGTCGCTGTTTCCCTTGGTTCTCGCCTTGTTCAGTCCCGCACGTGCAGAGCGCAGCTCGCGATCGACGTCTGAGCGCAGACGACGCGCGTCACCCAGGGTCTTGAGTCGGGGTATTGACCGCATAAACTCGTCGAATTGGCGCGTGGTCGAATGGACGGTGATCGTTGTTGCGGACCGATGGCTGCGGGCACGGGCGGGTGAGCTGGTCTGCGAAGCCTGGGCGGGGAGCGTGGAGAGTGCCGAGAGGACCTTGTTGACTTGTTTTCTGATGCGTTAGTCTAGAAGATTTCTGGAAACGCACCTCTGGTGGAGATACTTTCCGCCCTGCTCGTCAATCTGCCGGTTCCAAAAGTCGCTATCGCAGAGCATGTTGAAGACCGGGATGAGGATCGCACCGAGGACAATCTCGCGGACGATGGTGCTGACGACAGCACTCTGCTCGCTGGCAGGAAGGACATCCTGGAGGATACGCTCGACGATTCCGCGGAAATGCTCCTCGATAGAGGGTATGTTGGACTCGGCGCTGATATGGTTATGCGACAGCAATGCGGTGTGCGGGTTCTTCGGCAGCGGGAGGGGCAGGGACGAGGACGGTGTGGCAGCGATAGAGTTGGAGAGATGCTCGATGGAACGGTAATGCTGGAAATGGTCGGTCATGATGGGCAGCACGCGCGAGACGACGAGGTTCGGCCAGTCGACCACCTCGGCACGCCGGCCGACCTGGCTCAGAGCGTGGCGAATGTTCCGCTCCACCGCATCGGGAAATGCACGACTAGGCGAGATCTTGAGGTACCACGGAAGGATGAAGCTGTCACGGATGAGGAAGAGCAGCCGATCGAGACGCGCGGAGACCTTCGGCGTGTCCAGGCCGTAGATCGCAGCGAACGACTGCGACGCCGAGTCCTCTGCTTCTCGTTCCGCCACCTGCTTCTCCCACTCCTCCCGGACCGCAAATGTCAGCGGACGAATCGCGTCCCGCTGCCGCTCCGCAAACGACCGCCCAGGCTGCGTCCTGTCCATCCGCGCAACGGCGATAACGGCAACATCCAAGCCGAACGCGATTCCGCACGATACGAGTATCGGAGCCGCAAGGAGCGTCACCAGGACATTGAATCGCCAGTGCAGGACGATCGCGGTGGCGAGAAATCCCGCTGCCGCGGCAACTCTTCGCTGTGTCGATAGCATCGTAAGAGCTGGACGGAGAGCTCAGCTGCGAGAGCGGTGACGAGGGTGAGGGGCGTGTATGTGCCCTCGCCACCCAGTGCTCAGCTCGGAATGTTGATAACGAGGTGGGGAGCGATGGCGGATATTAGTGTTAGTGCTAATGATTGGATATGGTGAGAGTGACTGTTGGGATGGACTAGAGCGAGACTTGACTTTGTGGGTGACACTGGCCTGAAACGCGTAACGATCCCTCCGCGTCAGAGGGACGAACAAGGATCTTGGAGGGTCCATGAGACCATGTGGAAATGCTTCCGGGACAGTCGCGTGAGGGCCATGAGATCA
>Ga0160505_101510_pt1 | contig 10981 bp, 12 predicted proteins | sample DIDeMG_FD_108225 | JGI IMG/M metagenome (GOLD analysis project Ga0160505, IMG submission 108225) | Enriched chicken feces microbial communities from UW Madison campus, WI, USA - DID2874_E49_Stillage MG | ecosystem: Host-associated > Birds > Digestive system > Large intestine > Fecal ...
ACGAGCCGCATGACGCCCTTGATGCGCTCCTCGAACCCGAGCGACTCGTCGTCGAGCAGGCTCTCGAGGACAGAAATCTCGTTCTCGTGGTCGGCCATCAGCGCCTCGATCATCTCGGGCGGGTATGACGGATACCGCGCGGCGAGCTCGGCGGGGAGCGGAGCGGCGGTCGCTGACGACGGGGCGAGGATGTAGTTTGGCGGAACGTCTGTGGGTTAGCTCTGTTGACAGTGTGCAGAAAAGATTAACCACGAATGTGCGGCAGATTCACGATCAGATGATGGAATCTGCGCGGCCAACGATATGTGTCCCAACAGATCCAAAGGGTTCTGCCCCCGCTCTGTCCCTCCTACAGCCAAAGCTCGCACTCACCAGTCTCCTTGAGCGCTTTGAGGGTCTTGAAAGCCCACGACCCCTCGACAAGCTTACGCTGCGCCTGCTCGCTACGTCCCGACGTCTTGGCGATATCCCTCCAGTCGTCGGCGATGTACACTCGGCGCCAGATGGCGATGAGCGCGACCTGCTTGCGGCCCTCAGGGAGGCGCGCGACCGCGAGGCGCTGGAGCGCGGTGGCGGCGTCGCTGTCCTCAGGGTTCTTGAGCGTGAGAATATCGACGAGGGACTCGATGTCGAGCGCCGTGCCGTTCAGGAGGGCCGTGACCTGCGCGACGAGCTCGGCCTTGAATGCCGGGCGCGATGCGAGCTTTGAGTTTTCAGCAACAAAGCCCTCGGCTGACGCGGTGCGCGGGAACCCGGTCGTAGGCGCCACGGCGCGGATGGCCGTCGCGAGAGTTTCCTCGGCGTCGATCATGTCGAGCTCGTCGTCAATGTTGTTCAGCTGCTCCGAGCGTGATGGCGTCGGGCCGTACGTCTTCATTTCGGCGACGGCAGACAGCTTAGCGATGCTGTTGATGAGCTGCGGGTTAGCAAGAGCACTGTACGAAAGCTGCTACTCACGTGCTTGTCGGCGAGCTCATTCGTGTTGCCGTCCACGGCAACGAGCGCAGCAGCGGCGCCGCCGTAACGCTTGCACGCAATGTCGTGCATCCACGACAGCTCGGGATGGGGGTACTTTTCGAAGAAGGCAGTCAGGAGCTTGCCGTAGACTTCGTCCTGTGTGAGGAGCTCGTGCAGCATGCCTGCGGAGTTAGGTCTATTCACAGTACACGTGACCTATACGCACCATGGTCAATGTACCACTGGTACAGGACGAACGCAAATTCGTCGCCAAACGTCTCAATGTACGCCTCTATCCGTGCGGGTCCCTGCGAGCTCACGGGGTTGTGACAGAGGTACACGAGCGTGGGGAAGTCGCGGTGGTGCTGCGCGAGCTCGTACGCCTCCGTGACGTGGTCGATATCAACTAGGGGTGTCAGGGCACATAGCAATCTATGTCTTACCGAGGGGACGGATAATGCGCGGCTTCATCTCCTCCCAGCGCTGGGCGAGCGTTAAGCCATCGCTGGGGTCCGTGCCAGTGTTCATCTGTCTGCTGCGGTTGGTGAGCCCTTTCTTCAGCGCGCGGTGACTCACGTAGCAGAGGTGCGCAGCTTGTCCTCCATGTTGTCGCAGAGGGCAGCGGCGAGGTGGGCCATCTGGTGCTTGAGGAGCGCCTGGTCCTTCTGGGCCGCGACGGCGCCGGAAGCAACAGCGGCTGCGCTCGGGTGCGCGGGGGGCGGCTCGTCGACTGCCGAGCCGTACGTGCGTGTGCGGTCCTTGATAAGCCGCTGTGTCGCGCCGTACAGGCTGTCGAGGTCGCCGATGATGCCGTCGCTCGCGGTCCACAGCTCGGCCATAGGGTGTAACTTGTCGACCTGGTACGTCTCTGTCTCGTGCAACCGGAGCTGAGAAGCGGCACGGATCGCCAGAAGGAAGATCCGGTTCGCCTCGAGGACCCAAGCAGTGAGGTCTGCTCCCGGTCCAGTGGCGTTGACTGCCGCCTGGAAGGTGGTGTACACCGTCTCAAGGAGGCGGTCAATGTGAAGCACCTGCTTGCGGAAGAACGAGCGCACGACGTCCTCGTCGCCTGTACTGCCAAGGGTCTGCATGAGAGTCTGGATCGAGTCGGCAAGCAGGCTCTTGGGCGAGCGCGAGTGCAGTTGGCTGAGAGTTAGTCGGTACCGGCAGGTCAAAACTCACTCCATGACACGGTTCTGGTAGTCCCACAGCTCGATCGCGCTCTTGACCTTCTCGGCGTGGCTGCACAGACTGCGGCGCGTGTACTGCGGGAGGAGCGACAGGCCGCCGTTGTGGTGAATGTACCGCATGAGCTCCTTGAGGCGCTGCAGACGGTCCTGGAGCTGCGGGCGGATCTCGGAGATGTGGGGCATGTACGGCGAGGAAGACGAGACAATCTCGGTTGAGACGGCCTCGGCAGCCTCGGCGAGGTCACCCTTGAACCCGGCGGGAAGGTCGAATGTGAGGGGGTTCTGTTGTCAGCTACGGCAGACGTATCGCAGCTTACCTCGCTGCGGTCACCGAAGAACACGGCCTGCTCAATCTTGGACTTGATGCGGGCAGTCGCCGCCGCCAGTGACGACAGCTGCTTGGCCTGGACGACGCCCTGGTGCACGTCGACGTTCATGATGCCGCCAAGGGCAGCCATCGCGACGAGCGACGCCGACTTGCCGCCCGGCTGCTGCGGGGCGGCCGCGACGCCGATGAACGCGTTGGTCGCGCTGTCCTTGAGCGTGATGGTGTCCTCGTACGGCTGCGAGGCGACGAGCGACGTCATGACGATCGCGTCGGCGAAGCGCACAAACGCCGTCTGGCTCCCGGGGGGAATGTACAGGCGGGGCACGTCGAGCATGCGCGGGTCGGCGTGCGCGACGTACGAGAGGTGCACAATGTTGGCGATCGTGACCATGTTGTTCTGCGCATTGTTCTCAAAGCAGACAATCTTGTGCTGGTTGTGTGCGCGGCGCGAGTCGGACGAGCCGTCGTGGACCGTGTACGACACGAACGCCGCGAGCTGGTCCGGTCTGTGGGTTAGTCGTCTCCATAGGCCATAACCTACCCAATAGCAACGAGGTCGTTGAGCTCGAGGTGGACATTGCCGCTCTGCCAGGTGCGCGCGTCGTCGAACAGACCCGAGCCGATGCTCTCGCGCAGGTCGTACTCCTGGACGAGGCGCGCTCCGCCGTCGGGGCCAATGACCCACTTCTGGAGCGTGTTGCGTCCAAGGAGGTAGACGCCTCGGGGAGCTGGAGCGACAGCAACAATACCTCCGCGCTCTGCCGAGTTGTTGAAGATGGTCGTGCTGCTGCGGGAGAAGAGACCCGAGTTGCGCGTAAAGGGCGCGGCGGTCGGCACGAGGCGGCCGCCGATCGCCGAGATGCTGATGCCCCACGCGGCCGACGACGTGGTCGTCAGGACAAATGTCGTGTCGTCAATCTTCCAGAGGTGCTCCGCAAAGTCGCCATCGGGGATCGCGAGCTGGTGGCCGTTATACCGCTGGAACTGGGGCTCGACAAGTCCGTGGGTCACGCTCTCCCAGAACCGGATCTCGCCGGTGGCCGAGACGAGGATGAGACCGGGCTCCGAGCCACCGCCGACAAACGCAGACAGCGCAGGCGGGACGGCAGCCAAGGACGTGTGCGCCCCCGTCCGGCGGGACGGGTACGGCGCCTCAAAGTTGTACACTGTCGGCGAGCCGTGGGTGCGCTTGGCATAGTTCCATGCGACGCAGCGCGACGGCGAGGACACGAGCGCAAATCCCGAGGTGGGATCCACGTGTCCGCTGACGCTGTTGACGATAAAGTCCGCGCCGCCCAGCAACTCGTTGACCTCGAACGGGAGCGGACCGAGCGAGCTCACGCTGTGCCGCTCGTCCCGGGACCAAGTGCGCGTGTCCCATTCGTCGTGGGTTGCGCTCCTCGACCCCGTGCGAGGAGCGGCCGTCGCGGTAGTAGACGTCTGCACAGTTTTTGTCGTCGTCGCAACGCTCTCGGCGACGGAGACCGGAGACGAGTCGCGCACGCTGCCGAGCCGCGAGCGGGTCGCAGGCGTCTCAGACGCGATGGAGCCGGCGCCAAACAGACTCGAGCGGGACACGGAGTCGCGCGCACGCAGGCCGCGCCGTGGTGTCGGGCGTGCGGGCGTGTTGAACATTCTAAGCGAGTAGAATGAAGATGGGGGTGTGGATGATGGAAATCTTGTTGATGTCAACAGCCAGGAATCCTTCAAGGCCGTTTGTTGGTATTGTGCCAGGCAGCGTTGGTGCTGACTTTCAGAAGGCAGAAGGGATCACGTGATTTAGCCATTGATTAGAAGCAACCTTCTAATTGCCACGTGGCTGTTATTAGAAAAAGGAACTGTCCCCTTTTGTAATTGACGCGCGGATGCTTTTTCATTCGGCAACCCCGTGATGTCAATGTTGCGATATTCTTTCTGATTCTGATGGCGTGCGGGGGATGAGAACGGGCGAGTCGTGCAGAGCACCACTCCGCTCCGACTTTTGACTCGAACCGGCGTTGTTGTTGCTCTCCACCTCGTCGAAAAACTCGCTCCAAAATGTCCGCCGCTCCCACTCTCCGCCCCGTCCCCGTCGCGCTCATCGGCCTCGGTGGTGTCGGCAAGGCTATCCTCCAGCAGCTTCTTGCTCCTCCCCTCAACGCCAAGTTCAGCGTTGTGCTCATTGCCAACTCGAAGCAGTCGCTCTCTCTCCCTCTTCCGTCTGCTGCTCCCGTGACCTCTGCCAACTTCCTCCCTATTCTTCAGCAGCACGGCCAGCCGCTCGACATTCCCTCCGTCATCTCCGTGCTTGCCGGCCACCCCGATGCGCCTGGCGTGCTTATCGACTCGACTGGCTCAGACGCCGTCCCCGCGCTGTACCCCACCATCCTCGGCATGGGCGTCAGCGTCGTGACTCCCAACAAGAAGGGATTCTCGGGACCCCAGGAGCTCTACGACCAGATCAACGCCGCGTCGTTCCCCAACACCCGCTCGCTCGTGTACGGCGAGTCGACCGTCGGTGCTGGTCTCCCTATCCTCTCGACGCTCAAGGACCTCGTTGGTACCGGCGACGAGATTGAGAAGATTGAGGGTGTCTTCTCGGGAACCCTGTCGTACATTTTCAACGAGTACTCCAAGGCCGAGGGCGGCGACGTTGCCTTCTCCGAGGTCGTCAAGGTCGCCAAGGACAAGGGATACACTGAGCCTGACCCCCGTGACGACCTGAGCGGTACTGATGTTGCGCGCAAGCTCACCATCCTCTCGCGCCTGATCCCCACCGCCCCCGCGCTTCCTCAGGGCGCCTTCTCGGTCCCCACCCAGAGCCTTGTCCCCCCCGTCCTCGAGAACGCGTCTACCAAGGAGGAGTACCTCTCGCGTCTTGCCGAGGGCGACGAGTACTTTGCCAACCTCCGTGCCGAGGCCGCCGCCGAGGGCAAGGTCGTCCGCTACGTCGGTGTCATTGACCTCAAGGAGGGCAAGGTCGAGTGCAAGCTCGGCAAGTACGACAAGGACCACGCCTTCGCTACCGCCCTCAAGGGATCCGACAACATCATCTCGTTCACCACCAAGCGCTACTCGCCCCGCCCCCTCATCGTCCAGGGTGCCGGCGCCGGTGCCGACGTCACCGCCATGGGATGCACTGTGAGTAGGGTGTGCTATGCGGGAGTGGAGGTGGAGCAGCTGTTTCTTACGGCCCTTGTTGAGCTGAAATCTCTCCTGAACACCGCTGACATCCCAGTCCGACCTTCTCAAGATCTACGAGCGCCTCCGCACCACTGTCTAAACGTAAACATGTTTCGCACCGGAATGCAGCAATAGAGGAGCGTGGAAAGATGACCAGTTGTTGTGGAAGTGAAGAGGAGAATCTGACAATGGACTTGGTTCTGTAGCCGAGCAACATGCATCGCTTGTGGCGAGATTAGCGAGTGAGCGCGAGTGAGCACGTATCCAGCTGCAATGTGGACTCTAATGTAAGGTCTGCATTGACATCTGTGTAATGGAAAGAACAAAAAGAAAGAATGGAAGTGGAAGTATGAACACGGAAATCGTGGTGCACGTATTTCCAAGACACTGGGTCTGTGTACATGAAGGCCGTACAGACGGGGGACTGCTCTAATCTCTGTGGTCGAATATTATGTTCTTCTAATGTCCACTCTATCTTAGAGACCCTTGTTGAAGTAGATCGGGCCCTCGACGTCCTTGTACTTGCCACCAAGGACCGCGCCCGAGGTCTGGGCACGCTGGGGGAAGTAGGCGATAGCGGGGGGCAGGAAGAGGCCGAGCGAGAGGCCGATGAGCGTGAGCTGGGTGAGGTTGGACGCGAGGTGTCCGCGGGGGCCGACAAACGCGCCACGGCGCTCGAGGAGCGTCATGACCATCGGAGGGATGATGAGCGTGGGGCTACCGTCAGCACTAAAAAAACTCTCGATTTCTTACATGTTGGTCAGCACACGCGAGGCAGCAGACTGCATGACGGCCATCTGACCCGCCTTCTCGCTCTTGCCGAGCGGGAGCTTCTCCTCGTTACCGTCCGCGTCCTTGCGGAGCTGGAAGACGTCGACGCCGTCGCGCATCTCCTTCCACCGGATACACGAGATGTTGACGACACCGGCAGACGCGACCGAGACGAAGGGCACGAGACGGCCGAGAATGTTCTTCGCGCTCGCGGAGATACGCAGGCGGGGGACCAGGCGAGTCAGGCCGACGGCGAGCATGACCGACGTAGCGGTCGCGGCGGTGTAGGCCGTGACGAGCTCCTGGGTGCTCATCTCGATCGACTTGTTGGCGTTCGAGTAGTTGACGGCGACCTGGGCGTTAGCGTGGGCTCACAGCAGAAGAGAAGGCAGAAATATCGAGGAGCGAAATTGAAATGGAAGGTGGAGGGAAAGTGGCGGACCCTCCACCACCTCCACTGCCACTTTTACCACCACACAAAAGCACGATTTCTCGACCAAATCTGCGTCTTTCTTCTCGATCTTTACACCATTCTCTTCCATTTTTCTCGCCGCAAGCATAACAGCGGACGACCCTCACGTTCAAAGTTTGATTGCACCATTGCCAAAAGACAATGCTTGCGAGAGAAGGCTTGGGCTGGAGCATACCGGCCTGGAAAGTCAGCAAAGTCGAACGAGGTCGAGGGGTGCCACATTCGCACATCGAGATCTCGAGGCGGATTTCTCGGCATGGAACGACACCCCAGCGCTCAGACTCACGCAGATGATGAGGTTGGTAGGCACGAACGCGGACATGCGGAAGGGGAGCGTCACGGGCTTGCCGGTATCCGGGTGGATGGACGAGTTGACGACTGCAGAGTGGTGGGTGGGTGGAGGTGAGGGCGGCGATCAGACGGCAGGCGGAAGGTGGCAGGTGATCGTCACAATATGCGCACGAAGGATCCGCGTCAGCACCAATACCAGCTATCTCTGGAGTAAACTTACGCTGCTTCGCACGGTCAAACTTCTCCTTCTGCGCCGCATCGACCCAGAGGCCCTCCTTGCCCGCGGCCTTGATCTGCGCGTCGAACGCCTTGACATCCGCCTGCGCCTTCTCGAGCTCAGCGGACGACGCGAGGAGCGTGAGAGGCGAGGTCGTGCTGTAGAAGTACTTGAGGCGGCCGGCTGGGTGTGTTAGTGGAGGAGCGGGGTGGTGTCGTGGGGCCGGAGATGGGAAGGAGGGCAGGGAGGGTGGAGGCGAGGAGGGAGGGGAGAGAGGGGAGGAGAGCCGGAAAGGAGTGGCGCAATGGCCCGAGGAGTCCAGTCATCCCAGTGGACCAGAATCGATACGACGACGCGAGACGAGGGACCAGAGCCGCTCGAGACGACCCCGCAACCACATGCCCGCCAATCGCCTCGTGGCTCGTTACGCGACTCGTTTCGAGGCATTGCGCTTGCCTGCCTTGTGGCCTCCGCTCTTCGGTCCGGATTTTCCTTCTCCCGCCAAACAGATAGAGCTGCGCAGAATCACAGGGTTCACTGCCTGCCGTGGAGTGGGTACCTGCGTGCAAGTCGTAGCGGACGAGACGCCGGTCGACCATCTACGGCCAGCGCGCGACGCGAACGCTAACTGCCGCGCATAGCTAAGCCGTATCCCGAGCTCTGGCCCCAGCCTTCGTGCCGCTCGCGATGCCACCAGCGCCGCTGGTCTCCATCGTCTGAGCTTCCACAGTCGCATCCGGCGCGCTCGGCGGTCCATGCTCGCGCTCTCGTCGTCGACCCTCCGGAGGTACACTCGAGGAGCCTCGGTCCTCCCCGCCTCATTTCATCCTCCCCACGGCGGCGCGATACTGATAGATACTCACTGTACGTGTTCAAGTCGTACTTTGGCACCGCTGCACGTCAGCTATCTCTACCTCACGAAACCCAGGCAATACGAGCTCGGAAGAACAAGCACGGCGCGCGGCTCCTCCGACTCCGACTCACACAGGTTGAACAGCCCAGGGTGCGCAGCGTCAGTCCGGATGTCGCCCATTTTGCGATCTTTTGTATGAGTAGTGAGTGGTGAGGACGACGAACAATAATCATCTTTTTTTGTTGACTCGTTACCGTGCCGTCTGTCGCCGTGCGGGGGTTTGCCGAGTGGGGCAGGCACGAATTTGGGCGGGAAAACTTCGGAGCGAGAAAGTACAGGGTCGGCGGCTGGGTCCGTTCGTTCGGATCATGTCTTGCTGCAGTTGTCTTACTTGCTCTGCAATGCGGTAGGGCGCCTCTCGGCTTGCATCTCGACGATGCCTCTCGTCCATGTTGACAAGCACCCCGAGGTGCTGCGCGAGGCAGACCTTCCCAAATGTGTGCCGGTCGAAGACACCAAGGGTTAAAAATTTGCCGACTCCGACGCGGGCCACATCCCCGTCTTCCTGCCTCCCCGATCACTCCCAAAACTCCAAAAAGGCAAGCGTTGCAGCTCTGCGTTCTCCGCCAGGGAGTCGAACCCTGCTCTATCGCGATCTTCCTTTTGGAAGGCTTCTCCCTGATTGAGAGGCGATTATACTAACCGATATACTAGCGAAGACTGTTGACAGTGCTGATTGTCACGTGACCGCGCGGATGATCGCCGCCACACGTCGATCATGCCACAAACGGTTTCTACATGACCATGGCTGCAGAGTTGGACGTGTGGCTGGTGCTAGTTTGAATGTGTAGTTGAGGGGGAGCATTGCGCGTGAGAACAGGTATGGCCCAATCATGCAGAGACTCAAGGTTAGCTTGGACGTAGACATCCTTCCCGTTCGGAGGCCCGCAAGCGCCCACGACCACCATGTGCCGTTCGTCCGCCACTCTCACCGCCGAACCTCCAGCTCCCCTCCCCGACGTCCGGCTCACAATGAGAAAAAGAGAGAGCAGCGGAGGCCTCTCTCGCTTGCCTTCTACCCGAATCGAACGGGTGACCTTTCCATAGTACGTTCGCCGAGTGCCCTCGGTGGTCACTACTAGTGGAAAATTCTAGCCACTGAACTAAGAAGGCGGCTGTGTGTGCTCACGTGATCGCCAGAGCTGCGGGAGGACATGGCGGGGATGAAGAGGGGGGGAAGTGTTGAGGGATGGGTTGTGGCTGTGGTGGTTTACAACAGGGTATGCTTGGAGGACAGCTGACGCTCCCGCGGATAGGTTGGGACAAAGGGGCCACCATCGCCCTGCTCTGAAAGGTGGGATGTCTCCGATGTCAAACATTGCGATTCCAGTAACCCAACAGCATGACACGACTGGACACAAACATGACACATGTCTTGTTGCCGTTGAACACCCTCTTATGCTTGACATGTATTGCCAGTGACGAGGTACGGCATGACACGACACAATGACGCGAATATTGATAACGCTATTCTTTGTCCTTGGGTCCAATTTTCGTCCTGTGGCCGTCTCAGTTTGATCGCTCTCATTTCTCCTGCTGTCGTCGAGGTATGAGTCTGACACGCCCTCATGTCGAAGAGGTGCCCTTGTCCAGATGACACCCTCTGAATTTCAGTGAGAGAAGCAACATGATACGACAGGGCGCGAACGTTACTGTACTAGTAGCCATTTTCGAATACTTTTCCAAAACTTGTGGCAGTGGGCAAACCAAACACTAACGTTTGGCTTCCTAATACCGTCTTAGTTTGATACGCCCTGCTGTCTGAGTCTGATACCTCTTCATGTCGTCTGTTGTCGTCGCGTCTGAGTTTGACACGCTCTGATATTTCCCCTCATGCTCCGATCGATGTTCTGGTTCCTCGTCATGTTCATGCACATATCAACGGAGTGGACTGATTCCCACGCTACGATGCAACTCCCTCTGGTATAATGTTGACACTGGGCCCTCGTTTCCAGTACTCCGATGGCGTGATGTGGCATACTGAGACACGGACACCCACGTCACCTGGTGCCACAGGAGAACTGTAGTAATGATTCCCGTTACACTCTTTTCCGTCCACAGCAGACGGTCAGTTTCAACTCCAAATTCCAGGAAAGTCCTCGATCATGTCGCCTTGGCACGTTTTGTCATGAGAAGCTTCGACAGGATGCAAACACTGGCACGTGTGAGACAGTGAGCACTGGGTTCATCGCTTGGTTACTGGAGTTTTGCGTTTCATGTACGAGGTGGGAATGAAATATGTCGTCACGTCAAAGATTCATCTGCGTGGAAAAAGTATACTTTCCAGAAAATCGCAGTCATACCCGTCCTCACTGTCTGTTTCGACTGCGGCGGGACGTGGTAAGCGGTGAGATGTCAAACCGCCAGTCGCTCCTCGCGAAAGCCTGGATGCTGTCACCTCTCTGTTGATGCCCTGACGTTCCGCTTGCCTGCGCTTTGTATCTAGCTTCCAGGCTGTACAAAGTTGGGAACGTCCCGAACGCGCATTACGAGCGCCAGCGTTATCTTCAGACTGACGGTATGCGGACGGCACAAAAAGCAGCTACTGACAGCCTCGTCCCAGAGCCGCAGTACTTTGGAGCCAGGGTGGATTGAACACCCGACCTAGCGATATTTGAAACTGAACTTCAGTCGCTCGCTCTCCCAGCTGAGCTATGTCTCCAACACATTCATCTACTAC
>Ga0160505_101511_pt1 | contig 10981 bp, 10 predicted proteins | sample DIDeMG_FD_108225 | JGI IMG/M metagenome (GOLD analysis project Ga0160505, IMG submission 108225) | Enriched chicken feces microbial communities from UW Madison campus, WI, USA - DID2874_E49_Stillage MG | ecosystem: Host-associated > Birds > Digestive system > Large intestine > Fecal ...
CGCCATCCAGCCGTTCGACACCAAGATGCTCATCATCACCCAGCTCAAGGTACCTTACATCTTGCTCTTCACTGAGCCCATCGTGTTTATCCTCTGTCTCTAGTGAGTACTCCCCAGAAACGTGGGCTGACGTGACCAGCATGGCATGTGTGTTTGGCATCCTCTATGTAAGTACCTCGTTGAACGTTTCGTGTCACCATCATCTGACATCTTAGATGCAATTCACGTCCTTCCCGCTGGTCTTCCAGGGCGTCCGCCACTGGAGCCCCGGTATCTCTGCGCTCGCGTTCCTGGGCACGTCGGTCGGCTGCAACCTCGCTCTGGCGTACATGATCTGGTTCGGAAACCCGGTCTACGCACGCCAACTCAAGAAGGACGGGTACATGGCGCCGGAGACGAGGCTGCCCTCGGCCTGTGTCGGAGCGATTCTCATGCCGTAAGTGCCACCTTGCTGCCTTTCTAACGCTGCAGCATCGGACTTCTAGTATTTGCGTGGACTTGCGTTCCGGCAAATATCCCTTGGATCATCTGCATCCTCGCCACGGTCCCCTTCGGTGCGGGCATGGTCCTCGTCTTCCTCGCGTCCCAGAACTACCTCGTCGACGCGTACCTCCCCACTGCGGCATCGGTCATGGCTGGTGCGACGGTCGTTCGTTCCCTCATTGGCGTTAGTGAGTACTGCTCAACTCTCCCGTCGTCTGCAGAATGCTGACCTCAGTTCTTCCACTGTTCACGGTGGACATGTACAACGCCCTCGGAATCCGGTGGGCGTCGAGTCTCGCAGGCTTTATCGCCGTGCTCTTCACGCCTGTGCCATTCCTGCTCCTCGCGTACGGTCGTAGGATCCGCAGGATGACAAAGCACGGCCGGCATGCCGACGACCACAGCATCGCCCTCGCCCACGAACGCCGTACGTGCTGCGGCGACGAGGATGTCAACGACAACAATCACCGCAACAACAATAACAATATCAACAGCAATACCAACATCACCAACACGGATAAAATCGAACATTCTCATTTGGAAGAACAGGACTGTGGCCTCAATCGGGTCATGAGTGTCCCTTGATCATTGCACAATGTACATTACAGGTAGAGCGGAGGCATTGTAGGAACATTTGGCATCAGGTCATATATCATTGCATAGCAGACATAGGTAGCCCGGCTCATAAGTGGATGTGAAAATGGTTCAGGTTCAGACTGTTATGACACAAGGATGACTTCTGTAACAAGCCTGCACGCAGCGTGGTTTGCGGCTTGACCAATGGTGGAGTAGGGGCTCTGGAGCTGGGAATGATGAATGTGTAGCATTCCATCGTACAATCTTCAGTAACTACAAATATCGACTTCTGAACTCGAGCAACGCCAATCGTATCGTATCGTGCTTCATCTTGTGCACCTAGTCGCTGACAGGACGCACGAGGAGGGGCATCTGGGAGCCAACGTGCTCCTCACCAACGACCCAAGGAAGCATGACGATGCTGCATCGTCAGCATTGTTCCTTATTAACTTGAAGCTATACTCACAAGCTCTTCCTGGTAATCTCGGGGTTGGAGGGCAGAATCTCAAACTTGAAGTTGCGAAGGAGGACAAAGATGACGGCCTTCATCTGAGCAAGGGCAAAGCGGTAGCCACTAGCACTAGTCAGCATATCTCCAACGAATGGTATCGTTATGTAATCTTACATGCAGTTCCTCGCACCGCCGTTGAACGACAGGAGGTTGCCGTAGCTTCCAGGCACCTTGACAGCGGGGCAATTGGGGCGGTCGTAGCGGTTGGGGTTGAACTCTTCGGCATCTTCGCCCCAGATAGCCGGGTTACGGTGAACAGCAGTGAAGGGCTCGGCGACGATGGTGCCCTTCTTGACCGGGATGCTAGTCTGGAAGGCGACCTTGTCATCGAGACCGACGATGGGCTCGGAGATAGGCAGGTGACAGTCGGCAGTAGCCTGGCGTATCGTCTCGGGCACGGGCGAGTCGATGCGAAGCGTCTCGCGGATAACGTTCTCCAGGAGCGGCAAAGCATTGAGTTCTTCAAGGGACGGCTCATCCTTGGCAATGGTACGAAGCTCGTCACGGAGGCGCTGCTGCAGCGTCTGGTTCTGGGCCAGACGCCACAGGCACCAGCTCATGCCGTTGGACGACGTCTCGGAACCAGCGAGCAGGAACGTGGATACCTGGTAGATGATCTCCTCGTCAGTCAGGCGCTGGTTTTCCGGGAGGTCGTGGGCCATGTTCGCCTTGACGATGAGCGAGAGCAGATCTTTGCCCGTCTCAGTTGACTTCTCGATGGATCCTTCCCCGGCCAGAAGCTCGCGCTTCTTCTGGGCTACGAGTTCCTAAATGTTAGCAAATCGATAACTGAGTAACGTTTGTAACTCACCCTTCCAACAGCCATGTTCTTAGCCAGGCTGGCGTCTACCATCTGGTTGCGCTTCGTGGGCTAGGCGTTAGCAGTGTGACATGCATTGCCGGGCCTCATGCGCTCGCTAAGCTTCTCGCGGAGCTAGCCCTGTGCAACACTCACAATAATGTCCAAAACCGGCCAGAGGTGCTGCATAATGGCCAGAGCGTTCAGACGCATGAGGCCCGACAGGGCATCACGGAACGACTGGACGATCGGATTCGGGCTCTGGATGCCTAGGTACTATCAGTCTCTGGCGGATCTGGGGACTTGGTTTCGGAGATCGGAGATCTCATACGTACAGCGGAAGTTGTAGTCAAAGCCGGCGACCCCAATGACGTCGAATGCGAGTTCCGTCAAAAACTTGCCCATGTCAATCTTGCGGGCACCAGGCACAACGTCCTCAGGCTTGGGCGGGGTAGGCGCTGCGTCGCGCTTGGTGTCCTCTTCAATGATGCTTGCCAGACGGTCACGGAGCTCGTACGCCTTCATGTAGAACGTGGGCACCATGTCGCGGACGGCGGCGGGCGAGAACGCGGGGTTGAGAATACGGCGCTGGCGTCTGTGGTCGTGGAACTCTGCCATGAGGACGCCATCGCCCGCGAGGCGTTTCAGCATGCGCGCCTGCGTCGGCGGTTTGATGAACAAGTCGGCATTGCGCTGAATGTACCCCAGTGAGTTCAGGTCGGTCGTGACGATGGCCGGGGCTTTCAGTACACCGAGACTCGTGCGGATGGTTGGGCCATACTGCTTGATCCAGGCTGTATGAACTGAACCCGTGGGCCGGGTAACCACAAGGGGGAAATCGCCAAAGAGAATGCTGTGGCGGGGGGGACCGGGGAGTTTCTGGAGCGGGGAACGCGATGCTCGAATGTATTTGATGAGGATGTGGACGGTGAAGCTGATTACCAGGCCCGCAATCGCATACAGCCACAGCGGCTGCGAGAGGAACGCAGGTCGCCCCGAGCCCGTCGAAAAATGGTCGACTGCAGGGGCCATTGTTGAACTGGTGAGAAGAATGTAACAACGGTATGTGAGACGACGTGGAGAGCGGGGGGGCAATAAGCGCCCAAGAATGTGGCTGCAACACTTTAATGCATGGTAACTTCTTGTGATGGATTTGCCCAGGATGGCCCAGGATGCCCAGGATGCTGCAGACGCGGTGAACTTGGGCCGAGCAGACGCGGGCTTGAACAGCCCGGAGCCTCGGCAATCGGGTCCAATACGTCACATGCCCCGCGGCCAAGCCCGTCTCCACAATACTCACTAATCCTTCCTGACACACAAGCGATGCTCGTTATGGATGGCGCTCTCCGTCTTGGCCGTCTGTCCCAGCATGCCCAGCGCCCAGCCCGCAGCCCGCAAACGAACTTAGCCGGCGTTGAGCTAACCAGAAGACCGCAACCTAAGACATGTGACGCGCCTTAGCTCTTTCAGCCCCGCATTGCCGTGCAACACATGCCCGAACACGCGTTTACAGTGACCGCGATTCGAAAAATTCAAGCCACCAATTGCCACCAAAACGCCCGAGGGCATGGGGCACCGTTGGGGACTCCGTGGGGGATCCATGGAGAACGACGTTACCACAACGGTGCGGAATGTTTGCTCGCGATCGATTGGACAGCTCCGAGATCCAGGTTTTCGGGCTAGCGATGGAGCTTGTGTCGGTATTGGACAGCAAAGCGAATGCCGAGACTTGACTGTACTCCTCCTTAGTCACAACAACAATCGCGCTCACCAATTCCGTGACTGGTCTAGGATATCCGGCCAACGAGTCAGGCTCTTACAGATTGAGAAATTGATCAGTTCCACGTTGATTGTCTCACCCATCTTGTACGTTTAGCTGCAACGCTGTTAGTCATGCTGTGTCCAATTCGAATCCACGCATATATAGCTCTGGAGCTTCAGCATCTGGGAAGAGCTTGAAGCAGCCGGCTGCCAAGTCGGCGCCGCGACCGGGACTCCGGGAGACCAACGCGAGAGGGAGTTGAAAGGTGAAGTCAGTTGGACCGCCGTCGTCTTCCTAAGCCGGAGGAACAAACCTGTTAGTAGGAGAGTCGGTTACAGGCGCACGCTGACTCGTACGTATAACCCTTCGGCGCTGTTGATGCCCTCAGCCCGGCGACGCTCGCAGTCGTTTGACGTCTTGAATAGACGACCCCAAGACTAGGACAGTGTGAAGGAAAGACCAAAAGAGAACAGCAAGGAGGAATTGTTGCTCAAGGCACTTATACTCTGGGGACATGGTTGAGACACTCACTGTCTGGCTACTTCGGTGCAACGACGTGCAGCACAAGAGGAGGAGGACGCGGACAGAGCTGAGACAACCGCCACGCGCGATGTTCCACAAACCCTGCAACGCTGAGCAACGAGGGCAATAGTACGTCCTGGGCCTCGATGTTCGATGCGGCGGCAACCCCATTGACTTTCTCAGTACCAGTACTTTGTCCATAACCCAATTGATATCGAGGACCAGAGTTGTACAATTGCCACAAGGCCCCCAGTCCCGGGAATTTCACGGTCTTACAACTCATTCTTTTGGCTCGCTCCGCGCTCCATCTTGTTTGTGGTCGCTACGGGCTCTATGACGATGTATATGCTTGGAACGTGATGCGATTCTTACTCGATAAGCTCGATACACTCGAGACTGATAAGGCGGAGTTTGCCTGTGCGAGACGTGCCTGCCATGTGGTAACCACACGGCACGGGGCCGGTAGGGCCGGCTGGACCGCGGTCCGGCTGATAGCGCTTAGTCATGATGTCACTCACTGGGGATACTGTGACTCGAATAGCTCGGAGAGCTGGGGTACAAAACCCGACGATAGCGATTGAGGCTTCTGTTACAGTTGCCCACATTTTACATTGTTATCTGCACCATCACAATGGCAACCAAACTGAAGATCTGGGGACGCCCCAACTCGACAAACGTCAAGAAGGCGCTGTGGGCAGCGACGGAGCTTGGGCTTCCGTTCGAGAGCATCGCCGTGGGCAAAGGCTACGCGCCGACAAACACGCCCGAGTACCTCGCGTTGAACCCGAACGCGCTCGTTCCGACCCTGCAGGACGGCGACCTGACCGTCTGGGAGTCGAACGCGATCGTGCGCTACCTTGCCGCGCAGTACTCTACGGCCGACAAGTCGCTGTGGCTGGCGGATGCGCGGCAGCGCGCGATCGAGGACCAGTGGATGGACTGGTGCTCGACGACGATTCCCCAGCATTTTAGCCGCATCATCTACGGCGTCCTCCGCAGCCCGCCCGACCAGCAGAACTGGGACCAGATCAACGAGGCGGTCAAGGTTATGGGCCAGGCCCTTGCCATTCCCGACGCCACGCTCGCCAAGCAGCCGTACCTCGGCGGCAACGAGTTTGGTATCGCCGACATCCCCCTGGGTTGCTTCGCGTACGCGTGGTTCGAGATGCCCAACATCACGCGTCCCGACCTGCCGAACCTCCGTGCTTGGTACGAGCGCCTCAAGCAGCGTCCCGCGTACCAGAAGGAAGTCATGATTAAGCTGACCTAAGTAGCTAGTGAGTTGTCTGTTCTGCTGAGGTACTGACCTCCAATAGTCTCCCTAGTGTTGCTCATAACGTGGGCGAGTTGAACCGATGAATGGCGGGCTTAAAGCCATACGTGTATACAAACGCTCCCGACCAGTGCATGCTGTTGATGTGTGACTCCACTGACTTTTGGGACGGAGAGCATTTCGCGGAGAACGTCCGGTGTGAGATTAGGATTGGCAATGGTGATGACCAACTGAAGTTCACAGGTCTGGTTCTTGTCGACTCAAACCCATGCACGAGTGCGTGGCGGTAAAGAGTCGGCAGCTCCATTGTTCAACCGAACATTCTCCGTCTACGCTGACTCGACACATACTTATCTCGGAACTGACTGTATCACCACCGGAAAGAGCTAAATCTCTCGCATCTGCTCAACTAATACGATTACATGTCAGTGTATATGACCCAATACAAAGTGTCTAGAACAAAATTACCAGAGGTTGAATGTGATGGATGAAGATGAAATGTGAATCTTGTATTAATCCTAGGTCGTTGGCTCACAGGGCGTGAGTATGGAGCCGAACCTAGTGTGCTCGAATGTCGGTAGGGGGTGCAGGGAACATGTCGGGGAGAACACTCGGGGAAGGGAGACGAGGCGCTTTGTACACCTTGTCCAGTCGTGCAGAATAATGCTGCTCGATAACGTTACGGCGGAGTTCTATGCGAGTCAGCCTCGTGTGCTTCGCGACCACGTTATGTTTGTACTCACTCTGAGCGGCGGTGAGGAAGCCACTTTCAGGCGTCCAGTCATCGGTTGTAAGGACGATGGCCTCGAGAAGCTCATTGTCTCTGAGACCTTCCTTCTTTGCAAGAGCGTTGAGCTCGTTAAGGCAGAGCTCCACCATCCGGGGGTTGTTGCAGAGGTCCTCGATTTCCTCGAAATCGATCGTGTGTCGGCGCGCAAAAGCGGCAATGTTGATGGGGTGCACGACGGCGACCATGGCGGGGTTGGTGTGGTTGGGGTACGCGAGGACGCACCCGTTCAGGACGAACAAGCAAGGCCGGTAGATGGCTTCAAGGCGTTCCAGCGCGACGTAGCGGCCGCCGGACAGGCGCACGTGATTCCGTACGCGGTCGATAATCGAAAGCGTGCCATCCTTGTTCCACTGACCAATGTCGCCAGTCTTGAACCAGCGGTCGTGCGTGAACGCCTCAATGTCCAGCTGCGGGCGGTTGAAGTATCCTTTGAACACGGCAGGACCACGGACGTAGACCTCGCCCTGGGGAGGGTCGTTGGTCGACAAGTATCCAAGCCCCTCCTCGGGTCGGTCGACGAGTTTGATCTCTGCACCAGGGACAGGGCCACCGACGGAACCGTATGTCACCCAGGACGGGTGAAGAACACAGGCCATGGCGGTGCCTTCTGTGAGGCCGTACCCTTGGATCATCTTGACCAGCGCTCCGCTGAGGAACGTCTGCGTCGATCGAGCGAGCATTGACCCGCCGTTGAACAGCGTGCGGAGGCGTCCGCCGGTCGACTGGCGGACTTGGTTGAAAACGAGAGCGTTGGCGACGCCCGCCACTCCGGGGATGGATTTTTCGATGGCGCGGCTCTTCGCCTTGACTGCGAGGTTGAAGACGGACTTCTTGAGCTGTCCTTGCTCTTCAACCTTGGCCATTATTCCCTTTCGGAGCAGTTCCCACACCTGCGGAACACCGATCATGATTGACTGCAGTGTGAGCGCCATGCGAAGCCATATGTCGCCGGTCCAACTCACCGGTCGCGCCTCCTGAATGTCGTTCTTGCATCCCTTGACGCCGGCGTCCGTCAGGCATTTCAGACGCCCATACGCGATCGGCAGGCCGATCGTGATCCACGTCATCTCCACCACAAACTCCATGATATGCGCTTGTGGCAGGAATGCGAGATACATTTCCTCCTTGGCGAGATACTCTCCCATGAGGACCTTGATCGAGCCGACTGCGACCGTTAGAAACGCACACCGAAGAAACCGGAACACCATTCAGTCCTCAATACTTACCGGCTGAACAGATATTGCCGTGGGTGAGAAGCACGCCCTTCGACTTGCCACCTAATCGCGTCAGTTGTCTGTGCGCAGTTCGGGACAACGCCACTCACCGCCACCGCTCGTGTACATGCAACAGTAGACGTCATCTCTTTTGGCGCGCTGTCCCTGATAAGGGTGGTCCTGCCCGATCTGTCGCAGATCATCAATGTGAACGATTTCGAGATTTTTGCACCAGTGGAAGCTGTCGAGCGTCGTCTGGTCCGCCTCGCCGTCATAGACAATGAGCGTAATGGGTGTCTTGGCGATGACGCGCTCGAGGGTGGGGAGCAGGTCGGCGTTTGTGAAAATAGCCTTTGCGCCACATTCAGCCAGAGATTGACCAATGTTCTCGACGGTGAGCGTGTGGTAGAGAGTGCAGATTGGGACGGCGTTGAAAGCACATGCCTGTGCAATCATCATCCAGTTGACGCTAGGAGTGGTTAGCCTGGTACCTAGATCCTTTGTTCCGCATGTAAACACCCATTGGTGCCGCGCTGCCGATCCCACTTACGATGAAACGCTGTAAATGGCGAAGAACCCCCTAGATGACCGGTTGCCGGCCCCCAACTCGCGGAGACCACTGCCGAGGTCACGAACTTCCTGCAGCGCCTGGTTGTGGGTCATCCACCGGTACGGCGACAGTAGCAGCTTCTCGGTGTACTTTGCGGACGACTTGCTCCATGTCGTCGAGGTGCTGCCAGTCTTCCCGCTGTATGTGCTCATGTTGGAGCTTGTAACTGGGGACTCCGGCGGTTCATTGTAGACCTCGAGAACGTCGCGCCATCCAAAGGCCGGCTTGTCACCCCATGTGCGGCCGGCATACAGCATGATATCGTGAACAGTGTCGACGCCCTTGTCTGGCCCTGGAACTGTCAGTACGATGCACGCATGTAGCCAGCATAGCTCTTAGGCATGTTCATGGCGCCTCCATTGTCGACGACACGGACAGTCTCATTGGCGTCGAGACGTGTTGACAAGGTCGCGTTCCTAAGCTTTTCGGGTCGCCGGCGTCGTCGCCGCCAAATACTCACGTAATGTCAACTCCTTCGTACAGAAGGCTCTCCGCACGCGCGTCTCGCCGACGGGCTTTGGCTTGTCGGCGTCAACCTCCCAGCTGGCGGATTCGTTGCCTTTTCGAGGAGCCATTGTGTACCCATTGATGTCTGAAAAAGATGAAGAGGAAGATAGAGAGGAATCTGAACATGTGCTGTGGATCATCCTGCCGAAGTTGCTTGCGTGAAGCCGCGCTCGGCGGTCGTCGTTATTTGTCTAGGCAGGGGAGAATCTCACATGCAACCCCCTCAGACGAGGTACTTAATGAGGGGCAGACGACACTAATACAAATAAATACGTACACTCGTGTGCCTGTTGCAAACGTTGCTTCAACTTTTTACGGCGTACTCCTCCTGACACAAAGTTCATCATGAACTCAATCTGCTGCTCCCAGAGTCATGCGAAGGAGAGCCCCAGGAAGCCGGGCTTCCGAAATGGGACCTGCCGCCACCGACGGTACGGTACCCATATCACGACTGGAATTGTTCGAATATTGCAGCTTATGCGCCCGTGGGGGTGGAGGAGAGACCGATCGGTGGCGGCAGGGCGACCGCGGGAGTGAGACTGGTCCGCCCACTACTCCGCCTGCACGGTCCGACGCCACCCCCGACGACCTTGGTTTCCGGGACGGCAGAAAATTGCGCAGTGGTTGATAAATACAAATAATCGGATCTGGAGTATCCTTTTTGTTTGTACTGCTTGGCAGACAAGCGCGCATGTTTCCTCTCGTCTCACCCTCGCTTGCCACGGGAAGGCACCCAACTTCCCTGTATCCTTCCCCTAACCCAGACCGATCTGCGACAGCTGGAATACAAATTATGGGACCCGGGATGCCAATGCTTGTTTGGTCCCCCATCCCTGGGCCCACAATCTTGCTCGCGGCTGGTTTCCTCACGAGGACCTCGTCACATGGTTTTGAGCAGCTGGTTGGTAATGTCGGTTGTCCGAAACACCCTGTTTTCTCCAAAGCCCGTACGGCGTCTGCTGTGCCCAACATTGCACTTCCGTCTTCCCGAAATGGTGGAAGTTGATTAGTCGATCGCGCTCAAAATGCCCGCCGCCTTTCAGCGACGCAATTTGATCAACGATTGAGCTGTCTCCGTGAAAGCTGATGATGACAGCGGCGCAGTCCGTGGTGAGGTACTCGTGCACAGCTGGGACCGTGGTGCCGAAGGACAGGACCGCAAACTCTTATCACCTCTACCCTCAATGTACCACTCTAATCAGCCCTAGAGAACTCGGGGGCAATTTCCTCAGTGCCTGCAGTGCCTTGCGTCCACATGCCATGTCCCTTGTACCACGCAGGTCAACCTCGACATTCAGAATTTTCGCTGGTCAACCACATGGACAACGCTGCCCGTGGAGTTGGCGAACGTGGCTAGCATCGCTGGAGTATCCTCGGACCTCTTGGCAAGGTGGGCGAAGCCGCTACTACCAACACCCTCCACCATGTCTGACACTGGAACAGACGACCAATAAGAACTGGAAAGAAGCAGCCCGTGCCTTGGGAACATCTGCGTCCCCGTCTTGTTAAAACAGCAGCTTAATCCATATAATCTGCGTCCCGGGACTGATTTGTATCACCCCACAATCTGGTTTCACCGCCTCCGATTCGCCGAGCAGCTATTCCGCCCTCCTGTTCTGCGTCGGGTTCGTTCATCGTTGATTGATCGCATGACGTCCGTGCTGTTGTATGTGCCAGGGTGACTGACACAGTGACTCTGGGGCACCCGGTGGCGCATTCCAGTGGCCACTAGTAACCATCGTCGATCCTACCTTAAGGGCGTCGATATTCTCCCCGCGCCAGTGACTGAATTGTGATCATTTCCTTGGCCAGGATTTAGTGCGGAACCTCAATTATGGCGACGGCTGTGGTCCCGCGGTGAGACATCCGTCCGTCACACCCAGCTTCCGCGGAGAATATGACGAAGCTTCTGGTAGGTCTGGTGACGATTCCAG